>ENA-OQHF01001573-OQHF01001573.1-human-gut-metagenome-genome-assembly--contig:-NODE-1573-length-12376-cov-2.523390_pt1 | contig 12376 bp, 14 predicted proteins | sample MGYA00242559_ERZ504709 | MGnify/ENA primary metagenome ERZ504709 (study PRJEB26092, sample SAMD00036203) | human gut metagenome | host: Homo sapiens | study: EMG produced TPA metagenomics assembly of... | reverse complement strand
CATACAATTTTACAACCACGATTGCAAATACACCGCCGAGTAACTGCTTCCCACCATGGAAGTGTAAGCCGGAGGGTTTAATGCTAAAAAGCAGACCGGTTACAACAGCACTTTAAACATTGATCGTCTGTTTTTTATGTACGATCTTATTGAAGATCCACTCTGATGCAACACAGGATGCGATTGTTACTAAAATTAAAATCAGTGCTCTGTATCCAAAGTTATAAATACCAAATAAGGTTGTCGGAAGCAATGCAATAATTACATAAAGCATGATTCTTTCCGTCGTATCTTTAGAACGCACATGTGGTGATGATGAAACATGATATAAATCACTCACAGGAATCCACCTCTTTCTTCAGTTTTAAAAATTTATTTTTCATATTTCCATTATTTTTTGCGTTTTGCTGCAAGAACCTGTTTTTTCATGGTCTTGATAGACTGTGCAAGCTGTCTCTTAGCCGGGCATGCAAAACTGCAGCTTCCGCACTCAACACACTCTAAGCCATGCCATTTTTCAAATTCTTCGGAAAGTCCCTTATCTGAGAACTTCGCAAGTCTCGACGGAATCAACTGCTCCGGACATGCTTCTACACAGCGTCCACAGTTGATACATGCTGTCTGTAACTTTTCTGCAGCAGCAACCTCATCCTGTGACATACATAACAGGGAGGATGATGTCTTTGTGGTCGGAACGTCTAATCCAAACATGGCAAATCCCATCATCGGACCACCGGAAATAATCTTCTCAGGCTGTACTTTAAATCCACCTGCCGCATCGACAAGTTCCTGATAACTCGTACCAATATTATATAAAAAGTTACCTGGATGCTCTACCGCATCACCTGTGATCGTAGAAATACGGTTTGTTACCGGCTTGCCAAGTTTAACTGCATTGTAGATGGCAATGATCGTCTCAACGTTGTCAACGATGCATCCTGCATCTGCCGGAAGCATTTTGGAATTGATGGAACGTCCTGTCACAGCATAAATCAACTGGCGCTCACCACCCTGCGGATACTTTGTTTCTAATGGACATACTTCAATACGCGGTTCATCCTTTACAAGTTCCTGCAGTTTTTCAATACAGTCCGGTTTGTTATTCTCAATACCGAATACACCCTTTGCCTTGTCAAAAATCTGAAGAATGATCTTCATACCTCCGATCAGCTCTTCCGGATTTTCTAACATTCTCCGATAATCTGCGGTCAGATATGGTTCACACTCTGCACAGTTTGCAATGATATACTCAATTTTTTCCGGTTCTTTTGGTGATAACTTCACATGAGTCGGGAAACCCGCACCTCCCATGCCGACAACACCGGCCTCTTTTACTTTACCAATGATCTCTTCTTTTGATAAAGCTGTCACATCTTCACATGGCGTATAAGAAACCTCTTCGAACGCTCCGTCGTTTTCGATCACGATGGAATTGACCATATCGCCAACTGCCACACGACGCGGTTCAATAGCTTTTACAGTACCGGAAGCAGATGCATAAATTGGAGATGATACAAAACCGCCCGCTTCTGCGATTTTCTGTCCCTTTAATACTCTGTCGCCTTTCGCCACTATCGGACTTGCAGGTGCTCCGATATGCTGTGATAACGGATACACCAGGTCGCCCTTGGGTAAAACTTCCACAATCGGCGCATCCTTTGCTAATTCCTTGCCTTCGTAAGGATGGACGCCACCTTTAAATGTCTTTAAACCCATTTTTCGTGCCCACTTTCTCTTAATTGTATTTCTATTCTATGATATGTCTCATAGAACATTTATCCTATTGATTATACCACAAAATGATACATATTCCATCTATTCCTTGTATTTTTTTAGAACCTTTTGACAAGTTTTTAACAATAATATACATAATTTTTTAGAATATATAAATAATTTTTACATAATAAAATCTATGTATTCTTTTCGCCGGATATGGTAAACTGTGGTGGAAAACACGATAAAGGAAACGATATACCTATGAAAATCTGGAACAAAACACACCATCTTACCGATACAAATTTAATTTTAAATGAAACATTCACAGAAGACGCATTTTTCTTTGATATTGAAACGACCGGTTTCTCTCCCACCTATACTTTCCTCTACCTGATAGGCTGTGCGCACCGTGTGGGTGACAAATTTTATCATCACACAGTATTTCGCCGAGACAAAAGAGGAGGAAGGCGCGATTCTCTCTGCCTTTCTGCAGGAACTCTGCCACTATCAGACCGTCATCTCCTTCAACGGACTTGGATTTGATATTCCTTATTTAAAAAAAGAAATGTGAAAAATATGGTCTTACACACCCTTTTGACGAAAAAGACTATATTGATATTTATAAAGAAGTTTCTGGCTTCAAAAATTTTTGCTCAAACTGCCAGACTACAAACAGAAAACCATAGAACGTTTCCTCGGTCTCTCCAGAAATGATACTTTTTCCGGAGGTGAACTGATCGAAGTTTACCAGAATTATTTAAAAACTCCCGATGAGCAGGCAATGTTCTTTCTGAAACAGCACAATTACGAAGATGTGCTTGGCATGACCGGACTGATTACCATCCGCAGTTACAGAAAGCTTTTTGACGGGGCTTTTACTGTGAATTCGACAGAAACAAATATTTACAAAGACCGCAATGGCATCCCTCAGAAGGAGCTGATCCTCACGCTGCAAAACCAATACCCGATCCCACAGCGTGTCTCCTGCCAGACGGATGCATTTTATCTGATCTGTGATGGCATGCAGTCCAAATTGCGGATTCATCTGTTTGAGGGCACATTGAAGTTTTTCTTCGATCACCCGGAAGATTACTACTATCTTCCGGCAGAAGATATGGCAATCCACAAAAGTGTCGCCACCTATGTAGACAAAGATTTCCGTAAAAAAGCAACTGCCGACAACTGTTACACAAAAAAAGACGCTATCTTTGTTCCACAATACGAAACATTGATCACGCCTTTTTTCAAAGAATCAAGCAAGGACAAGCTCACTTATTTTGAACTGACCCGGGAGTTTCTGGATTCTGATTCTCTTCTGCGCCAGTATACCAGTCATGTTTTCCGCCATTTTCTTGCCGCAAAACATTAGCTTTGCTCTGCGTCTGTCCTTTCTTCTTTTTGGATCTGGCAGAACTCAATCGCAAAAATAACCAAAGACATCACCGCGGTCATAATATTGCTGACTGCCATCACAATGCCTGCGCTCACGTTGCCGAGATCTGTGAAATGCTGCAGTCCCCATAACACCGGAATTCGAAAAACAAACACTCTGGAGAAATTCAAAAGCAGTGTCAGTTTGATTTTTCCATATCCATACAAAAATGCCATGACCGCAGCACTCGCACCAAGAGGAATCGTTCCTAATGCTTCCATTCTGTATATTTCCATGATCCTGCCCGCAAATTCATGATCTCCATTGGCAAACAGATCTGCAATCTGATGCAGGCAGAGCAGGGAAGCCGACATCAATACCACACTGAGGGTAAGGTTCATGACAAGTACACACCAGAAAGCTTTCAATGCCCTCTTTTTCTTTCCGGCACCAAGATTCTGGCTGATGATCGCAGAAGCACCCTCCTGAAATCCATTCTGTGGATTTGTCGTAATGCCTCCAATATTGTTCGATATTCCAAGTGCCCCGACTGTGAGTGTACCATAGACGGTACTCATGGAATTGACTACAACTTTTCCCAGTGAAAATGCCATTTTTTCAACGATCACCGGAACAGAAAGTTTTATCATAGGTGCGACTACCAATTTTCGGAATGAAATTGCCTTCCAGGAAAAGCCGAAAACATTTTCTTTTGCATTCATATAAAACACTGCGACACCGAGCAGCGCCAGCTGTGAAACAATCGTCGCAATCGAAATATAATTAATCCCACCTTTTAACACATAAACAAAGAAAGCAGTCAGTGACAATTTAATTCCGATCACCATCATATTCAAATTTAAGATGCGTTTGGAATTTCCTCTTGCCCGCTCAATTGCGATATACACATTATTAAAAAAGATGATGACAAGACTGACATAGTTCCAGAATAAAATAGACAGTCCCCTCCTCGATAAATTCTTCCGGCGTATTCGCCAGTCGTAAAAATTGCGGAGCAACCGGGATCAAAATTGCAATAATTGCCATGCCAAGCAATCCACATAAAGCAAAAAGTGTGCTCACACGTCTTTTGACCAGTTCAAAATTTCCTTCTCCATAGGCTTCACTGATCTTAATGCTCGCTCCAACCGCAAAGTCCACCGCCCAGAGCAGAAATCGCCATGTTGATCTGTGACAGATATGCGACCGTTGACACTGCATTTGCACTGATGTGCGCCGCCATCATCGTGTCCAGTATTTTAAAAAGCTGGTTCAGGCTCTGATAAATTGCAAGTGGATAGCATACTTTCCAAATCACTTTCCACATAGATCCTTCCAGTGCAAATTCCCGGAATTTCCGATCCTTTTCCGATAAAGCAACGTTCATTTCATCTTCTCCTCATGTAAATAACTTTACTTTTTCTATAGTTCCATGATATAACTTTAAAATAAGTATTCATACTGTTTTTATATGCTGTTATTTTATTTTTTACTGATTTTTTGCCATATACTTTCAAAAGGAGAAATTTCATGGAAGAGATTCTTTTATCAGATAAAATCAAAGATTACAAAATTGACTTTGCAGAACGCGATGCTGATTTTCATATGGATCGATTTCACTACCATCCATATTACGAGATTTATTTTCTGCTTTCCGGAAACTGCAGTGCACTGATCGATCATTCTATTTACCACCTGGTTCCGGGAGATTTTGTTCTGATTCCGCAATCCACCATGCATCGTTTTGTGTATGACTGCAATTCGACAGTAAAACGCTACAATTTATTTTTCACAATGGACTTTGCCGCTTCGCTTTTTCATTCTGATACAAAGGATATCCTGGAGCATTTATTTCATTATCCTGTGCTTCATCTTACTTCTCTGCTTCAGGACAATGCCACCCGCTTATTTGATACCCTGCATCAGGAAACCACCAAACAGGACACCTGTAGTCAAGCTGTGATTCCCGCTTATATTTCTCTGATTCTCTCACTGCTTGTAAGAAACAGAGATCACATACAGCTGCAGGATCTCGATTCCGCAGAAAATGCCATTCAGGCATCCGCCCGTTATATATCCACGCATTTTCAGGAACCTGTATCTCTGCATATGGTCGCAGATTATGTACATATGAGTCCAACTTATTATTCCAAAAAATTCAAACAAATTACCGGGGTAGGTTTTAAAGAATACCTGACAAAGACACGCCTCTACGAGGCCACAGAATTATTGACACATACCAGCCTGAACGTGACAGAGATTGCCATCCGCTGTGGTTTTAATGATGGGAACTATTTTGGGGATGCTTTTCGGAAAGAATTTGGTCTCTCACCACTGCAATACAGAAAAAGACGAAAAAAACCTTTTGTGATGGTTTTTTCGCCTTTGTAATTCTATTATTCTTTTTCAAAGAAGAAAGATTTATCCCGGACAAATCCAAGTTCCTTATAATTCATAATCTGTTCTGTGCTTCCGATAAAGAGAACTCCTCCCTTTGTCATGCACTGATTGAACTTTTTATAAATCTCATCCTTGGCTTCCTCGGTAAAGTAGATCACAACATTTCTACATACGATCAGATTACAGCCAGTCGGATATGGATCTTTCAGCAGATTGTGTTCTTTGAATTCCACCCTGCGTTTGATCTCATCTGAGATCTGATAGGATGTTCCAATTTTCTTGAAGTATTTATCCTTTAGATCCTTCGGAACATTCGCAATACTCTTCTCATTGTAGAGTCCCATTCTTGCTTTATCCAAAACCTGCTTGTCAATATCTGTAGCAATTACTTTGATATTAGCAAGTGGTATCTGTCTCGACAACGCCATAACTAGAGAATATGGTTCGTCTCCTGTAGAACATGCTGCACTCCAGACTTTCAGATTTTTCCCATAGGTTTTGATCAGTTTTGGGAATACCTCCCCCTCTAAGATCTTCCACTGCTCCGGATTACGATAAAATTCAGAGACATTGATGGTCAAAAAGTTGACGAACTGTTCGAATTTTTCCTTATCCTTTTTGATCAGGTCCACATATGCATCATAGGAAGTGATCCCATTCTTATTAATAAGCGTATCTATTCTACGACGCATCTGTTTTTCCTTATAACAGTTCAGATCGATCTTAGTTAACACATATACATCTTTTTTGAATTTTTCATAATTATCAAGCATATTATTCCTCTGTATGAACTTCAGCAGCTTCTACAGCATCCTCTTCCGGTGCCTCTAAGGCTTTGATTGATAAGCTGATCTTCTTGTCATCTTCATTGAAATCTACCACTTTTGCTTCGATTTCCTGTCCGATCTTTAATACATCAGCCGGTTTTTCTACATGATCCTTGGAGATCTGGGAAACATGAAGTAATGCATCAACACCTGGAGCAAGCTCAACGAATGCACCAAAATCTGTCATTCTTGCAACTTTTCCTTTTACGATGTTACCAACTGCAAACTTCTCTGCTGCTCCGTTCCATGGATTCTCAGAAGGGAATTTCATGCTGAGTGCGATCTTTGTATCGTTGATATCTTTGATGAATACTTTTACAGTATCTCCAACATTAAATACTTTCTTAGGACTTTCTACTCTGCCCCAGGACATCTCAGAAATATGAAGTAATCCGTCTGCTCCACCTAAATCAATGAATGCACCGAAGTCTGTTACATTCTTAACAGTTCCTTCCATGACATCGCCAACTTTGATTTTTGCAAACAGTTCTTTCTGCTGCTCTAATTTCTTCTCAACTAATAACTGTTTTCTGTCACCGATGATTCTTCTGCGTTTTGGATTGAACTCGCTGATCACGAACTGGATTTCCTGATCTTTGTATTTGGAAAGATCTTTCTCATAAGAATCAGATACAAGGCTTGCAGGGATGAATACTCTTGTCTCATCAACAACAACACATAAACCGCCATCTAATACCTGGGAAACTTTTGCTGTTAAAACTTCTTTGTTCTCGAAAGCTTCCTCTAATCTCTTGCTTCCTTTTTCAGCAGCGAGACGTTTGTAAGTTAAGAGAATCCTGTCCCTCGCCATCGTTTACTTTTAATACTTTTGCTTCCATTGTATCACCAACAGAAACCATAGTTGTAAGATCTGCGTTAGACTCGTTTGTATACTCATTGCGAGTGATGATTTCCGTCTGATTTGTATCCGATATTTAAAACGATCTCATCAGGTTTCACATCGATAACGGTACCTTCAACTACCTCTCCATTTCTTATTGTTTTAAATGATTCCTCCAACATTTGTTCAAAACTCATTTCTGACATTCTTTTGAACCTCCTCAATAATATTGTTTGGGGTAGATGCCCCTGCGGTAATACCTACGTTATCGGTGGATTTTAATCTGGTCAAATCAAGATCCTTTATTGTTTGTATATAGTAAGTATTTTCACATTCTTTTTTTACAGATTTCAAATAACTTCTGCGTATTAGAACTAGCCCTGCCGCCAATGACGATCATGGCATCGACTTCTTTTGCAATACGTTCTGCTTCAGTCTGTCTTTCCTCTGTAGCATTGCAGATAGTATTTAAAACAATAATATCATAACCTTTTTCGTTCACAATTTCAACTAATTCTTTAAATTTATTGTAATTAAATGTCGTTTGTGATACAATACACACTTTTTTTTCGGATGAAAGCGTAAATTTTTCCGCCTCCTCACATGTTCCGATCACGGTTGTCTCCGCTGGATCAGACCATCCTTTAATGCCTTCCACTTCCGGATGTGTCTCATTTCCAATAATAATAATATGATATCCTTCTCTGCTGTACTGTTCCACAAGACGGTGAATTTTCAACACAAACGGACAGGTTGCATCTACGATCTCAAATCCCAGTGCCTTGATCTCATCATAGATTTTTCTCTCCACACCATGTGATCTTATGATCACGGTTCCCTTTGGCCTGCCCTTTAATTCATCGGTCGAATGGATGACCTGCACACCTTTTTTTTCAAGATCTGCAACAACCTCTTCATTATGGATGATCGGTCCAAAGGTATAGATCGGTGTCTGATTTTTTTCTGCCTCTTTGTATACCGTTTCCACGGCTCGTTTTACGCCAAAACAAAAACCGGCACTTTTTGCTAAAATAATGTTCATAAATCATTCCTTATCTATTCGTTTTCTGATCCTGCTTCTTTCAGCCGTTTTCCTGTTAACAGCCTTTTTCTCTTCATAAATAGAGCGGATTGCCTCCACCACCTGATCGATATTCATCTCAGAAGAATCTACCAAAACCGCATCCTCTGCCTGTTTCAACGGAGAAGTCTCACGGTGCATATCCCGGTAATCACGGTCGATGATATCCTTCTCGATCTCATCAAAGTCACAGAAAACACCTTTTGCAGTCAATTCATCGTATCTTCTCTGCGCTCTTGTCTTAGAACTTGCGGTCAGATAAATCTTCACCTGCGCATTTGGAAGCACGCATGTTCCGATATCTCTCCCGTCCATGATAACGTCCGTGCTCTCTGCAAGCTTTCTCTGCAGTTCCACTAATTTGGTACGGACAACCGGATATACGCTTGTCGCAGAAGCCATATTACCGACTTCCTCCGTACGGATAAATCCGTTTACATTTTTACCATTTAAAATAACCTGCTGTTCATTATTTTCATAGGCAATGGTCACATCCACATTCGGACATGCTTCCGCAATTTTTGTTTCATCCGAAGAGGCGATTCCGTTTGTCAGGAAATAATATGCCATGGCACGGTACATCGCACCGGTATCTACATAGATAAAACCAAGCTCCTTTGCCAGTTTTTTTGCGATTGTACTTTTTCCAGCTCCGGCTGGCCCGTCGATTGCAATATTCATACTCATAATATATCCATTCCTCTCATTTTTATCTGTTTTTCATTACTGTTCACTCGTTCCAGTAACGATTTTTCTATTCCACACACATCCCGGCGAGATGTCCGGTAGACCATGCGATCTGGAGATTGAAACCACCTGTCACAGCATCTAAATCCAACACCTCTCCACAGAAATATAAATGTCTGACAAGTTTTGACTCCATCGTCGATGGATTCACCTCACTGACTTTGACACCGCCTTTTGTGATAATTGCCTCATTAAAATCACGCAGTCCATTTAACGTTAACGGAAAAGCCTTGATGAGCCGCACAAATTTCAGTCGCTCCTCTTTTGTGATCTCGTTTACTTTTTTATCCGGATCGATCCCGGATAATTCAATCATGACCGGGATCATTTTTGCCGGGAAAAGCTTTCCAATGGAATTTTTGAACTGTTTGTTCTTTGCTTCCTCAAAATCTTTCAACACACGCTTGTCTAACTGTTCTTCCGTCAATGCCGGCTTTAAGTCGATCTCCATTGCAAGAGGCTCTTTTGCGATATCCGGCCTGATCATCGCACTTGCAGTCAGAATCAATGGTCCGCTGACGCCAAAATGCGTAAATAGCATTTCTCCGAATTCATCGTAAAGTACCTTCTTTCCACGGCAAATACGGACATTGACATTTTTTAAAGAAAGTCCCTGCATCTCCCTGACATAGTCTTCTTTTGCGTTAAACGGCACAAGGGAAGGTCTTATCTCCGTCACAGTATGTCCTGCCTCTTTTGCAAAGCGGTAGCCATCCCCGGTTGATCCTGTTGTCTGGTAGGAAAAGCCTCCGGTGGCAACGATCACGTCATCCGCCTGGATTTTCTCTCCGTCAGAAAGCCGCACACCACATACCTTTTTTTGTTCCTCTCCCCGGAATCTTCATATAATAATGTGTCCACTTCACTGTGAAGTCTGATCTCCACCTGATCTTTTTTTTAATACACGCTGCAGTGCTGCGATCACGTCCGAAGAATGATCTGAAACCGGGAAAATGCGGTTCCGCGTTCATTTTTTACCGGCAGCCCAGCCTGTTCAAAAAAATCAATGACCATCTGGTTATCATATGCGTAAAATGCACTGTATAAAAACTTCCGATTGGTCATGACACTGTTAAAAAGTACATCCATATCACTGGAATTGGTAATATTACACCGGCCTTTTCCTGTGATAAAAAGCTTCTTTCCCAGTTTCTCATTTTTTTCCAATAATGTTACATGATGACCATTTTCTGCTGCAGCGATTGCCGCAAACATTCCGGCAGGTCCTCCGCCGATCACAACTACTCTACTCATTAAATTCGGTATCTCCTATTTTTCCATATCGCATTTTAATGGAGTCATCAATATAATTGATCTCATCACTCTCATATACCTGATATTCATCCCAGATATCTTCCAGCATCTCCAGTGTTTTTGCAACTTTTTTGCGGTTCTTCATGCAAAGTGCAACGATCAGCGCATTGATGACACTGAGCGGTGCTACCAGAGAATCCACGATCGAAGCCATATCACTGTCCGCAATCAGATTGCAGGAGGAATACAGATTCATCGGGGAATGTACACTGTCTGTCAATGTGATTACTTTTGCATTGCGGTTATTTGCAAATTCCATTGCCTTTAAAGTCCGCATGGAATAGCGTGGGAAACTGATCCCGATAATCACATCATCCTTTCCAATCCGGACCATCTGTTCAAAAATCTCACTGGAGCTGCTGGTCTGAAGTAAATGCACATTATCAAACATCAGGTTAAAATAGAATGCCATAAAGGATGCTAACGGCGCACAGCTCCGGATTCCAATAATATAAATGTGCTTTGCGTTTAAAATGGTATTCACTGCGATCTCAAATGCTTCCTGATCGATTTTCTCCAACGTGGTATTGATCTTGTCCGCATCCGAGTGCAGGACCGATTCCAATATTTTCGACTGACTGATTCTTCCATAGGTCACTTCCATACGCTGGATTGAATTCAGCTTGTTTCTCACAAGTTCTTCCAATGCATTCTGGAATTCCGGATACCCTTTGTATCCCAAATGTGTTGCAAAACGCACAACGGTTGATTCACTGACGCCAACTACTTCACCTAATCTGGCGGCTGTCAGAAAAACTGCCTTATCATAATTATCTGTGATATATGTAGCTAATAACTTTTGTCCCTTGCTTAATCTGCTGTAAGATTCATTAATACGATTACTCAGATCACGCGTATTACCCATAGTTCCCCATCCTGTTATCCAATTTCTGTCCGGCAGCTTTTACATAGTATCTGCTGCTTTCGGAACATTTTCAAAATTCCAACATTTTAATTATAGCAAATAGGAACTTTTTTGCAAGAAAAAAGAGGCTGAAAACCAGCCTCTTTTCTGTCCTGTCTTATACCGGATATGCTCCGTTCTTAGTATCTGCTACTGTGGCATCTACTTTTTTCTGCTGAGCTTCTCTATATTTAAAGAAGTCTGTGGCAACCTGTGGGAATAAAGCGTAGGTTAATACGTCTTCATCCTGCTGTTTCCACTGTTTCATCTCAGCTTCGATCTTGTCTAATTCAGGCTCAAGCAAGTCTGCATATCTGCATGTGATCGCATTCTTCTTTTCCTCGCCGAGTACCTTATCAACAACCTCTGGATTGAAAGGTTTTACTGTCTGACCATACTTTCCAAGTAAAACGTCTTTTGTCTCCTTTGTGGCAACTTTGTAACGCTCACCCATCAATACGTTAAATACAGCCTGTGTACCAACGATCTGGGAAGAAGGAGTTACAAGAGGCGGTTCACCAAGGTCTTTACGGACTCTCGGGATCTCCTTTAATACCTCTTCGTATTTATCCTCTGCATGCTGTTCCTTTAACTGGGAAACCATGTTGGATAACATACCGCCCGGTACCTGATATAATAATGTCTTAATATTAACGCCAAGCACTTTTGTATTCATCAGACCGCTCTCTAATGCTTCTTCTCTCATTGGTCTGAAGTAATCAGCGATCTCTGCAAGTAAGTTCTGGTCTAAACCGGTATCAAATTCTGTTCCCTTGAATGCCTCAACCATAACTTCTGTTGCCGGCTGGCTTGTTCCCATAGAGAATGGAGAGATTGCAGTATCAATGATATCGCATCCTGCCTCTACTGCTTTCATGTATGTCATGGAAGCAACACCAGAAGTATAGTGTGTGTGAAGCTCGATCGGTAATGATGTAGAATCTTTCAAAGCCTGAACTAACTCTGTTGCTTTGGAAGGAACTAAAAGTCCGGCCATATCTTTGATACATAAAGAATTAGCTCCCATATCCTCTACTCTCTTAGCCATATCCATCCAGTATTCCAATGTATAGGCATCACCTAATGTGTAGGATAATGCAACCTGCGCATGTCCGTTCTCTTTGTTGCAGGCGGTAACTGCTGTCTGAAGATTGCGGATATCGTTTAAGCAGTC
>ENA-OQHF01001572-OQHF01001572.1-human-gut-metagenome-genome-assembly--contig:-NODE-1572-length-12377-cov-2.494939_pt1 | contig 12377 bp, 13 predicted proteins | sample MGYA00242559_ERZ504709 | MGnify/ENA primary metagenome ERZ504709 (study PRJEB26092, sample SAMD00036203) | human gut metagenome | host: Homo sapiens | study: EMG produced TPA metagenomics assembly of... | reverse complement strand
TTTCCAAAATCGACATCCATCAATTTTTTCATCATGCTCCTGCACCTGTGCATCCACACGGGTCGTTGCTGAATTATCCAGATATTGCTTTCCATTTTTTATTCCTCCAATACGTATCCAAGCATGGCAAGCACTGCCATTCCAGCTGTTTCCGTCCTCAAAATTCTTCTTCCAAGTGTAATTGCCTGTGCACCGCAATTTTCTGCCTGTGCAATCTCCTCGTCCTCAAAGCCGCCCTCTGGTCCTATAAAGATTGCTACCTGCTCGCCCGGTTTTACTGCACTAAGCGCATCGCGCGTTGCCTGCATATTTTCTGCATGCTCAAATGGTACAAGAATATGTTCCTTATCAGAAGCATACAAAAGCGCCTCTTTATATGTCATAAGAGGATGGATATCAGGAATAAGTCCGCGTCCAGCCTGCTTTGCTGCACTCTCTGAAATCGCCTGCCAGCGTTTTCTCTTTGCTTCTTCCTTTTTGCAATCAAGCTTGACTACACAGCGCTTCATCTGTACTGGAACAATCTCATGCACGCCAAGCTCCACACACTTTTGAATAATTGTCTCCATCTTATCGGCCTTTGGCAATCCCTGAAACAATACTATTCTTGAAGGCAGCTCACTTGTAGTTTCACTGACCTGCTCGATTTTTGCTGTCACTTCTTCTGCATCAAGCTGTGCAATGCTGCAAAGATATTCATGACTGCCATCGTTAACACAAATCTGTTCACCAACCTTCATTCTAAGCACATTTTTGATGTGATTTACATCACTTCCAATGATTGCTACCTCGTGTGCAGCTGCCTGCTCTGGCTTTATAAAAAAATGATACATATATTTACTTCCTTCTAGTTACAATTGAAATCCACTCGCCCTGATGCAGCACATCAATCACTTCAAACTCTGGATTTTTTGCAAATGCATCCATGACAGCCTGCTCCTTCATATCAATGATTCCAGATGTGATAAATATACCGCCATGCTTTACATGAACTGCGACAACTTCCTGCAGCGCGATAATAACATCTGCCAGAATATTGGCAACGACAACATCATATGCTTCATAGCCAACCTCATCCTTGATTGCCTGATCATCAATTAAGTTTCCAATCAGAACCTTATACTGCTCTGACGTAATGCCATTAACCTGTGCATTCTCATGTGCAGCATCAATAGCATTCTCATCAAGATCTGTTCCCACTACATGACTGGCACCGCTTAACAGCGCACAAATTGACAAAATACCGCTTCCTGTTCCAACATCAAGAACATTATCACCCGGCTTTACATATTTGCGGATTCCTGCAATACAAAGCTGAGTAGTCTCGTGCTTTCCTGTACCAAATGCCATACCAGGATCAATCTGAATCAGCTTCTTTCCTTCCATTCCCTCAGGAATTTCTTCCCATGTTGGCTTAATTAAAAGATCATCAACAACGAATGGCTTAAAATACTGCTTCCAGTTATTCATCCAATCCTTGTCCTCTGTCTCAGATGCCGTGATCTCGCATGATCCTGCATTTACAAAAGAGGCAACCTCCTCAAGTGCCATCTTTACGGCAGCAAGCGTCTTAGGCACATCATACGTATCATCAAGATAAAAGCTTACAAGCGCCTCTCCGTCATCTGGTCCTAAATCTGGCAGTACATCAATAAACATGCCCTTTGTATCATTTGCTGTCAGCTCAACCTTATCTTCAATCTCGATTCCCTCAATGCCAATCTCACTTAGCTTCTCACTGATGAAATCCTCTGCTGCTGTTGTTGTCTGAATCGTAAATTTCTTCCACTTCATAACGTTATTCCTCTTCTATTAATGTTCTATTAATATGATGCTGGGGTCAAAAGGTATTTTGCCCCAACTGATATCCACGAATTGCTCCGTTGCTATGCAACTTTCGCAATTCTAAAAACATTCGGATTCGCTGATTTTCCTTGAAAATCGCTGCATCCTCATGTTTTTGCGGGTCCCAAGCTCAAAAACCTAATCGTGCAAGCACGAACGGCTTTTGGAGCTTTTGACCCTGGTATCATTTTATTTAAAACCAACGCATGATCTGCAGCATAGATACAGCTGCCGCTGCAACTGTTGCTGCTGTCAATGCAATATGATGAAGCCACTGAATAAACAGACCTGCACGAACTTGTCTGGCCACTTGGCTCATATCATGCTCAAACTGCTGCTTTAAGTTATATGTCTTAAAGCGATCCTGATCCATTCCGTCAATTGCAGTACGAACCGTATAATAAATTTCCAGATCCTCTCTGCAGCCAGAACATTCTTTTATATGCTTCAAAAAATGATCGGTCTCCTCCAATGAAAGAGCACCCTCCAAAAAAGGAACCATCATGCGGTTCGCAGTTTTACAGTCCAAATAATCCCCTCTTTTCTATCAGGCAATGACGTATTGCAAAAACGCCTCCATCTGGTCCTTTTCGCTAAACTTAGCAATATACATCTGGTCGCCCATGCCTTGCGCAAGCACAGCTGGCATACGGTCACTCATTGTGATATTTGCACGGTAACGGGACAAAATCTCATTGTGAGCATTCTTATGCGGATTACAATCGCGTCTTCCCACATAGATGCAATAGAACTTATCTGCATACTCAGACAACGTACAGCGATCAAACGCGATCATATCTGCCCAGATCTTATACACATTTGTACTGTTTGCATAATTAAGCATATCTGGTGTAAAACCACCGCTCGGACGCATATTGACTTCAAGCGCAATTATTTCACCCTTGTTTGCAACACCCGGCATATCCTTATTCAGACGGAAAAACTCAAAATGAATAAAACGACTCTTTACATCAAATGCTTTTACGCATCGTCTTCCTGCATCGCGCACATCATCTGTCAGCTGCTTTTCTATGTAAAAATAAGCATCTGCCTTATTATTTACAATATCCATGATGGACACAGGAGTCACATTTCCAGATTCAAAAAGAACATCTCCCTTGCTATTGATAATCGCATCATAGGAACAGATCGTGCCATCTACATACGGTTCTGCTAAATATCCTTCTCTGTCTGTTTCTGCAAAAAATTGATCAAGCTCCTGATCATTTGAGATGCGATAAGTATTTTGTGCACCAACACCATTATCTGGCTTTACTACAATTGGATAGCCATACTTTGCTGCAAACGAAAAGCAACCTTCGCGAGAGCCAATTTTGTAACACTCCACTGCCGGAATACCTGCTGCCTTATAATATGCCTTCATATGTTCCTTTGATTTAAAGTTAACAATTTCATTTAACTGAAAACCACTGGTGATATGAAAATCTGTGCGCAATCTGGCATCCTGTGTCAGCCAGTACTCATTATTGCTCTCAAGCCAGTCAATACGGCCATATTTAAATGTAAAATAAGCTACTGCGCGCATCATCTGATCATAGTTTTCCATGGACTCTACCTTATAATACTCAGTAAGTACATTTTTTAGGCTATATGGCAAGGAATCATAGGCACTGTCACCGATTCCTAAAACATTTACTCCGTTGTTCTTCAGCTCCGCACAAAAATGGTAATAGTTGGTTGGAAACTGAGGCGATATAAAAATAAAATTCATAAAGATGTCCTCCCAAAGTTGTTGCAGTTCACGCATAGTATACGTCAAACTTTTTCGATTTGCAAGTAATGATTCCTTTTGCCCATTCTGGAAGTTCTGGCTGAGTAATACCATACCAAAAGTCCTTTAGTCTAGCTGCCATCTCGCGAAACTCTCTGTACAATTGCCCGCGGTAAACAATATCGCTGTCTGCTGACACGCCATATGCATTAAGCCCCATACGCTGCGCCAAATAAAGTGCGCGGTAAAGATGATAGCTTTGAGTCACAATTACAATTGTTGATACCCCTTTTAAAAAATTCCAGACTGTGCACAATGGTATCATATGTATTTAAACCAGTATGATCCATATATACCTCATCTTCTTCAATTCCACCTGACACTGCAAGTTTTTTCATAACGGATACTTCATCGTAATCTTCATTTAAATTATCTCCACTGACAAGCATTTTTGCAACAGAAGCTTCCTTATAAAAAGAAATCGCTGTCTGCATTCGATCATTTAACATTGGACTTGCTTCCTTATTTGGTCTTACTGCACAGCCCAAAACAACAACACCATCTGCTTTAAAATTTGCCCACTGATCCTTTTTTAAAATACGCCCTTTTGTCCCCCATACCATATAGACATTGATTGCTGCTGCCCCTATTGCTAAAGCAATTATAACAATAACTATCAGGCAAAACAGCTGTCTGATTTTTGCGCGCATAAAATTTTCTCCTTTAATATTGACCAGCATCTTCATCCCAGTTTAAAAAGAGCCGGATTGCTCCGGCTCAAAGCTCAATTCTAATTAGAACGTTTTATTTTGTTCCGAAGATACGGTCGCCTGCATCGCCAAGACCTGGGCAAATGTATGCATTCTCATTCAGCTCGCGATCTACATGTCCAACATACAGCTGAATGTCTGGATGTGCCTTCATAAGTCTTTCGATACCTTCTGGTGCTGCGATTACGCACATAAACTTAATCTTCTTTCCACCATGCTGCTTAATAAAATTAACTGCCTCAACTGCTGATCCGCCAGTTGCAAGCATCGGATCTACAACAACTATAGTTCTCTGCTCGATTGGTGACGGCAGCTTGCAGTAATACTCATGCGGCTCGTGTGTAACCTCATCACGATACAGACCAATATGACCAATCTTTGCACTAGGAGTAAGTGCGGTAATACCGCTTACCATTCCCAGACCAGCTCTTAAAACAGGAACAATTGCTAACTTCTTTCCTGCAATCATAGGTGTCATACATGTTTCGATAGGTGTCTCGATCTCTACATCCTCAAGCGGCAGATCACTCAATGCCTCATATCCCATCAGCATTGCAATCTCCTCAATAAGCTTACGGAACTCATTTGTTCCTGTATTTTTATTTCTCAGCATAGAAATTTTATGCTGAACCAGCGGGTGGCTATTTACGTATACATTACTATACTCTTTATACATTTTTTTCTTCCTTTCTGAGTTTTATCTCGCGTTTCTTTGGCTATCATATCATTCTTTTACATTTTCTTCAACTATTTTCAAAAAAATTGCTTGCTTTTTTTTGAAAAATCAATGGTATTATCTACATGTTGTCAGCCGGTGTGGCGGAATGGCAGACGCACGTGACTCAAAATCACGCGGAGCGATCCGTGCCGGTTCGAGTCCGGCCACCGGCATCAATAAGGTGTTCATGAGTAGTTTTACTATGAACACTTTTTTTATTACAATTTAGCATAACGATTAGTATCACTCAAACAACAACTTTCTTAATTTTGTGGAGGTATACGTAAATATGATATTAAAACCCAAAATACTAAAAAATGTAAAAGATGTTGAATATAATGGATGACTTTAGACGACTGGTATATCTTTAAAGAAAATCCGTCAGACTACGCAGAGCTTCCGAAAAATATGGTTCTCTACGGTCCACCTGGAACTGGCAAAACATACCACACTCTCCTCTATGCTGTTGCAGTCATTGAGAAAAAGTCATTATCAGATATTGTGAGTGAACCTTTAGAAGATATAGTAAAGCGCTATCATCACTATAAGGCAGATGGACTAATTGAATTTACCACATTCCATCAATCATACAGCTACGAAGAATTTATCGAAGGCATTCGCCCCGTAATGACTAGTGACAGCGATGATGTGATTTCTGATGTTAAATATAAAGTCTCCTCTGGCCTTTTCAAGAATTTCTGTGACCGCGCAAAGCAATCGATTCAAACTAATCACGTTTTATTATTGATGATGATAAAACCGCGGCAATATTGCAAAAAATTTTTGGATGAGCTTATCACGCTGATTGAGCCTTCAAAACGAATTGGGCAGTTGGAAGGAACTTATACCCGACTTCCATATTCAAAAGAGTCTTTCGGTGTTCCTGACAACATTTACATAATTGGAACAATGAATACAGCAGACCGTTCCATCTCTACAATCGACACTGCTCTTCGCCGTCGTTTTCAATTTAAAGAAATGCAGCCTGATCCATCAATTCTAAGCGAAATTTATGTTGAAGAGCTTTCAGTTCAAAAACTTCTCTCACACATGAATCAAAAAATCAGCGTGCTTTACGACCGTGAGCACACAATTGGTCATGCCTATTTCATGCCGTTAAAGAACAATCCAACAGTTGAAACGCTTGCTTCTATTTTTAAAAGTGCAATTCTCCCTCTACTGCAGGAGTACTTTTATGAGGACTATGAAAAAATTCGCCTTGTACTTGGAGACAATAAAAAGGTAAATGAGAGCGAACAGTTTATTATTAAAAATGTGGTTGACTATGATGCACTTTTTGGCAGCACAGATTTTGATCTTGGCGATTCCTTTCAATATAAAATAAATGCAGCGGCTTTTTCAATAATCAAAGCATACCATTCTATTTAAAATCTATTTTTTTAAAGTTGAAAGGATCATATATGTCAAAAACAATTTATCAGATAAGCGAATATGGATCTTTTATCACAGGCAGACAAATAGAGGGATACACTACTCTGCCGCCTACCATAATTTGAGCGGTTGGAAAACTTTATTCTCTCCAGTAAAAATGTAAGCTCCACTCATACGTTTCATAAGTTTTTCGGCACAAGCAGTGACACAAATGCCTTAGAGCTAATGGGAATTTCATTCAGAAAAGAAATCGGCAAGATTATAACTGCCAAAAACTATATCGGTGTTATTACATTCGATGATGGCACTGCCATTGAAATCTTACCAAAGATTGTCTCTAACACGCAAAAAAGCAATCAAAAAATCAAAAAACTTGTGACAGACATGATCAAATCACTCACGAATATCTCATATAAAAGCTTGCAAGTTACAGATGTCGATATTGAAAAAATGCCGATTCTGGATATCTTCATACGAATGTTTATCGTTGAAGCATTTTGTTTGGCAAAACATGGACTGCGCAGCAACTATGAAACCATAGCTGAAAACAGATCTTATTTTAAGGGAAAAATTTTGTTTCCTGAGCAGCAAAAATACAATATTTCCCATAAAGAACGTGTTTTCACAGAATCTGATGAATTTACACCTAACTGCCCTGAAAACAGACTGATCAAATCGACATTGATGCTTTTATATAAACAAACACGCTCTTTGAGAAACAAGAACGATATAAAAACATTGCTTGCTGCTTTTGGTGATGTCCCGTTTTCTACAGACTATGCCGGTGATTTTTCAAAAATAGGACTTGATTACAATTCAAAAAACAATGTGAACTTTAAAAATAAAAGTCATAGCAGGGACTATTCCACACTCCTTCTATGGTGCCAACTTTTCTTGAACGGAAAAAGTTTTTCTTCGTTTTCCGGCTCTGGTGCTGCATTTTCTCTTATGTTTCCTATGGAAACACTATTTGAGCGCTATGTTGCCGTGCAGTTAAAAAAATTTCTACCGGCAGAGGATTTTTCAATCTCCATACAAGATGCCACACATTATCTGTTCACACAGCCTAATAAGAAATTTATATTACGGCCAGATATTGTAATCACCAGAAAACATGACAACGCCATTTTTATTTGCGATACAAAATGGAAACTTCTCTCCAGCCAAAAAGTAAATTGGGGGATCTCTCAGGCGGATATGTACCAGATGTATGCATACCATAAAAAATACAATGCCAAAAACATTACAATGCTCTATCCAATGACTGAAAAAGTCAGTCAAAAGATAGAGCATGAAAAAGAAATCAAGTTTACTTCAGATGATGGTGTGATCGTTAGGGTACGATTCATAGATTTGTTTGACATCAAAAAAAGTTTAATGGGATTGATGGACCTGTGACAAAAGCATTATAATGTACGCAGGAAATCTTCGATGAACCAACTCTCATACAGATGAGCTTTGATATTTGGATGAGAGTTTCTTCCTCCCACCTTAAATGCTTCCATGCGAAGCTCTTTTGCACGATCACAATGAGCAGGATTTGTAGAGCGATGCATCATTGGTGTTCGCTCATCTCCGTTTAAGTCGATATATGGAATGCCCCATTTCTTTGCCACCTCAATGGTTGCCAGACGATAATCATCAGTCTCACATCCATTTGACACTAAAATGCCAATATGTGCATACGGATGATGCGCAATCAGATATTCCAAAACAACATTCCAGGCACCATAAAATGTAGTATTATCAGTATCATCAATCGTACCAAGATGAATTATTCCTGTCTGATCTTCGCCATCGCTTCCTGTTGATGATGGTCTGTGGTGTGAATCATTGATTCCGTAGTACAATGTTATGTAATCAACATCCTCATCAATAGTCTTATAAATTCCATTGGAAAATGAATTGGAAAAAAGTGCCTGGAACAGGCGGCATCGCCATTGTCTGGCCACCTACTGCCAAATGCTGCACTGTCATATGATTTCGTTCTGCTATTAAATAACCATATGTCTTATATTTTCCGGCAAACGGACCATCTTCAAATGTCTCGCTGTATCCTCCTGAAAAATCTCCATTTGTAAAAACTATCACCGCAAACTGCCCATTTTTTTCCATAAAGAATATATATGCCGCACGAATGCTACTCTTCGGCATGGTAGATGTTTGCCTATTGAGTGTGTTTTTGATAACCAGCACTTTTGTGTTACAGATTGCATTTATGGATATCTTAATACAATTTATTTTGCCAATGAATGTGACATGCTGCATATGTTTTCGATTACTTTGCAGTAAAGGAGATGATTATGTATCTTCCACATTATTTTCCTGTCTGATTTGGATTGCTGTTTGGACGCTTGTAGTTCTCAAAGATAGTATTTATGAGCATATATCTACATCAATATGGTGTGGAATGATGATATTATCTGTTTTATATTTGTGTTACAGTATTTGGCGAGTATGGAAATGCAGTGAAAGATATTACGAGAGTAATGGGGCAAGTGTATAAGACTATTATGGTGTCAATTACGAGAAATCACACAACGGTCGTAATCAGAGAAATGTGAGGAATTTGATTATGGAATTAGAATTGAAAAAATTAACAAAAGAATTTCAGGGATTTAAAGCAGTTGATGATATCACGCTGACGATGAGTAATGGAGTTTATGGGCTTCTTGGTGTCAACGGTGCTGGAAAAACAACGCTGATGAGAATGCTCTGCACACTTATTAAACCTACTTCGGGAAGCATATTATGTGATGGAAAAGATATTTTTGCATTGGATGGCGAATATAGGAGAATTCTTGGTTATTTACCTCAAGAATTTGGATTTTATCCGGAGTTTTCGGTTCATGATTATTTAATGTATATTGCGTCAATTAAAGGAATGCGAATAAGTATTGCACGAAAGCGTGTAACAGAACTTCTGCGGCAGGTTGGGTTGGCTAAAATGCAGAATAGAAAAATGAAAAAATTGTCTGGAGGAATGAAACGCCGTGCAGGGATTGCCCAAGCTATGCTAAATAACCCAAAGATTTTGATCCTCGATGAGCCTACTGCAGGTCTGGATCCGAATGAAAGGATACGTTTTCGAAATCTGATCAGTGAATTGTCACAGGATCGTCTCGTGCTATTATCAACACATATTGTGTCGGATATTGAATACATTGCCAACCAGGTGTTATTGATGAAAGATGGAAAGATTAGCCATTCAGGAACACAAGAAGAGATTATTCAGTCAGTACCAGTAAAAGTATGGAGTTGTGTAGTTGCAAATAATGAAGTTGAAATGTGGCAAAAACAGTTTAAAGTCTCAAATATGAAAACACTTTCGGATGGAATAGAATTACGCATTTTGTCTGAAAAATCTCCACACTATAATGCGAAAGAGGAAACGATGACTTTGGAGGACATATTCTTATATTATTTCGGAGAGAAAACAGGTGATGATTATGACGTATTATGAAATAAAAAAAGTTTTTTCAAAAAAAGGAAGTAAGGTTGCGCTGATATTTATTTTTATTGTAATTTCAGTAGTCTTGTCTTTTATCATCGGGGATAATAAATATGTGAATCGTAATGGTGATGCGGAAAGTGGAATATCGGCTATGTTAAAGGTTCGTGAGTTGAAAAAAGAATGGTCAGGAGAACTGACAGAGGATGTGCTTAGAAAAATTATTGAAGAAAATGTCAGGATTTCACAGACACCGGAAGCTAAGTCGAATGATTTTAGACAGAATGATATAGCATATAGTCAAAGACAGGGTTTCATGGATATAAGGGATTTACTAAATTGTGATTATGGAGAGTTTAACGATTATAATTATTATCTGGCAGATTCTCTTTCTCCTGATGAAGCAGTAGATTTTTATTCTAATCGTATCAAAAATTTGAAAATTGGTTAGAAACTGATGGAAAGGATCAGTTTTCTGAAAAGGAAAAAAGTTATTTAATAAGAGCGTATGAAAAAATGAAAACCCCTTTATATTATGATTATCAAGCGGGATGGAAAAACTTATTTCAATATTCACCCTCAATAATTATGATTTTGACATTGGTATTAGGTTTCCTTTGTGCAGGTATTTTTTCAGGTGAATTTCAGCTGAAAGCGAATGCAGTTTTTTATTCTTCTTATTATGGCAGAAATAAGGCTGTATGGGCAAAAGTGAAAGCAGGAGCAATCATAATAACGGCTATTTACTGGGCGGTTATGTTGTTATACACTATGCTTGTTTTGGGAATTCTTGGTGTAGACGGAGCAAATTGTCCCATACAGTCTAGTATGAGTGGGTGGAAGAGTATTTATAATATCACGAATGCTCAGGAATATATTTTGATAGTTCTTGGTGGATATCTGGGATGTTTATTTATGCAATCTCTAACTATGTTGGTTTCTGCGAAGACAAACTCATCAGTAATAGCGGTAATCGTGCCTTTTATTTTGATTTTTCTTCCATCATTTTTATCAGGAACAAGTCTACCATTATTAAATAAAATTTTGGGACTTCTTCCAGATCAAATGCTTCAAATGAATCAGGTAGTTAAATTTTTTTAACTTGTATGAAATCGGAGGAAAAGTGTTTTGCGCAGTTCCTATTTTAATAATATCGTACTCCATTCTGCTATTATTGATTGTTCCAGTTATTTATTTTATATATCGCAGAAAAGAAGTTTATAATTAGATGAAGAAACATCTGTTAGAGGGAGTGAAAACATAGGAAAAATATTATTATTATCGTTTAAAGATAGTGAAGAAGAAATAATAGAGTCTGTTCTTGCTGCATTTGAAAACCGGACGAAATATATATTGTGATGAAAAAATATAAATCCATTGAAAATACATTATGGAGATATTGTTATTTTATTAGCCACAAGAGAATTATTCCGAAAGCAGAAAAAAATAGATTTGTCTTTTACAGAGTTTGAAATTTTGCATTTATTAATGCGAAGTCCTGGAAGAGTGTTTAGTAAAGAACAAATATATGATATAATCTGGAATGAACCCTATTCGGGTGATTACAATGTTGTTATGCGACATATCTGCAACATTAGAGAAAAGATAGAAGATGATCCTGGACATCCGGTATATATACAAACGGTGCGCGGTGTAGGATATCGGTTTAACGGGAATTTAGGCAGCGAGTGAAATCGCTGCCTATTATTATGGTTTTACAAGAAGGAAGTTTGTTATGAGAAGATCTTTGTATTTTAGGAGCATCCTGTTTGAGATATTTGGACAGGTTTTGATGTATCAATTCCAACTCTTTTATTTCTTGCTTAAAAGAAACGTATTGAGTATTTAGTGATTCCTTTCTGGAAATAAGATCTGCAATTTGCTCTTGTAACTTATTGGAATTAAGATGTTTCAGGTCTATACCATTTTCCTGTAAAATATGTTCAGCACCAGCGAAAAGAATAATTTGAGATTCATATTTACGGAAATAACGATCCGGATCTTTGGAACTTTTATAATGGTCATCGTAAATTTTATTTTTCTGATATTGTTCGGCATATTTTAGCATTTCTCGAAGATGACGTATCTGAGACTCGAGAGAAACAACAGAGGTATTTACCTCTTTTTGCTGCATATGTAACAAGGCTATGCGGTCTTCAAGTTCTGAAAAATTATGTAGATTATGTGTGAGCATCTTGTTATATTCAGCAGAGACAATTTTTAAATTTTCCTTATTTGCCCATTTCTGAAGCCCAATGTTTCCTGCTATATTGGGAGCATTGGTATCTATTAATTTGTTATGAACAGAAGGAAAAATAGCTTTCTGACGTTTATTTTCAATGCGTTCTTTGATACGTTCCTTAGTAAAATTTTTTCCTAAAGATTTAGCACTTCCACGCACTGGACGGGACATATCGGGAGAACGAAATGTAATGTATTTTCTGCTGTTTTCGCCAAATTCTGCGTTTT
>ENA-OQHF01001571-OQHF01001571.1-human-gut-metagenome-genome-assembly--contig:-NODE-1571-length-12379-cov-2.841250_pt1 | contig 12379 bp, 14 predicted proteins | sample MGYA00242559_ERZ504709 | MGnify/ENA primary metagenome ERZ504709 (study PRJEB26092, sample SAMD00036203) | human gut metagenome | host: Homo sapiens | study: EMG produced TPA metagenomics assembly of... | reverse complement strand
GGTAACTGTCATGGTAGGCGGCGCCAAACTGCGGAAGAGTGAACCAAGTGCTGACGGATATCTCGTCAGAGCCAGATATAAAACGGCATAAAACTCCGCACCGCTGCCGATGAGTGCATCCAGACGGATATCAGAATCGTCTAAAGCAACAGAGCCAAGTACCGGATATTTTGTCAGAATCAGATCATCAATGATGGCAAGCTCATCGCCTAATGCAAATTCGTCAAAGCATTCTCTAAGATGCTGATTGCGGTATATAAGAAAAAGGCGTCAAAACTGCCCTCCTCCGGTACCGGACAAAAATAAGGATCCAGAGCCAGATAATCGTCGATCAGGGAAAAGTCGAGCGCATCTTCCATTGGAAATAACGTTTCTTTTATATAAGCGGCAAGTGTATCATCCTCTTTTCCTGCAAAGGATAAAAAGCGATAGACCGTGTAGGTCAAAATACGTTTTACCCCGTACTCCGGGTGTGCGTGCATATAATCCGGAATCAGTTCCGGTGAAAATAACTGGTTCATAATAGTCTCCATTCCTGCCCCCGATTTTGAGGCATCATTAAATTCTATTTGTAAAACATTTACTGCAAAATATCATCTGTCAGAATATTAAGATATTTGTTGCGTTTGACGATTTATTATAGCATTATATAGGAGGGTTGTCACTTGATTTAAAGGGAAACGGATTGTTCTTGTTTTTGCACAAAAAAATGCAATTCCTATCTTGACAATAGGAATTGATGATGTATAATACTTATATCATATCAACAAACTAGGAAATAAAACAGAATGGTGATGGATACACACAGAATATACGGACTTTCCGCTAGTATGAGCAGTGTATAAAATGGATAAGATAAGGATAAAGAAAGGAACGATATCATGGCAAAATTAATTTATTTAGATAATGCAGCAACCACACAGGTATATCCGGAAGTATTAGATGCAATGCTTCCATATTTTACAGAACACTACGGCAACCCTTCTGCAATCTATTCTTTCGCAGGGGAGAGCAAAAAGGCTGTCGATGAGGCAAGGGCAAATGTCGCAGCGCTCATCAATGCAAGAACTGAGGATATCTATTTTACCGGCGGCGGCAGCGAGTCAGACAACTGGGCATTAAAGGCAACCGCAGAGGCATATGAGTCCAAAGGAAAACATATCATCACAAGCAGGATCGAACATCATGCGATTCTTCACACCTGTGCATATTTAGAGCAGAAAGGTTATGAGGTAACTTATCTGGATGTTGATGAGGATGGAAAGATCAGCCTTGAGGAATTAGAAAAAGCGATCCGCCCGGATACGATCTTAATTTCCATTATGTCAGCAAACAATGAGATCGGAACAATCCAGCCAATCAAAGAGATCGGTAAGATCGCACATGACCACGGCGTATTATTCCACACGGATGCGGTACAGGCATTTGGACATATTCCGATCGACGTGGAAGAGATGAACATCGATATGTTAAGCGCAAGCGGCCACAAGATCAACGGACCAAAGGGTATTGGTGTGATGTATATCCGCAAAGGCGTTAAAATCCGTTCCTTCATCCACGGCGGTGCACAGGAGAGAAAACGCCGTGCAGGTACACACAATGTTCCGGGTATCGTCGGAATCGGTACAGCTGCAAAACTTGCAAAAGAGAATATGGAAGAGCGCAGTGCAAAAGAGATCGCACTCAGAGATCATCTGATCGAGCGTGTATTAAAAGAGATCCCTTATACCAGATTAAACGGACACCGCACAGACCGTCTGCCGAACAATGCAAACTTCTGCTTCCGTTTTATCGAGGGTGAGTCCATGCTGATCCTCTTAGATCAGGCAGGTATCTGCGGTTCCAGTGGATCTGCATGTACTTCAGGTTCCTTAGACCCGTCCCATGTACTTCTTGCAATCGGACTGCCGCATGAGATCGCACACGGTTCCCTGCGTCTGACTTTATCCGAGAAGAACACGATGGAAGAGATCGACTATACCGTAGACGAGTTAAAGAAGATTATCGAGCGTCTGCGTGGTATGTCCCCATTATATGAGGATTTTGTAAAAAAACAGAACCAGTAATCAGGATTGAAAATTGAGCGTAAAGAGATAAAAAGGAGAAATCAGATATGTACAGTGAGAAAGTAATGGATCATTTTAATCATCCGAGAAACGTTGGAGAGATGGAAAATCCAAGCGGTGTAGGTACCGTTGGTAATGCAAAATGCGGCGATATCATGCGAATGTATCTTGATATTGACGATAACGGTATCATTCAGGAAGCAAAATTCAAGACATTTGGATGCGGTGCAGCCGTTGCAACCAGCAGTATGGCAACCGAACTTGTAAAAGGAAAAACGATCCAGGAAGCACTTGAAGTTACCAATAAAGCCGTTATGGAAGCATTAGACGGACTTCCACCGGTAAAAGTACACTGTTCCCTGTTAGCAGAGGAAGCAATCCATGCAGCACTCTGGGATTATGCAGAAGAAAAACGGTATCAAAATCGAAGGACTAGAGCGTCCGGTAAATGATATCAGCGAAAAAGAAGAGGAAGAAGAATACTAGAAAAATATCAAATGAAGGAGAAGTGATCTATGGGAAAGAAACATTTGAGCGAAAGAAATCTGGGTTTTGAAACATTGCAGTTACATGTAGGACAGGAGGAGGCAGATCCGGTTACAGATGCGAGAGCAGTGCCGATCTACGCAACCTCTTCCTATGTATTCCATAACAGCCAGCACGCAGCAGACCGTTTTGGCCTGAAAGATGCGGGCAACATCTACGGAAGACTTACCAATCCGACCGAGGATGTATTTGAAAAAAGAATTGCAGCATTAGAGGGCGGTGTTGCCGCACTCGCAGTTGCATCCGGTGCAGCGGCGATCACATACACGATCGAAAACCTTGCACATGCAGGCGATCATATCGTTGCAGCAAATAATATTTATGGTGGTTCCTATAACCTGTTAGAGCATACACTTCCGGACTATGGAATCACAACAACTTTTGTTGATCCGCTGGATGTTTCAAATTTTGAAAAAGCGATCCAGGACAACACCAAGGCTCTTTACATAGAGACATTTGGAAATCCAAACTCAGATGTCAGCGACATTGAGGCAATCGCAAAGATCGCCCATGCGCATAAAATTCCACTTGTTGTGGACAATACATTTGCAACCCCGTATCTGCTCAGGCCGATCGAATACGGCGCAGACATTGTTGTTCATTCTGCAACAAAATTCATTGGCGGACATGGAACCGCAATCGGCGGTGTCATCGTCGACAGTGGAAAATTTGACTGGGAGGCATCCGGTAAGTTCCCTGCCATCACGGAACCGAACCCGAGCTATCACGGAATCAGTTTTTCACAGGCAGCAGGTCCTGCAGCATTTGTCACAAGAATCCGTGCAATCTTACTCCGTGACACCGGAGCAACGATTTCACCGTTCCACGCATTTATGTTTTTACAGGGACTTGAAACATTGTCCCTGCGTGTAGAACGTCATGTGGAAAATGCATTAAAGGTTGTAGAGTATTTAAACAATCATCCACAGGTGGAAAAAGTACATCACCCATCCGTTACAGAGGATAAAGAACAGCAGGAATTATACAAAAAATACTTCCCGAACGGCGGCGGTTCAATCTTTACCTTTGAGATCAAAGGGGATGAGCAGAAGGCAAAAGATTTTATTGATAATCTTGAGATCTTTTCCTTACTTGCAAACGTGGCAGATGTGAAATCACTTGTCATTCATCCGGCTTCTACCACACATGCACAGTTAAATGAGGCAGAGCTGGCAGAGCAGGGAATCTACCCGAACACGATCCGTCTTTCCATCGGAACAGAGAATATCAGGGACATCATTGAGGATCTTGATGAAGCATTTAAGGCAGTAAAGTAGAAATAAGTTCCTTATTTTTACTTTGAAGTCTGCAAAAAGCATTGCAGACTTCAGAAATGAAAAATTTCAGAATAGGAGAGGAATATCATGGCAAAAGTTTATCAGAGTGCAACAGATTTGATTGGAAACACACCTTTATTAGAGGTAACAAAATTAGAGAAAAGCAAAGGACTTGAGGCAAAAGTTCTTATAAAACTTGAGTATTTTAACACATCAGGAAGTGTAAAAGACCGTGCTGCATATTACATGGTAAAAGATGCAGAGGAGAAAGGTCTTTTAAAGGAAGGTTCCGTGATCATTGAGCCGACTTCCGGAAACACAGGTATCGGTCTTGCTTCTATCGCAGCAGCAAAAGGATACCGTATCATCTTAACAATGCCGGAGACCATGAGTGTTGAGCGTCGTAACATCTTAAAAGCATACGGTGCAGAGATCGTTTTAACAGAGGGTGCAAAGGGAATGAAAGGTGCGATCGCAAAAGCAGAAGAGCTTGCAAAAGAAATCCCAGGAAGCTTTATCCCATCCCAGTTTACCAACCCGGCAAACGTACAGGCCCATTTCGAGACAACAGGACCGGAGATCTGGGCAGATACAGACGGTAAGGTAGATATCTTTGTTGCAGGTGTTGGTACCGGCGGAACAGTTACCGGTGTCGGACAGTACTTAAAATCACAGAACAAAGATGTAAAAGTTGTTGCAGTTGAGCCGGAGACTTCTCCTGTTCTTTCCAAAGGAACAGCAGGTCCTCACAAGATCCAGGGAATCGGTGCAGGATTTGTTCCGGAGGTATTAGATACCAGGATTTATGATGAGGTATTTCCGGTAGCAAACGAGGATGCATTTACAACCGGAAAAGAGCTTGCAAAAGCAGAGGGTGTATTAGTCGGAATTTCCTCCGGTGCAGCTTTATATGCTGCAATCGAGCTTGCAAAACGCCCGGAAAACAAAGGAAAAACAATCGTTGCCCTTCTTCCGGACAGTGGTGACCGTTATTACTCCACAGCATTATTCGCAGACTAAAGAAAGCGTATCGCTTGAAAAACAGGTAATAGCCTTAAAAATAAATCATAGACAAAAACAGGCAAAAAAGTGTCACATCGTATGGTGTGGCACTTTTTATTTTGTGGCAAGTGTGCTAAAATTACATTTAATACATTATAATCTTTTAAACATAAAAGAAATCATTATGGCATAAAGTGAGGACACAGATGGAAGCGAAAAGACAGGATATCGGGATGGATATAGATGAAAATAAAAAAGAAGAAACGCAGAAAAAGCACCAGTGCGGTCCGCGAGATTTTAAAGCTGGGTACTTACATTTGCCCTGGCGATCGGGGCAGCATTTCTGATCAAGAATTATCTGATCATCAACGCAGATGTGCCGACAGGCTCCATGGAAAATACGATCATGCCGGGGGACCGCCTGATCGGAAATCGTCTCGCATTTTTAAAGGATACACCAGAGCGTGGGGATGTTGTGATTTTCCATTATCCGGATGATGAGGAAGAACTTTATGTAAAAAGAGTGATCGGACTGCCGGGGGAGGAAGTCCGCATTGACGATGGAAAGATTTATATTGATGGAAGTGAAACGCCGCTGGAGGAAGATTATTTGAAGGAAGAATGGACGGTGGCAACAGGACCATATTTATTTGAAGTACCGGATGACTGTTATCTGGTATTAGGGGATAACCGGAATGACTCCTGGGACGCGCGTTACTGGGATAACAAATATGTAAGTATCGATAAAATCCTCGGTAAAGGAGAGGTCATTTACTGGCCGCTGCAGGACATCGGAAAAATCAGATAGCAATCAAAAATGCATAGATTTTAAATGGAAGTGTTTGGAAACAGGCATTGTATGAGATCGGACACAGGGGGATCAGACATGATAACATTTCTTTCAAAGTTTTTTATTAAAGAAAAAGAGGATAAAGGAAAGATCAGACAGGAGTATGGTATTCTCTGCGGTATGGTCGGAATCTTTTTAAATATTCTGCTTTTCTGTGGCAAATTTTTTTGCAGGAACGATCAGCCATTCGATCGCTGTGACTGCGGATGCATTCAACAACCTGTCAGATGCAGGATCTTCCGCTGTTACGCTGATCGGATTTAAGCTGGCAGGAGCAAAACCGGACTCGGAGCATCCGTTTGGCCACGGACGGATCGAATATGTATCGGGACTGATCGTTGCGGCAGCAATCCTTCTGATGGCGTATGAACTGATCAGGGATTCTATTATAAAGATCATTCATCCGGAAGAAACAGAGTTTTCCGTAATGGTGGTTGTGATCCTCATTATTTCGATTCTTGTAAAACTGTATATGTATCTTTATTAACAGTGGGGTTGCAAAAAAAAGTTGATTCTGCTGCCATGAAGGCAACGGCAACCGACAGTCTGAGCGATACCTGCGCAACAGCAGTGGTACTTATGGCAGCTTTGATCGGACATTTTACCGGAATCTATGTGGATGGCTATTGTGGAGCATTAGTTGGTGTATTTATCATATTTGCGGGCATCGGGGCTGCGAAAGATACCTTAAATCCGCTTTTAGGGCAGCCGCCGGAGGAGGAATTTGTGCAGAAGATCGATCAGATCGTAATGGCACATGAGGAGATCTGTGGAATCCATGACCTGATCGTACACGATTATGGCCCGGAAGACAGATGGTATCACTGCATGCGGAAGTACCTGCGAAGGGCAATATTTTAGAGATCCATGATATTATTGATAATGTTGAAAATGAATTAAAAGAAAAGTTAGGCTGTGATGCGACGATACATATGGATCCGATCGTGACATCGGATGAACATGTCAGCGAGATGAAAGCGGCGGTAATATCTATTATCAAGGGAATTGATGAGCGGATCAATATGCATGATTTCCGCGTTGTAACGGGACCGACACATACGAATATTATATTTGATGTCCTGATACCGTATAAGTTTCAGATACAGGATGATGAGCTGGCAGCACGTATTACATCACAGGTAAGGGAACGTCTTGGAAATAATTATTACGTGGTTATCAAAGTAGATCATTCCTACGTGTAAAGGAGTCGGGCAATTCAGATTTTTACAAAGGAGAAACGTATGCAGACAAGTAACAAAGAACTGATCCTGCTGGTAGATGATGATCCGGGCAATCTCAAAAGAGCACAGACGATTCTGGGGGAAGAATTTCGTATTTCTGCGACTACATCTGGGAAAATGGCATTGTCACTTCTTTCAAAAGTGACACCGGATCTGATCCTTTTGGATGTAAATATGCCGGAAATGAACGGATTTGAAACACTGAAAAAGATTCGGGAACTTGAAAATGGATCTATGATACCGGTTGTGTTTCTGACCGGTGATAATGATGCTGAAACAGAAACAAAATGTTTTGAGGCAGGGGCTATGGATTTTGTCGGGAAGCCGTTTGTTTCCCAGGTATTAGTCAGCCGTGTGAAACGAATTTTAGAGAACAGACAGTACCAGAATCATTTAGAAGAGATGGTCGCCTCGCAGGTTGCGGAAATGACGCGTATGCAGGATGAAGTGATTACCGGTATCGCCAACCTGATCGAGAGCCGTGATGGCAGTACGGGACTTCATGTAAAAAATACCCAGAATTATGTACAGATACTGACAAAAGCGTTGAGGGAAAAGGGGATGTATCCGGATATCCTTGATCATAATTATGAGCTCAATACAGTAAAGGCATCGGTACTTCACGATATTGGAAAAATAAAAACACCAGATGCGATTCTTTTAAAACCGGGACGGCTGACGGACGAAGAGTTTGAAGTCATGAAACAGCATACGGTAGCCGGGTGTGAGATCATTGACCGGATCATCGGAAATGTGGAACATGAGGAATATGTGGATATTGCCAGAAAAATAGCACGATATCATCATGAAAGATGGGACGGTACGGGTTATCCGGATGGATTATCCGGGGAGGAGATTCCGTTATGTGCAAGGATCATGGCACTTGCTGATGTTTTTGATGCATTATATCAGGACCGGTGTTATAAGAAAGCAATCCGTCCCGCATCTAAGGTGTTTGAAATTATAAAGGAAAATAGCGGCTCTCAGTTTGATCCGAACCTTACAGAGATATTTCTGGAATTGCAGCGGGAAATTACAGATATAAGTGAATGAGAGGGGACGTTATGATAAGAGAAATCAAAAAGGACAGGGCGGGAGTGATCCCGTATGTACTTTATTTCATATATACTGTTTATATGGTAGTGGCAGCAGTTTATTTAAAATGGCCAAGCTGGGTAGCTGCGGTGATAATTTGTGGGCTTTTGGCGAGTATCGGACTTCGGATGCTGTCAGGACGGTACAGCAGACTGGCGAAGTTATTTTGTTCTGTTATGATATGGATGAATATTATTTTATATACGGTATTCACGGACGGTTCGTCTCTTACCATGGCAACAGTAGCAGCAAGTGTTGTGATGTTGTCTCTTTTTGATCTGATCGAGATCAATTATATTTCGTTGGTAGCAACGATCTTTTTGTTTTGTCTTGATACATTCCTGTTAGATAAAGTAAATTATGATAATCCGATACGGGAAATGGAATTTTTTATGCAGTTTTTTGCGATCATTATTCTCGAGATCATGGAAAATAAACAGTTAAAAAACCGTATACAGCATGATATGGAATTCAATGAGACAATGCGTGAACTCGAGGATGCCAAACAGGCAAAAGATGATTTTATGGCAAATATTTCGCATGAGATCCGTACACCGTTAAATTCTATCATCGGAATCGGATCAGAATTACTGGATGCGAAAGTGGATGATACGACAAAGGAACAGCTGTATGATATTACAGTTGCGGGCAGGAATCTGATGTCTTTGGTATCAGATATCCTGGATTTTTCAGAACTTGAAAATGACACGATGGAGCTGGTGGAAGAACCATATAACATTACGTCTGTGATCAATGATGTGGTTAACATGGCACATGTGTGGAATAAAGAAAAGAATCTTGAGATCATTGTGGATTGTGAGGCGGATATTCCGAATAACCTGCTTGGAGACAGTCAGAAAATATATCGCATTATCTTAAATCTCATCAACAATGCGATCAAATTTACAGATGCCGGTGGTGTCATTTTGTTTGTCGGCGCCCGCAAGGAATCATACGGCATCAATCTTATGGTAAAGGTGAAAGATACCGGAATCGGGATGAGCGAAAAAAATATAGATGCACTGGAAAACACATACAATCAGGTAGATACGACCCGTGACCGGCGTGCGGGGGGCATTGGCTTAGGTCTTGCAATCTCACGTAAAATGATTGCAAAAATGAATGGACATATGCATATTGAGAGTGTTCCTGATGCAGGGACGACGGTTTCTATTATCATTCCACAGAGAGTACTGACGGATATGCCGCTTGTATCCGTGCGTGATGCCGGAGATAAAAAGATCATTTTTTATATGGATCTCGAAAGATACCGTTTCGGACAGCTTCGTGACGGATATCTTGAATGTATACAGAGGATGGTCGATCAGCTTCATGTAGATGCCGTGCGCTGTTCGACCATGCATGAACTAAAAAACCGCATCGATCATGAAAATTATCAGTTTTTGTTTGTTGCGGATGTCGAATATTTTATAGATCAAAGTTATTTTGACAGCCTGACTGCAAAAATGAAAGTTGTTGTCATGGCAAACCGGGATTGTGATCTGCAAAAAATCGGACCGGAAGTTCTGCTTATCTATCGCCCGATGCATGTATTCTCGGTTGCAACCATTTTGAATGGAGAAAAACTTCAGCAGGACGCATACGACGAACGGTGGCATCATGACAGATTCCGTGTAAAAGGAGCCAAAATTCTTGCAGTGGATGACAGTGTCATGAATTTAAAAGTTGTTTCAAGTCTGTTAAGCCATTATGGCATCACGATCGATACGGCATTGAGCGGTAGTGAGGCAATTGATAAAATCAGTGACAGAAGCTATGATCTCGTGTTTATGGATCATATGATGCCGGAAATGGATGGCGTGGAATGTATGCACAGGATTCATGAATTACCGCGGTTCCGTGAACGGAAAATACCGATCATTGCACTGACAGCCAACGCCATAGGCGGAGCCAGAGAGATGCTGATCAGGGAAGGATTCGATGATTTTGTTGCGAAACCGATTGAAAAATCTGCGATGGAACGTGTCCTTCGCAAATATTTAAGCATGTTTATTGAAAAAGATACGGGAGAGGAACAGGTTACCTGCAAGACAGAAGAAAACAGTGGATTATCCGGACAATTCAAAGAAGGAAGGAAAGAATTTGAGGCTGCAGGAATTGACCGCCGGCTTGGGCTTTCCTACTTTGACAATAATGAAGCGGATTATATGGAGATCGTGCAGTGTTTTTATGAACAGGGAAGAAGTCAGATCCAGACATTACAAGAGCTGTATGATAAAAAAGACTGGGAAAATTATAAGATCAATGTACATTCCCTGAAAGGACAAAGTCTTACGATCGGTGCAAAAGAGCTTTCAAAAAGGGCAAAGAGGATGCAGGAGGCATGTGAGCATGGGGATGAAAATTATATCATACAAAACCATACGGAGCTGATCGCAGACTATTGTTCGATCCTTGATGGGCTGTCTAAGTATGTGACGGTGGGGGAAGAAAAAAATCCAGTGCAGAAACTATCGGCAGCAATCGACAATTTTGACCAGGCAGAGGCAATGAAGCTGTTAGAGATGATAAAAAAATGAGACGGGCAGTTCGATGGCGGATTCGGATACACAGTTGATCGCTGATATGGAAGCCCAGATTGAACTGTTTGATTTTATCAGTGCTGCGGAAACATTAAAAAAATGGGGAGGTGCGGACAATGAGTAAGCTGAGTGACAGAATTATCCAGGTACTGATCCGGAAAGATGTTTCAATTCATGCACAGTTATTCCGCTTTATGTCGCTGCTTGGAACGATCGCGATGGCAGTGGGGGGAGTTTATACGCTTGCCGAGGGAATGGAGATAAAAAATGTCGCAGCATTATTTGCCGGGGCGCTTTTTATGGGCATGCTTTTCTGGGCAGGAAATAAATTCCAGCAATATGATCTCTGTTCTTTCATTCTGATGTCAGGGCTGAATGGAATTTTTCTTCCAGTTACGTTTCTGCGCTCCGGAGGCTTAAAAAGCGGTATGCCGCTTTGGTTTGTTCTTGGTTTCATCTCGCTTTTTTTCCTGCTGCGGGGGAAAAGTCTTGCCGCGGGAACTGTTATAACGATCATTGCGGATGCGTATTGTTTTTACACTGCATATGTTCATCCGGAACGGATCACTTATATGGAATCGGAATCTGTAGTTTATGGGGATATTATCGTGAGTGCGGTCATAACCATCTTTCTGACCTGTGCGTTTATGTTTATCCAGATCACACTCTCTGAATATCAGAGAAAAGAAAATGAAAAGCAGCAGGCGGAGTTAGTTGCCGCAATGAATACACAGAGCCGTTTCCTTGCAAATATGAGCCATGAAATCCGTACGCCGATCAATACGATCATAGGATTAAATGAAATGACACTTCGGGAGGAGAATCTGTCAGACGATATTATTGAGAATGCCAATAATATCCAGAGTGCAAGTAAGATGCTTTTGTCCCTGATCAATGATATTTTAGACCTGTCCAAAATTGAGGCGGGGAAAATGGAAGTTGTTCCGGCGCGTTATGAGACAGGAGAATTATTCAGTGAAATTGTAAACACGACCTGGATCCGTGCACATGAGAAAAATCTGGAATTTTGTGTCAATGTATCTGAAAAACTGCCATCCATGCTTTATGGCGACGAGATGAGGATCAAACAGGTTTTAACCAATATTTTAAGTAATGCGATCAAGTATACGCAAAAGGGATCCGTCACGCTGTTTGTGGAGAGTGAGCAGACGGGAGCGGACGAAATCCTTTTAAAAATGGCTGTGATCGATACCGGTATGGGAATCCGTCAGGATGATATGAAATACCTGTTTGACAGTTTTAAACGGGTCAATGAAGGCAGTACAAAAGGAATCGAGGGAACAGGTCTTGGACTTTCTATCTGCAGCCAGCTTGTAAATCTGATGGGTGGTCAGATCACGGTTGACAGTATTTATCAGAAAGGTTCTACATTTACGATTACGATTCCACAGAAAATTGTAAATGCCACGCCGCTTGGAAATCTCAATTACAACAGTTCCTCAAGACATCAGAGATCCTCCTATAAAAAGAGTTTCGAAGCACCGGAAGCAAAAGTTCTTGTTGTGGATGACAATGATATGAATCTGCTTGTCGCTAAAAAACTGCTTCGGGAAACCAAAGTCCAGCTTGCATTGGCGCATAGTGGAATGGAATGTCTGAAGCTGACGGCAAAAAATAATTACGATGTGATTTTTATGGATCACATGATGCCAGAGATGGATGGTGAAAAACCATGGATCTGGTGCGCAACCAGCAGGGTGGATTCTGCCGCAAAACGCCGATTATTGCATTGACGGCA
>ENA-OQHF01001570-OQHF01001570.1-human-gut-metagenome-genome-assembly--contig:-NODE-1570-length-12380-cov-2.331429_pt1 | contig 12380 bp, 9 predicted proteins | sample MGYA00242559_ERZ504709 | MGnify/ENA primary metagenome ERZ504709 (study PRJEB26092, sample SAMD00036203) | human gut metagenome | host: Homo sapiens | study: EMG produced TPA metagenomics assembly of... | reverse complement strand
GTAAATTTCAGTTCTTTCTGATCCTGAAACTGTCCTTCTGCCGCTGCCGTCGGACCTTCCATGGATTTTCGCCAGACATTTGCACCGATAACGGCCTCACTGTTTACTTTCATCCATTTTGCAAGATCTTCCAAAATAGCACGGTCACCATCCGGGATCGTTCCATCCGCCTTCGGACCGATATTTAACAGAAGATTACCATTTTTTGCTGACCACATCCACGAGTGTACAAATGATCTCATTGCTGCTTTTATAATCCAATGTGTCAGTATAGCACCAGGAATTTCTTGCAACTGCCGTATCGGTCTGCCAATCATAGGGCCTTTTGCTTCCGCAAACCCACCGCGCTCCACTTCCACAATTCCACTGCCAAACATCATCGCATCATGTTTATAACAGATTTTAACATCTTTGCCCCATTTCACGCCGCAGTTGTAATAAAATGCAGCGAGTTTCTTTAAATAGGTTTGAACGCCTGATGCTGCACCCACCAGTCAAAATACAGCAGGGATGGTTTATAATTTAATATAATTTCCGCTGTGCGTGCTAACCAGTCATTTAAAAATTCTTCTGTCGGATACGGCTCTCCGTAGAGATCTTCTGCATCCGGTTCCGGCATGGACGGCCAGTACAGATCTCCTTTTTGCAATGGTTCTTTGATATCACTGTCAAATTCTTTTCCGTGTCCTAAGAAAAACCAATGTTCTGCACGGTGGGATGATGTGCAGAACGTAAGTCCCTGTTTCTCAATCTCCGCTTTCAGTTCACCAAGTACGTCCCGTTTCGGCCCCATCTCTGCCGAATTCCAGTGGGACAGTTCACTTTTGTACATCTGAAATCCATCATGGTGTTCTGCAACCGGAAACACATAACCGGCACCGGCTTCTTTGAATAAACGCACCCATTCTGCCGGGTCAAATTTTTCGGCGTGGAACATCGGGATGAAGTCTTTATATCCAAAGTCTTTCTGGCTGCCGTAGGTTTTTATATGGTGTTCGTATGCGGGCATTCCCTCGATGTACATGTTTCTTGGGTACCATTCGTTGGAGTTGGCGGGAACACTGTAGACGCCCCAGTGGATGAAGATGCCAAATCTTTTCTGTTTAAACCAGTCAGGGGTTTTCGTCTGCATCAGGGATGACCAGGCTGGCTGGTACGGGCCTTCTGCGATGATGCGGTCTACGGTTTCGAGAAGTTGTTGTTCTTTCTGCTGTTCCGACATAGTGTATGTCCTCTTTTCTTGCTCTAGATGGGGCGAAACTCTAATTTAGGCTGGGACTCAACTACTTCAGTTTTTTGAAGAGTTTCGCGGTTTCTTTGTGGAAAATCTCTACTTGCCTGAGATAACCTTTACCTGCTTTGAACGATCGCCACTGCTTTTGCCGGAAGTACAACTTTCTCTCCTGCCTGGTAAGTCATTCCGCCGAGCAGGTCAGTTCCGGCTTTTTTTCAGCGTTACTTCCTGTGATTCGTCCGTCGGATTTAAGAGGAAGAGGAAGCTGCCGTTTTTGTTTTCGCGGAGAGTGATCTCTACTTTGTCACTGCCTTCTGCGAGTGGTTCTACGCCGGCTTTTTTCATAATGTCAGTTAAGAAAGTGCGGTAGAAGTCCTGATTGGAGCGGGTTGCGACGTAGCAGGCTTTTCCGGATCCAAAGGTGTTGCAGGTCAGTACGGGCATTCCGGCATAGAAGTCATTATCATAGGTTGCGAGTGTTTCTGCGCCTTCGGTATGTGATAAATTCGCAAAGCACTTCTGCCGGATAAGTCACATCTTTGTATGCAAAGGTATGTTTCATGCCAGCATCTCCTGCCGGAATCGCATCGGATTCTTCTACCCAGATACCCAAAATATCGCGCAGTCTGCCCGGATATCCGCCTGTGATCACAAGGTCATGGTCTTCCACATATCCGCTGAATAGGAGGTCAGAAAGGTGCCGCCCGCTTTGACAAAGCTGCGGATCTTTTCATCATAACCGTCTTTGCACATGTATAACATCGGTGCAATGACAACTTTATAACCGGACAGATCATCGTCCACACCAACAAAATCCATTGGGATATGAAGATTTAACAGTGCCTTATAATACTGATAAATCTCCTCATAATAATTGATACAACGGCTTGGGCCTGCGGATAATACCGTTGCCCACCAGTTATCCCAGTCAAATACAACTGCCACTTCTGCCGGAGTTCTTGCACCAAGCAGTGTATCAGAAAGTTCAGTCAGTTCTTCGCCAAGTGCTGTGATCTCACGGAACACTCTCGTATTCTCATTGCCGACATGGTCGATCACTGCGCCGTGATATTTTTCACAGGCACCAATGCTTCTTCTCATCTGGAAAAACATGATCGTATCTGCGCCGTGCGCTGCCGCCTGATAGCTGTATAAGCGCATCACACCCGGTCGCTTTAAGGCACAGTAGGTATGCCAGTTGCTCACACTCGGTGTCTGTTCCATCAGTGCAAACGGTTTGCCACCCTTTAATCCACGCATCAGATCATGTGCCATCGCATTGTTTTCTGTCTCTGCGCCAAAGGAAGGATAGCTGTCCCAGGAAATAAAATCCATTTCTTTTGCCCATTTCTGGTAGTCTAATGATGGATAAAATCCCATCAGATTTGTGGTAACCGGAATATCCGGCGTGTACTCTTTTACCGCATCGCGCTCTAATTTGTAGCAGTCTAAGATACTGTCCGAATTGAATCTGCGGTAATCGAGTGAAATCCCCTGGAAATTGGTACGGATGCCATCCCAGTTAAACTCCTCTGAACGCATATCCGGCAAAACAACATCATCCCAGTCATAAAAGGTATGTCCCCAGAAAGAAGTGTTCCATACACGGTTTAACTCATCCAGCGTTCCATATTTTTTATGCAGCCATACACGGAATGCTTTTTCACAGTTTTCGCAGTAACATTCCCCGCCATATTCATTGGAAATATGCCATGCAACGATATTGTCATAATCTTTGTATCGCTCTGCCAGTTTTGCGGCAAGTGCCACAGAATATTTCCGGTAAGTCGGGCTGTTCGGACAGGAATTGTGACGTGCTCCGAATTTGCGTTTCATGCCGTTATGCCCGACACGCAGGATATCCGGGTATTTTCTTGCCATCCACGCCGGATGCGCTCCTGTCGAAGTTGCAAAGCAGACTTTCAGTCCGTTTTCTTTCACATACTCCATGATCTTATCCAGTTTGGAAAAATCATAGGTAATTTCATCCGGCTGCAGTGCTGCCCAGCTGAAAACATTGAGCGTCACGACATCAATGTGCGCTAATTTAAACAGGCGCATGTCCTCTTTCCAGATCTCCTCCGGCCACTGTTCCGGGTTGTAATCTCCACCATATAAAATTTTATGTACTTTGCTGCTCTCGATCATATTTACCTCCAATTTCTGTGCTGTATTTTTGCATCTTTTTCGTATTGCTGTTCCTGATTTGTTCTGTTAACCGGTTTTACCTGTCACTCGCCCTCGCGGTTCACACGCTCGATCTGTAAGAATACACGTTTGCTTACTGCTGCGACCGTGTAAATGATAAATCCAGGTCCAAATAAGATTCCAAGAAATATCATGGTTGAATTATACTGGAAGATCAGCACTTCTGCTGCGACGAGGATCACAAGGATCAGTGTTTTTCCAAAATATTTTCTTGAAATATCCATAGAATTCTGGATCGTGCGGACCACCGTATTTTCATATCTTGCCAGCAGTGAAAAGGAATAGATCATCGCAATGATCACAAGAAATACGGACACCATACCGATGATCAGCAAAATGACCGGATTATTTTTCACTGCTCCAAACAGCTGGAAGTCAAGATATACCGCATACCATGCAACCAGAAAGATCAGTCCCATCGGAACGCCCTGTTTAAAGTTTGCCTTGTACGCTTCAAAATATGATTTCGCGATATAGCCCTCCTCATCATCCGCTAACTTTAACGCAACTGACATTGCCGCCGTGGTCGATGCCCCGATCGTAAAAACCGGCAGGCTTCCAAGAATCCATAAAAAATTTAGTTTTAAAATATCAAGTACTCTGCTTAAAAAACGGTACAATGGACTGTCAACGCTAAAAAATTTCATTTGTTTTCCTCCAATCTCAAAGTGCTTCCCATGCACTTTTCTTATCTCTCATTTTATTTCATACCTCTGATCTGCTTTCATCATACAGGATTTTACTCCAGATATCCAGTATGATGAAAACAGACCGGGGCGATCCGGACGGAATGTCCGGATCTTCTGCTCTGGTCTGTCATTCATTTGTGATACAATTATTTGATGGTCCCTTTTACTTCGTTCTCAGCTGCTTTTCTAAGTGATGCCTCATTCTCCTGGAATGCGATACACTCGTCATAGCCGTAGTCTTTTGCCTGGGAGATCATGTCTGCAACGATCTGGTCGTATTCAGCTCTGTCTTAGCATAGATTGCTTTCCATGAATTTGTCTTGATGCACTCAGCAACCTGTGTCCATAATACAGTTAACTCATCAGATTTTGTAGACTCAGAGTATGTTGTACCAAGAGAAAGTTTGTAAGGTCTTGATCCCATGTACTCATCTGCTGTTGCAAAACCGGTCTTATCTCTCCAATCCTGCTCAATGTCAGAATTTGCATCTGTTGCAAAACTTTCCCATTTACGATAGTTGAATGTCTCACCGTTTGAATCAGGATTTAAGGAATCAAATCGCCCACGTTGTATTGTTCATTTTAAAGGAACCATCATCAAATGTTCCGCTGTAACCATCAGACATCTGTGTGCTGATATCTGTCTTAGCTGCACGTCCTAAATCTGTAAACTGCGTTTTTCCATTTTCATCATAGTACCAGCAGACATCCTTTGGACCATACTCAGCTGTCATACGTCCTTCCGGAGTAGATAACCAGTTTAAGATAGCCATACACAATTCCGGATACTCTGTCTTAGCACCGATAGACCAGATACGGTTTCCACCGTAGATATTCTGACCATAGCAGATCGGAGCTGCATCTTCCGGTGGGCAAGGATACATTGCTTTGCCTTCCTGTGCATGTGAATCTGAGTTGTAGAAAGTAGAACCTAAGAAGTTGAACACATTTAAGAATGCTCCACCGTTCTGGTAATCTTCCTGCATACCGTCATATCCCTGTGTCTGGGAGTCAGGATCAAGTAGTCCTTTCTGATACAGGTTGTTATAGAATTTTAAGCATGTGAGGTAAGGTCCATTTTCCTCTAATGCTGGATGGAATACCTGCTCCTCTGGATCATACAGACCAAAACCAAATTCATCATATCCATAATAAGCAGTTGCTGTTGATTTTACGAACATTACAAGGTTTCCGTCCCAGTCGTTGAATAAGGAAACACCATAAGTTGTTTTTCCGTTATCATCGGTCGGGCAGATCTCTTTCATCTGACCTAAAACATCTACCATATCGTCTAAAGTCTTGATCTCAGGATATCCTAACTCTTTGTAAAGATCCCATCTTAAATCCCAGGTATACATGAAATCCTGACGTGCTGTCGCATCCCTTGCAACATCAAATCCGAATCCATAAACAGTACCGCCGGAAAGATTTGCATTTTTCTCTAATGCATATGGCATGTTCTGTTTGATGTATGGACCGTAATCGCTTAAGATATCATCCTCGTTCCAGTCAAAGAGCATTCCCTTGCTGACTGCCTGCTGATACTCATCAGAATCATTTCCCCAGAGAACCAGATCTCCAAGGTTTCCTGACTCCATACGTGTCTCATATACACCGTCAGAATCCGGGATGATATTTAATTTTACATTGAATTTGTCTAACATGATCTGACCAAACCATCCGATCTGCTCACCGGAATAGTTTGCTAACTGATCGAATACATCGAGAGTAACTGTCTCTTCCGGAATGATATCTGCGAGATCTTCCGCTTCATCTTCGGAAGTTTCCTCGGATACTCCACTCTCCGTTGCATCTTCGTCTGCAGCATCCCCCGCTGCATTGTTGCTGTTGTTCTTTGATGCACTTGTCTGATTGCTACCCCCACAGGCTGCCATGGAAACTGTCATTGCAGCTGCCAGAAGCAGTGATACGATTTTCTTTGCTTTCATGTAATTTTCCTCCTTGTTTTTGTGTTATTTTGATTCCGCGCCTCGCGGTTAACACCTCTTTAACCTTTTACGGCACCTAACATGATACCTTTTTCAAAGTAACGCTGCATGAATGGATATACGATTAAAATCGGGATTACCGTTACCATGGAAATCGTATATTTGATAACCTTTCCACTCATTGCTGATTTTAAAACAGCCTCGCTGACAGATCCGCCAGACTCCATTAATGCACTTAAGTTGGATGCCTGATTTAAGTAAATGTAAAGTCTGTGCTGTAAAGTATATAATTTCGGAGCTGATGTCATTAAGATCAGGGAATCCGTAAAGGAGTTCCAGTGACCAACTGCACCGAAAATCGCAATCGTCGCAAGGATCGGTTTACTGAGCGGCCAGATGATCTTGCGGAATACAGTAAAGAAGCTTGCTCCGTCGATCTGAGCACTCTCTTCGAGTTCCGCTGGAATTGACTCTATGTATGTTTTTACCAGAATGATGTTATACGGAGCCACAATACCAGGAATGATGTATGCCCAGAATGTATTGGTCAGACCTAACATCTGCATATTTAAGAACCATGGGATCAGACCCGCATTGAAATACATGGTAATCACAAGAAATCTGTACCAGAATTTTCTGCCCCACATTTCATCTTTGGTTACCAGATATCCGATAAATCCGGATGCTGCTACCATAAGTGCCGTACCAAGTACTGTTCTTGACAGTGATACGATCAATGCACTTGAAAGATCACTTACATTTAATAACGCTGTATAGTTATCAAAATGGATTCCTCTCGGTATGAAGTTGATTAAACCCTTGATTACCAGATCATTATCGCTGATCGTATTGATAAACAGGTAATAAAATGGAAATATACATGCTATTGTAAATAATGTAAAAAACAGGTAATTTAAAATGTTAAATACGATATCGCCCGGTTTTAAGCGATATTTGCGTTTATGTGTTTTTTCATAAAGTTTTTCGGCTTTTAAATCAGCCTTTTCCTGTGCTGTTTTTGCCATGTCTTACGCCTCCTTATACAATACTCTCGCCACGAATCAGTTTCGAAATACCGTTTGCAGCAAACAGTAACGTTACACTGACAACGGATTTTACCATACCGATTACTGTTGATAATGGAATCTGTCCCTGTCCGATACCAAGTTTGTATACATACAGGTCAAGTACCATGATAGAACTTGTATTGGTAGAGTTTTCAAATACTAAATACTGATCCATACCATTGCTTAAGACATTTGCGATCGACATTAACAGTAATACACAGAATGTCGGGATCAGGCTCGGCACGGTAATATTCCACATTCTCTGGAAACGTCCTGCACCGTCGACGGTTGCTGCTTCATAAAGCTGCTGATCAATACCGGAAATTGCTGCAATATAAATGATTGCACTCCAGCCGATACCTTTCCATAAGCCCCAGGCTAACATCTGCAGCCATACATGGCTGCCGCCCATCAGCATATTCACGCCCTCTTTCCAGATTCCGGCATTTACCATCAAACTGCTGACAAATCCGTCTGTAGAAAAGATACAAAATGCGATTGCATATACAAGAACCCAGCTGATGAAGTTCGGTACTGTTGTAAGTGTCTGTACGACGCGGCGGAACTTCATGTTTTTAATCTCGCAGAGGAAAATTGCAAATGCCATTGGAAGCCAGCTTGTCAAAATTCCAAGACCACTCATTGCAAGTGTGTTTTTCAGAACACGGATGATATCTCTTACCGTTGCAGGATTTTTAAACAACTGTGTGAACCATTTGAATCCAACAAAGTTATCCATGCTTAAGGTATCACCAACTTTGTAATCAAAGAATGCATATCTCCATCCCCATAATGGCAGATAACAGAATACACCAGCCAGTGCCAGGAATGGCATTAACATCAGGAACAGGCGATACTTTGTTTCCATCTCATATTTAGCACCCGCCTCAACCTTAGGCTGTTTTGCCATCGCGATCAATGTTACGATCAGGATCAGTACTGCAACGATCAGGATCATATAAAAACCATTTGAAAAGATCGGCTCGATTTTCTTAGGTTTTTCTGTCTGGCTGATCTGACTGTATGCAAGTGCGATACCGCCAAGTCCTGACAGCATCACTGCACTTCCTGCTGCTGTGAAGATGTTACTTAATTTTTTCATTTTCAGATTACCGAGTGATAAACATCCACCGGCTGCAACTGCTGCTGTACCAACGCAGATAATCAGAGCTGATACAGAGTCAAGCCGTAATGTTGATTTCATAACCCATCCTTTTCGGAATGCACGTCCAAACTCTGATGCCAGTGATGAGTATGAAATACCGGAAGTAAACAGTGATAAGTTTCTTCCGATCATTCCGCTGATCCTCGCTGGATTGATTCCAGGTATGAACATGAATAAGACTGCGAACAGAACTGCGATCCGAAGTACAATGTATAACTTGCCTGTAACACCGGAACCATCTGTTTTGTTGTTTTTTGAAATGCCCGTTTCTTTCATTTCTCCCTTTCCCTTCTTTTTTGGTTTTCGCCAGCATCCGGAGCTTTTCGAAAACGTTTAAGTATTGTTTTAAAAAAAATTATTTCCGAACTGCTTTTGTTGTATTTATTATATAAAAGGGAAGAAAATTAAAATACCGTAAATAATTGATAAATATACCTTGATTTTTGGTCATTCAAAATGAGACATCAAAAAATTGGGGTATTTTTGTTGAATAAATACCCCAATTTTCTGACTCAACAGAATTGCATATGTTTTAAATATAATTCCTGAAACTCTGGTGTATCTGCAAGATTGATCTCATGGGATATGGCTGCATCTCTTGCGGCTGCATATCACTGCTTTCTTTTGAGTGTGTCAGGCATCGTGCGGCTCCCTCTAAGGCACTGTTGCCGACCGGCGTGAGTTTTCCGCGAAGTCCTGATTGGCAGAAGTCCGATTCCAAGTGCTTTTTCCATGTCAAGTCCCATTGCCAAACCCGCCTGCAACATATACTTTTTTTATCTGTTCATGAGAAATATTTGATTTCTGCAGTAATTACTTCTAAACCCGCACAGATAGCTGCTTTTGCCATCTGCACCTGTCTGATATCCTCCTGGGTAAAATAAATTTTTCCCGGGTACGACCGGAAAATCCTTTTTTCAAAACCACGGTTCTCCCAAAATCCCCTGAGTATCAACAATATGGTGCCGCACGAGTTCATACATTACATCAATGATTCCGGTTCCGCATAACCAATGGCCGGTTTATTTCCAATCGTCTTTGTCACCATATTATTTTTACCAAATAAAACTGCACGGCAGACAGCTCCCGGCACACCGGGCATACCGCAGGATATGTTTCCACCTTCGAATGCCGGTCCCGCGGCAACGGATGAAACAAGGAAATGATCTCCCGCAGCAAGAACCATCTCACCGTTTGTTCCAATGTCGATCAGCATCTCGCATTTGTCCGGCCGCATACCACATCCCATCATGCCCGCCGTAATATCTCCTCCAACAAAAGCTGAGATTCCCGGCATGATCTGTACTTTTGTGGTCTGATTGATTCCGGTATGCCCGCATTCTCTGACATATCCGTGTTCTCTGGCATCACTACCGTCTCTGGCAACTCCACTTTCTTTGGCATCTCCACTTTCTCTGGCATCTCCACTTTCTCTGGTTTCCTCATACTCACCATTCAATTCTCCCCACGTCATATCCTCCGGCGCAAGGTTCACAGGAGTAAATGGTGCAGCGCCAAGCCCCACACAGGAATATCCCAGTAAAAGGTGAATCATTGTAGTATTTCCGGCGATCACGATTTTGCTGACATTCAGCACATTTTCGTCCTGCCCCGCAAGCAGTGTCTCTGCCAGATCCCTCACATCTTTTAAAATGCTCTCTCTCAACTTTTCTGCATCTCCGGACGCTGCTGCACGGATCCTTGAAATCACATCTGCGCCGTATGCCCGTTGATGATTAACAGAAGATGCAGTTTTTAAGCATATTCCATCGGTGAGGGAAATCAGTTCTGCAGCGAGTGTGGTTGTTCCGATATCGATTGCGATACCATAGACGGATTTTTCCGTATCCATATTTTCCGGTTTTATTTCCCCGTCAGACCCTATTTGTGCACGGTCCTCTATTTTGTTTTCACAGATAACTGTTGTCGCCTGTACATCGCTCTCCATTTTTGTGTTCCGGACAAATTCCATCTGCACCTGTATCTGATTTTCTCTGATTTCCGGAATGCATACATACAGATCATCCGTCGGAACCGTCATACAGGAAAGACGCCATCCCTCTTCCAGTTCCCGCTCCGTAAACACTTCCTTTTCCCGCTGTTTTGGCGGATCTGTTTTTCGTGTTTCTTCTATTGTAATACAACATTTTCCACAGGTACCTTTCCCGCTGCAGGGCGCATCTAAATATTCTCCCTGCTCCCTTAACAGCTCCAGTATCGTCTTATTCTGTTTTTTCTGTAAAAAAATGCGTTTCATCAATCCTTACCCGCTGCCTTTCTCTCACATTTCCGTTTTTCAACAGCACCTGTGGTGCCATAGATACACGCTCCATAAACTTACTTATTGACATAAATTATACCATATTATTGTTTAACTATATCAAAACTGTTTCGACCGTATTATTTTCTTTTCATGCAGAATCACACGTTTTCCTTGTTTCAATGAAATGATAATGTTATGATATCTTGCGGAAACAATCCAGTTTTATCTGACGGTAACAAAAAATTTTAACACCAACATATTAAGATGTTGAGACCAAATAGTGCATTCCCAACATCCTAATTAAAAGAATGGAGAATACTATGAAACTGATTTCCTGGAATGTCAACGGACTGCGTGCCTGTATCCAAAAAGGCTTTCTTGATTTTTTTCATGAAACTGATGCAGATATTTTCTGTATTCAGGAATCCAAGCTGCAGGAGGGACAGATCGACCTTCCTCTGCCCGGTTATTTTTCCTACTGGAATTATGCCAAGAAAAAAGGTTACTCCGGCACAGCGATTTTCACAAAAAAAGAGCCTCTGAATGTGACTTACGGTATCGGCATCGAAGAACACGACAAAGAAGGACGTGTCATCACCTTAGAATACCCTGATTTTTACATGGTTACCTGTTATACGCCAAATTCTCAAAACGAACTGGCCAGACTGCCTTACCGCATGCAGTGGGAAGATGATTTTCGTGCTTATTTAAAAAGACTCGATGGATCCAAGCCTGTCATTCTCTGTGGGGACTTAAATGTTGCACATGAGGAGATCGATTTAAAGAATCCAAAAACCAACCGGAAGAACGCCGGATTTTCGGATGAAGAACGAGAAAAAATGACAAAGCTTCTCGATGCCGGCTTCACAGACACCTTCCGCTATTTTTATCCGGATACAGAACAGATCTATTCCTGGTGGTCCTACCGTTTTAGGGCACGGGAAAAGAATGCCGGATGGCGTATTGACTATTTTATCACTTCCAAACGGATGAATGATAAGCTGACCGGCGCAAAGATCCACACGGATGTTTTCGGATCTGACCACTGCCCGGTGGAATTAGATATTGACCTGTCATAAAGCTTTTCACGGATATTTTTGATTCAGGCCACGGTACGATGTAACTCGATATCGACTTATCAACAGCTTTCTGCAGAGGATTTGCTGTGACTGCAGTGGAGTTCCTCTTCAATAAGATATACTCCACCGCAGTGCCATCTTCGTGCCTTTTTGATCATTCTGAACAGATATCATACTGTTACAAAGTTTTTAATCTAACGCATCCACTGCTTTTTTCAGTTGCAAAAATGCCTGTTCTAACGTTTTTCTCGGACATGCAATGTTAATGCGCTCAAAACCAATACCCGTTTTCCCAAAAATTGCTCCCGCGTCTAACCAAAGTCCTGCCTGATCAATCAGTGCTTCCAACTCTTTTCTTCCCAGTCCAAGTTCTCCGAAATCCAGCCATATTAAATAGGTTCCTTCCGGCTCAATCAGTTTAATCTGTGGAAGATTTTCCTTCAGGTATTCGCGGACAAAGGAAAGATTCTGATACAGATATTCTTTTAACTGTAAAAGCCATTCCTCTCCCTCTTCATAAGCGGCCTGACATCCGACAAGTCCCATCAGATTTACCTGGCTGTATCCTGCCTGATCCACCGCACGGACAAATTTTTGACGCCGTTTTTCATCCGCAATAAAAATGTTTGACACCTGAAGACCGGCAAGATTAAAGGTTTTACTTGGTTGCCGTGCAAATTACGGAAATCCTGTTCAAACTTCCGGTGAAACAGATGCAAAGACATG
>ENA-OQHF01001567-OQHF01001567.1-human-gut-metagenome-genome-assembly--contig:-NODE-1567-length-12392-cov-2.457073_pt1 | contig 12392 bp, 12 predicted proteins | sample MGYA00242559_ERZ504709 | MGnify/ENA primary metagenome ERZ504709 (study PRJEB26092, sample SAMD00036203) | human gut metagenome | host: Homo sapiens | study: EMG produced TPA metagenomics assembly of... | reverse complement strand
GTGGCTATATATTTTTCTGATGTTAACTTTGCTCTAACATTTTCATTGTTTTTTAATTGTTCATTATAAATAGCCTCCGGATACTTTCTTTTCTTTTTCATATATTTTTCTATTTTATCATAATAATTTTCATCACTTTCACTTGCAAATCTTGCCATTACTAATTCAAATGTTCCTAGAGAGACTCCTCCTTCATTTAAGTTTTCATATATATTAATTGCTCTGGCTCGTTTGCTATTATCGACAATTATCTGATGTAGTTGTATATTATTTAAACAGGATACAAGATATGATCTTATATTATTTTCCCATTCACTTGCCTGTGCATCTAATTTTTCCTTAAAACTTTCATTTGGCATAACTTCCGATACTTTATCAGATATTATATTCTTCTCAAATATGCTCTTTTTTTCATTTTCAATTGAATCGTACTCTTCAATTATATCCAAACATATATTTTCTGATATTCGTTTTAAAACAGTTGATAATCCCATAGTATTCTTCCCTGTTAACCAAAATAAAGGTATTAAATACTCTTTTCCTGATGTACAATAATTAATTAAATCTGATTTTGTTGATTCCTTTTCCTTAAATGGGTTATAGCATTCATCACTATTAGCATTAAATGATATTATTTTTATTGCCTCATATATATCATCTGACAGAAATTTAGGTTCTTCTTTTTCTGCATCTTCTAAAGGAAATTGCAACTTTCTAACCTGAAAAAAATCTTCAACCTCACCTTCCATTCTTTCATATTTAGGTATTCGTAGAAAAAATCTTCTTTGTAATCCTGTTCTATTTATAAGGTTGCTTGACTTCTTTGCCATATCAAAAATAACATTAGAAAATGCATTTGTTAAAACTGTGACTCTCTGCTGTCCATCCAGTAATGCTAAAATTTTTCCGTCCATTTCAAGTTCTTTATACGTTTTTCTTTCTCTACAACCTAGCATTTTATATGCATAATCTTTCGCATCACTATCCAAAAGCAAAATACTTCCTATTGGCATTTTTGCCAATACAGATGCTATCAATCTCCCCTGTTTTTCTTCCTCCTTCCAAAATAAATTTCCTTTGAAAATTCAGGCAATAAAATTTCCTTTTTAACTATTTTGTCAATTAGGTTACTTAAAGCTTCTACTTTTTCATCCATACTTTTACCTCTCTAAATACTTTTTCTTTAAGTTATTTAAACAAAGCTATTTTCGCCTTGCAAAACTCATCTACATTTCCTCACTTAGTTCTTCCACTGCCTTCAGCAGCTTTTCTATATCATCCCTTGTTGTATACCTTCCAACACTGGCTCTTACCACGCCCCCTTTTTCTATATCCATCAAAATGTTTTATGTATAAGTGGTGCGCAATGATATCCTGTTCTAACTGCAATGTGGTAATCCTGGTCTAATATTGTTCCCACATCCTCTGCCTTGTAACCTTCAATGTTAAAGGCTACAATTCCTATATGTGAATCTTCCAATGGAAAATATGTAGTTATGTTTTCTATTTTTTCAAGTCCTTTTACAAGGTATTCTGTTAATTCTTTTTCTTTGCCTCAAAGTCACTTATTCGCCCAATTGTTTCATCTAATGCTGCCTCCATTCCTGCCACGGCAACTATGTTAGGACTTGCCGGTTCCAGCATTGCAGGTATTGTTTTTGGCATATTTAGGTTAAGTGAATCACTTCCCGTTCCTCCGGCAATAAATGGATTAATCTTTGTTCCTTTTCTTACGAAAAATCCACTGGTGCCAAATGGTCCATATAGATTCTTATGTCCTGCAAAAGCTATAAAATCTGCCATTAGGTTGTTCATGTTAATGTCTAATAATCCCAATGACTGAGAGGCATCAATAATAACCTGACTGTTATATTTTTTTGCCACTTCAGTTATCTCTTTAACCGGCAAAATATACCCTGTTACGTTGCTTATATGAGTTGCAAAAACTTTCGTAGGAGGATTCAAGGAAAACATATATTCCATTTTTTCAAAATCTATTTCTAATGTTTCGCTCTTTAATGGGAGTTCTATTAAATCAAAACCATATTTTCACTAATCAAATGTAATGGTCGCATTACTGCATTATGTTCAAAAGGAGAAACATAGCAAATATCTGCACCACTCCAATCCAAACCACCAATTATTACATTCATTGCAATTGTGGCTGATGGCGTAAGCACAATGTCTGCAACATCTTTTCCTTTTATAAGTTTCAAGGCTTTCTCTCTTGTCCGGTCTATTATTTCCGTTGCTTTTCTTGCCAGACTATAAGAGCCTCTTCCCGTATTAACTGCAAGATTTCTGTTTACATAATCCATCTCCGTATAAACAGACTCCGGCTTTGGAAAAGTTGTAGCTGCATTATCTAAATATATAGTTTTACTATTATTCTCCTTATCCATAACTTATCCCTCAAATAAATCCATTTATAATCAGTAACTTCCATTTGCATATGGCAAGTCTCTTCTATTAATATCTTTCGCAAATCTTACTGTTCCATTACTTTTCAATCAATTCAATTATTTACTCAACAGTTCTTCCAGTGCCTTTACCAACACCGAAACTTTCTGATTAAGTTCCAATGTATCACCAAATTCTTCCAGTGCATCCTCTATTGCATTCTGAAGGAAATAACTTGTGCTGTCGTCACTGTCAGGTTCAAAGAATCTTTCGATTGTACTTTCCCCTGTTTTAATTGAAATCTTATTTTCTCCCTCTGTTGACTGTTCACTTTCCTTAATAGACTGAATAGTGTTTTTAACATAAGTTAACTCTTCGACAAATCTTTCATAAGAGTCGTTTTTCCAATCATTGATATAAATTCCTGTAATAATTTTGCACAATCTTGAAACAATTTCATCCTCATCGTTAGTAGTCAGCTTTTCAATGTACGTCATAAAGCCTGTAATATTCTCAGCGTAAATATGTGACTTTGACTTTTCACTTTGTTTTGAATACCAGTTCTTTAAACATGCACTTAAACTTTCATCAGCCCTTGCTCCAAAAATGCTCTTAACCTGAACTGCTGTTTTCTTCTTTGCATTTACAAGATTGTTGTCCATATATTTTTTAATTTCTTCTATCTGTAAAGTGACATTTTCAAAAACTGCATCACCGCTGTTGTCATGGCATATTGCCTTTGGTATTTTTTCAAAAAGAACTTCTCTTGGGTTAAGTTCTATGCCCTTAAATACTTTTCTAAAAGAGCACATTCTTTCGAAAGCATCTTCTTCCAAATAGCCCTGCTCATTTTCTTCAAAAAGCTGTTTTGTAAATGTTAAAGTATACTGGTCCAATGATCTGTACCATCTCTGCATACTTTCCACAATGTTGTTTAAGCGCTGCATTTTTGACTTCTGTTTTTTTCTTAACTCTTCGCTAAGGAAAAGTTCTTCTAAAACCTTTAGATATTTTTCTTTCTCAATACTTTCCTTTTCAATAAAAAGATAATACTCCTGTGGTCTTTCGTTAATATTGTTTAAAATACTGCTTGAAATCTCCACTTCCTTATTCTGAAGATAAATAATCGGCGTATCCTGCAGATTAATTATTTCCTTTGCAATAAAAATAGGAATTACTCCTTTTCTTGTGCCAAAATCCTTACCCAATAATTTGTTATAAAGGACCTGAAAAGAAACCTTCTTGCCTGCACATTGACCTACAAAAGCATCGATTTCTTCAATAATTCTTCTACAGCCTTCCTCCTCAGAACTGTCTCCTTTTAAAATTCCCGTATGCATAAGAGTAGCTCTAAAAATAGTTGCCTCCGAGCTTGTACCCTTTTCAAATCTATTAAGTTCTTCTTCGTTTAAAATGGCATCTATAATTAAATTTCGTGCCTTTTTAATCTGTGCTGATACACTTTTTCTGTTAATTAATTCGTTGTTAATCTTTGGTGCATGTTCGTAGTAGCTTAAGCATATTTCACTTAAAAATCTATTAAAACTAATCTGGTTTTCAAAACACAACTCCGTCACACCATTTAATGTATTAAAATATTTACATCTGTTGTTTTCCGGCAAATATGACTTTTCAAGTTCTACATTTATTTCAAAAATCAAATCTTCCTTATATATTTCAAGTTCCTGTTGCAGAACTTTATTTTCTTCTAAAAAATCTTTATCCTTAAGCAATTTTTCCACAGCTTTTAATTTTCTAATGTTCTGCTGCTCTGAAAAACCAAATATTTTGTCAGGATATATTACAACAAGTCTGTTATCATTTAGTTCCTTTAAATGTTCCTTAATCTGATTAACATCCCCATCTTTAAGCATAACAAGACATATAATCAGACCGTCTGCCTTATATGTTTCAAATAAATATTCTGACTTAGATGTATTTAGAAACTGCTCCGGTGTCATATATACGTACTTGAAATATCTTGTCATTGTATATTCCTGGTTGTATTTCTTTGGAAGTACATAATCAAGTTCTGACACTGTGGCAATTTCTTCCTGCCAGTTAAGGCTTAAAGGCTGCTTTTCAATCATGTTGTTCATCTGATTATCAAGGTTTACGCCTACGTTTATTTTTAAATGCATAAACTCCAAGCTTGCTTCTGTAGGTTACAATATTTTTGCTTTCAATGTTTTTCAAGGCTACTTACAAAATCAGCCATATTTAAACCTGTTGCCAATCTGATTTCCGTCTTTCTAACCGGAACTTCCTCATTTCTATTAATCATATGAAGAATAGCCATTGCCTTAATTATTTTTTCTTCATTTAATGATTCAGCCTTAGTTAAGGCATAGTCTGCCTTAAGCCATTCATTTGTGTATGTTAGTAAGAGAAATACTGTCCCTAAACATATTTGAAGTAGTCATAAACTACATCAACAGACAGTAATTCTTCGCTACCGTTTTCTACTATATTAATTAAACTTCCTTTTTCGTCATTAGCAAGAAAAGTAAAAATACTTCTCTCATTCTGTGCAACCTTTTCACTAATATTTAAAAGTGCATAGGCTGTAAGAGGTAGCATTGGAAAACACCCCTCCATTACGATTTTCTTATATTCTTTCTCTGTAAATAGGCCTGAAAAACAAGGAATCTTGTAAGATTCCTCGATTATTTCTTTATTATTCTGCTCCTGAAACCATGGTTTGCAGTCGCTTACTTTCTTCTTTATTACATGCTGAATAAGCTCATAATTATTCTGAGCTGAAACTACAAATCTAACTTCTTTTAATCTACCCTCAACACCTTTGAAAGCATTAACTATATCTGAAGACAATGCGTTGCCGTACTCTTTAATGCTTTTGTGCGCCACGAAAGTAATGTGAATCTGCTGTTTTTTGGAGTTATTGGCAAGCTCACATATATCCTGCAAAATCTTCATGTCATAAGCAAAAGTATCCTTTTCATGACCTTCAATATATTTACTGAACTCATCGAAAATTATATAAATTCCGCCATATCCATAACTTTCAAGTGCTCTGTTAATCTCCCCGTACAAAGTCATGGCGTTATTAACTGTCATTGGCATAAATTCACTGCCGGCAGTAAGTTTAGGATGTATCTCTTTAAAAATATTGAGAGCCTCTTCCTTCATTTCCTTAAGTTCACCCATAAACTCTTCCACAGTTCTGCCATATTCTCTAACAATCTGCTTAAAGCTTTCATAAACCTGTTTAAAGTCTTTCTTCCATTTAGCTATAACTTCCAAAGCCTTGCCATAATCGCTTTCAGGTGCCACATTCATAAGATTATTTTTTCTTAATGACTCCATTAAAGCTATAATAAATTCTTTGTTTAAATCCTTCTCTGTTCCTGAAATAATAACCGGAAGAAAAGGCTTTACACTACTTTGTATAGTCTTTATTTTTTCCAGCAGTTTCCTTTGAAACTTTTCTATTTTGTTAATTGTTCTTTTAGTTATGTCCCCTTTTCCGTCGTTAAAGTAAAGCCAGCAAAATCCAGTAAAAGGTGTGATTTTCCCTTTCCATAAGGTCCAATTAAAATATTTGCCTTGTCTCTGTCTGACAAAACATTATTAAGAAACCCATCCAACACTAAAATAGAAGAATGGGTTGGTATATAGCTATTTAGTTTAGATAAATTATCTATGTCCAACTGCAAATTTATTGAATTTTGAAATTTCTTGTCTATTTCTATAAAGTCTTTAAACTTATTCATTTATTCTCTGATATACCTGATTGCCAGATATACGCATCCTTTCTATCAGTGTTTAATGTTTTATTAGTCTTACAAATCGCTTTTCTTTATTGTTCCTGTAATAATTCGTTAGCCTTTTAAAAACTTCTTCTAGTGTTTTTTATAATAATTCGAAACAACTTCCTTAAGCCCGATTTTCTTTTTAAGATAAACCATATCAAGTCCTGCTGTTCTGTTAACAGTCAAATAACCCTGACCTTCTAAATGGTCCAAATATTCGTTTAAAGCCATTCTCTTTAGGTTCAAAATTCTTCCCGGTGACATTGGACTGTTAAGCAATTCATCTATTCCTATTGAGTCAACTTCTTTTTTTCAAAAAACTTAATCAGGCTGTATAGCACTGCATCATCACATAACTTATCCTTGTCAGGCTGTGTTTTTATATAATTATTTCTGTCTTTTTTTAATAAACCCAATTGTGCAAATGGTGAAATCTTATTTTCCTCCGGATCATAATTCTGCTGCTTCTCTTTTACGTACATATTTAAAAGTACGGAAATATCATCTCGCAACGAACGCTCAGGTATGGCTTTTTCCTCTGCCAAAGGAGTAAGCTTTTCTAATAGAATGTTCATTAAATCTTCCTTTGAAAATTCGTCAATGTTAATTAAGTTAAAAAAAGCATACCAGCTTGTTGCAAGTTTCTCATTTCCTGCCAGATTAATATGGAATATCCATAATGAAAATATATCTTCTAAATACTTATCTTCCTTAAAAATAATCTGACCTATATCTGTAAGCTTTGCCCCCCTCTTTAGGTGGTTCTTCCATAAACTTTCCGGCTTTAAGCCAATAGCGAATAGCCTTAGCCATATTGCTTCCCACTCCAAGAGCATCCGCCCCATAGTTTTCAGAGAAAACTTTTGGATTGGCATCTACCTTTGCAAGTCCTTTATTAAGCCACCCCTCACGAAGTGCAAATGTTTCATGTCCTTTAAGTTTAATCGCCATTTTCTTCTCCTATCTGCCTACTTAAGTTTCATAAATAATTAACTAGTTTCTTTTTATTGCCAAAACCTTTCTCATATAACATTCCTGCCGTGTAATGATTAACACATTCTGCACATCTTACACATTTATTGTCCAGTATTCTATAATCAAGATTACCTTCTTTGTCCTCTTTTATAACTATGGCATTGTGCTTGCAAATACTTTCGCACGCCCTGCACGCCATACACATCTGATATTTTGTAATCTGACATTTAATCTTATCCTCTGCTGTTTTAAGATTCTTTGCCCCATCTATGTTGCTGTCAATTATTGTAACTTTTAAAGTTGTAGAGCCAATTCTGCCCTGCAATTTCAAAACAGGATTGCCATTCCTTCTTGTTACATAAACTTCACCCAATCGCTTATTGCCCATATCGAAATTTAAATATCCAAAAGGCTTAAACAACTCATACAATTGGTCTGAAATTGGTCTTTGAAGTTCATAATTAAAAGCATTCTCTTCCAGCACACAAGGTTCAAATGATACTGCCGACTTCTTTGCATAATCTACGCCATTTCCCCCCTGTCTTGCTTTCCACTTGCCTTCGTCCACATACACTTCCGGATCAGGTTTTCCAATCTTTGTTGCAAAGTCAACCAAAAGCTGTCTGAATCTTTTGGACTGTTCAGGCATATGAATCTTAGACAAAAACTCTGACCAACCACTGTTATTAGGACAACACCAGCAGCCAACTCTTGCATACCCTAATCTGTATGCATAATTAAAATCAATTTCTGTTGTAAGCATGTAAAGCCACACATCAAAATCCATCCAGTCAATAATCGGTGAAATAGTTATCTGCTTCGTAATTTTAGAGCCTTCTGTTTCACGCTCATACTTGTTTCTGCTTGCTGATTCGTTTCTTCTTATTCCATAGAAAGTTATAATTTTGTTCTTATTTCTAAACATAGTTTTAATCTTTCTCTGGATTGCACCTGTTTTAAAAATAGTACAGCACCATCTCATAACTCTGCTTGGTGGGCCAACCAAAGCACAAAGTTCCTCAAAATCTTTATCTTTGTTTCTTGATGAAACAATAGGAGTCTGTGGATGTTCTTTTTTAAATCGTTCTATGTATTTCATAGTCTCGGGGAATTCTAAAGTTGTGTCACCGAAAATATGAAGAATCTTCGGTTCACTTAAAGCTCTCATAACCAGATCAGATGTGACTGTAGAGTCTTTCCCCCCTGAAAAAGAAACAAACATATCCCTTGCAGTATAATCCTTTGTTGAATTCTTTATGTAATCTACTGCTTCCTTTACTATAAATTCGTAACGGCTTCTGTTAGCCTTTACGAATCTGTCTTTAAATTCATTAAAATATTTATAATCGATATTAGAAACTTCATTCTCGTATCTAATTCTTATATCGTTAGGATTTTTATCCTTTAAATCCTTAACTGCAAAATCAACCCTCTGTCCATCGGCAATATATCTGTTGCCTGAACAATTCCAAACTGACATCTTCTCATAATATCCGGGTGTCTTATCTGTCATTATTTCTAACAGTAATCTCTCCTCCGGAAAAACCGGTCTAATATCAGTGGTTAATCTTCTGCCGCTACTTCCACAACACTGACATTCCTTCTGATACAATGGCACCTTGCAGGTTTCGCACCAGTATATGTCTGATTTCGTCAGTTCAGTTCTCTGTCCACACACAGGACAGGTACTGCTTTTAGTTTTAATATTGTCATTTCTGCATATGTAATTTAGCACTTTATCACCTATCTCAAATCTTCCGGTTTTAAATGCAAATAAGAACATAATTCCAAAAATTCTGATGCCGTAAAAGTTACATTCTCGTCAGTTAACTTTTTCTCCCAAATTCCGGTATCCTTAGAAATCTGTGATGTAGATATTTCTTTTTCTTTTATGTATTTTATTAATGCTTTTGAAACGCTGTTATTATTTTTCATTTGTCACCGCCATTCCCGTATTACAAGAAAATAATATTATAATGTCTATTATATTCTCTGTATTCAAGAAATGCAATGTGGATTTTTCCCGAATCAAAAGAATTCAAAAGAATTTTTCCTTTTTTCAAGGTGATTTGGTTGACGTTGATTTTTTCTTACTATATTATTTAAAAAGAGGTATTTAAAATGAAGAATAGAAAGATTGCAGAAGTATTAAAAGCTTACCGAAAAATGAATAATTTAAGTGTGAGGGACGTTACTGAATTACTGGAAGAAAAATCACTTAAGGTAGCTGAAAAAACCGTTTACGGATGGGAAAGCAGTGCCACTCAGCCTGACGCTGACACACTACTTCTACTTTGTGATATTTATAATATTGATAACATTCTTGGCACTTTCGGATATACTGACGATGAGCCAATTAATCTTACAAAACATGAACATCACTTAATAGAACAATATAGAAAGCACCCTGAAATACAGGATGCAGTAGATAAGCTGTTGGATATTAATTAATAGTTAGTAAGATGAAATTATTTACATTTCAAAGAATTAACAGGGCTTAATGCTAATTAGTTTGTTGCAAAACATTAATTAGCATTGAAGCCCTGTTATTTTTTGGGGGATTAAAACAAAAGAGAGCACACCAAAACTGATGTGCTCCCAATTAAAAAGGGTATTTTTTATAGTAATTTATTTACCATTTAAGATCAATTACAAGAGCATCTGCTTTATCATACTGAAGTAATGTGCTCTGATCATTTACATCGTCATAACAGAATCCATAAGCTTTTCCTAAAACTGAATGTTCATGGAAGAATCCTGCATAGAAGTTTGACACACTGTTCTTATAATACTTACTTGGTGTATACCAGTTTTCAGGTTCTGTTGCAACACCTCTGTTAAATGCTGCACAAAGCTGTGCTTCAATAGCTTTTTCAACACCGTTTCCTCTGTCAAATGCGCCCTTGCCTTCTAACACTTCCTGTGTATTTGGCTTATCAACATAATAAACTGTGCTGTCACCTTCTCTTGTAAATCGCATCTGATTTCCAACTACTCTACCAACAAATCTTCCTGTTCTGAGCTGAATCTTAAATCTTCATTGGCATATTTGTTCCAGAATTCATTAATATAATTATCAAAATAATTTCCGTTTATCTTTCCAACATTAAATGTACTCTTACATGGTGCAATAATTCTATCATCTCTTACAAGTGACTTATATTCATTTGGAACTTCATTCTTAAATGCATTGAAGATTTCATCTCTTGTTCCAACATCACCTACTACATTATCATATCGCCATATAACGAACACCTATTAAACGTGTAACCATTGGAAACAGAAATAATCAACACGTGTTGATTAATTTCCCCCAATAATGCTTTCCTTCAATAGTAAACTCTGCAAACTCAAATAATGTGATTAGCATTTTACGTCTTCCAGGATTGTTAAGATCCGGTCCGGCATAACCTGTAGAACCAACAAACTTAACATATACCGGCTTTCCATAGCTTAAGTACATCCTTCCTGATCTGATAGTTGGAGCATATACATGATCTGATTCTGCAAGTGTATGATAAATATTTGCATATTTTGTTCCGTTTACTTCAACTGTGTTAAGACTCTCTGATGCAGGAATCATATTTCCATCTTTATCCATATAGCAAAGCTGATTATTTGCATTATTTCCTACAATGCACCAGTAAATTTCACTGTCACTGTATTTTCCATTAGTCTTATTGTTAAGTTCAATTGCAATTCTGTCATCTCTTAAAGGAACATTTTCCTTAAGCTGTGGCTTAAGTTCTTCAGGACATGTTTCAGGTTCTGTTTCCTTTTCACCTGTTCCTGTAATCTGAATCTGTGCTTCAAGTCTTTCTGATTCTCTTTTTCCTACAACTGTTGTAATTGCTATTGTATGTGTTCCTTCTGTATAAACAGGAAGTTTTAAAGCCTGTGCTGAAATTCCTGTACGTCTTCTTTCTCCATCTACATAAACATTGTAACAGTCAATTGTTCCACGTCCCCAAACAACATTAACATATCCTACACTTGCCTGACTTACATCCAAACCAAATGGCTTTTCAATAGAACTGTCTGTTGTAAAAGAAATATTTGTTGTTTCCTTTGGTATTGTTGTAGGCTTAGCTGTTGTTGGTGCTACTGTAGGCTTAGCTGTTGGTGCTACTGTTGTAGGTGCTGCCGTTGGCTGTGCCTCAGGAGCTTTTGTTGTTGTGATTGCTCCATCACCTGTATATGTATATTTAATTGATGTTATATTTGAAACCTTGTTACCCTTAACTGCGGCAACTCCTACTGTGTATTCCCCGGAGCCCTTTGTAAATACCGATTTTTCAAGATTAACTGAGTTTCCATTAACATTTGTTGCATATACTCCATCAACATAGACATTATATGAATCTACATCTACAACCGGTGCCCATGCAAAATAATAAGGTAAATCAGCATTTCCTGCCCATACAAGTCCTTCAGGTGCCTTTATACTTTCATCTACATCCTGTCCCGGTGCTGTTGGTGCCACTGTTACATCTGTAGGCTTTGCTGTTGAAGGTTCCGGTGCCTTTGTTGTTGCTGGCTGTCCGCTTCCTGCATATGTATATTTAATTGATGTTATTACTGATGTTTTATTTCCTTTTACTGCTGCAATTCCAATTGCATATTCGCCTGAACCCTTTGTGAATACAGATTCATTTAAATTAACTGAGCCATCAACTACGTTAGCTACTAAAGTTCCATCAACATATACATTATATGAGTCTACACCATCTGCCTTAGCCCATGCAAATAATATGGTAAATTTGCATTTCCTGCCCATACAAGTCCTTCAGGTGCCTTTATACTTTCATCTACATCCTGACCCGGTACTGATGGTGTTGTTACAGGAGCTACCGTTGTTGTTACAGGAGCTACCGTTGTTGCTACAGGAGCTACCGTTGTTGTTACAGATACCTTTGTTGTTGCTGGCTGTCCGCTTCCTGCATATGTATATTTAATTGATGTTATTGCTGATGTTTTATTTTCCTTTACTGTTGCAACTCCAACTGTATATTCCCAGCTCCCTTTGTAAACATTGAAGCATCTAAATCTGCAACATTTTCTGTAACTTTTGTTACATACACTCCATCTATGTAAACGTTATATCCGTCAGCTCCATCAACTGCTGCCCATGCGAAATGATATGGCAATCCTTCTCCCGGTGCATGTACAAGTCCTTCAGGGGCTTTTATGCTTTCATCAACATTACCGTTAGCTGTTGTAGGTGCTACTGTTGTAGGTTTCGCT
>ENA-OQHF01001566-OQHF01001566.1-human-gut-metagenome-genome-assembly--contig:-NODE-1566-length-12397-cov-3.912143_pt1 | contig 12397 bp, 13 predicted proteins | sample MGYA00242559_ERZ504709 | MGnify/ENA primary metagenome ERZ504709 (study PRJEB26092, sample SAMD00036203) | human gut metagenome | host: Homo sapiens | study: EMG produced TPA metagenomics assembly of... | reverse complement strand
CTGATTTCACCGATAAAAAATATGGTTAAGTAGTTTGTTCAGAAACACTCCATTATTAAAACAGGTTAAAGGGTTAACTATTAACGCTCCAAATGCTACAGAAATAAAATGTAATAGTGTGTTCCAAGGTAGTGGTCTAACGGATTATTCGAACATTAACCTACCATTAAATGCAGAAATGAATAAGATATTTATAGATTCATCGTTAACATCCATAGAATCTATTCCGAATTATAAAGAAGTGATTCGTACTGCTATTAATTTAGGAGATGCTTTCAGAAATTCTCAAATAGAAAGTGTGCCAGACCTTGTAATAGATAACTCCCCAACACTTTCGTCTATATTCTATCAATGCAGTAAACTAAAAGAAGTTGGGAATATTACAGGAAATGCCAACATAACGAGCATAAGTGATATTTTTAGAGGATGTCCTAAATTAGAACATATATCTAAAATATCGCTACCGAATGTCAATGGTTCTGGTTCATATGTTTATGCTAGGTTGTTGTTAGATTCTGGAACGCAAAACACAAGTGGAAAAATTATAATCGATCATTTAAACTTTGGTAATATCCTATCTCTACGTAAAGAGCAGGCAAAAAAAGAAGTGTATGATAATATGTTCGGATTTGGTGGTAGCGGTTCGCTATCATCAACAGTAGAAATCAATTTTCAATGTGATATCGGAACGGTTATCGAATACACTAATTTGTTTAGTAATTCTGTTAGTCTACCAGACGTAGAAACACTAAACAGCTTTGCAGACCACGCACTTACATTAGACAGTGCTTATACGTTAAAGGTTTCTAAAAATATCTATAGCTTATTTACATCGGAAATATTAGCTAAGTTATCAGCTAAAAACTGGACGATTGCATCAGCGTAGGAGGTGGTAGAAGTGAGAATAGAAGTAAAAAACAATATCACATATCTCTATCCAGACAGCGGAAAACGATTGAAAATGTTAAATGGTACGGATACATATAGCGTTTTGATTCTTGCAAAAGACGACACGCAAGACAATTACGAAGAAGTGGATTCTTTGTGGGAACCAGATTTGCCGGAAACTGAAACAGTACCAGAAGTACCAGAAATAACACCGGATGAAAACGGTAAGATAACTTATGAAGATGCACAAAAACTGGTAGATACAATAAAAGAAATGCAATCACGAATGGTGGACATGCAGGAATCAAATACCATGCTGACAGAATGTATATTAGAAATGTCGGAAGTGGTGTATGATGCATAGATTAATACTTAAATTATTATACGGAAAGGAGGGCGAAACGATGATGGCTATGTTATGGGCACAGCAGATTATGATTGGCAAAAAGACATATGCACAGGTACCAAAACTGTTAAAAGAGAAAGTAAAAGAAATCTTAGTTGACAGTGGGTGCGAAGAACTAGCAACGGAATAAAAAAACCCCCTACAGTTTGTAGGGGGAAAGTATAAAATTTGAAGATTAAGTATGAAAAAATCTTCAAATACATATTAACATAAATTTCCACAAAAAGAAAGGAGAAACTATGAATCTCAAATTACGTTTCAAAAATAAAGCAACATTAGTAGCATTGGCTTCTGCCTTAATCGCATTTATCTATCAGATTCTAGGCATCTTAGGTATCACAGCACCAATCGCACAGGATGCAGTATCACAGCTTGTAGGTATCATCCTTAATATCTTAGTGACTGTCGGGGTATTGGTGGACCCAACGACAAAGGGAATCGGGGATAGCGAGCTTGCAAAGAACAAGACGGATATTGCTGAGGTAATCGAATATAAGGAGGACTAATATGGCAAATACGGTAGACAAGCTTCTTACAGTAGCCAAAGGAGAAGTCGGATACTTAGAGAAGAAAAGCAACAAGAATCTAAACAGCAAGACAAAAAACGCAGGTAGCAACAACTACACTAAGTATGGAGCATACTTTGGAATTAATGGTACCGATGCCTACTGGTGTGACATGTTCGTGGATTGGTGTATGGTGCAGGCATACGGCAGGGATGTAGCAAAAAATCTTTTACATGGATTTAGTGCATACACTCCAACATCAGCACAAAAATTCAAAGACAATGACCAGTGGCATAAAACACCACGGATTGGAGACCAGATTTTCTTCAAGAACTCTCAGAGAATCTGCCACACTGGGATTGTGTATGCAGTAACTGATGAGATGGTGTTCACGATCGAGGGTAACACAAGCAACGGAGAAGCAGTTATTCCAAATGGTGGTGCAGTGTGCAAGAAGTCTTATGCTTTAGGCAATAGTCGTATCGCAGGATATGGACGACCTAAATATGATAACGTAAAAGTATCATACAGCATTGTAAAAAAGAACTCTTCCAAGAATGCGATCAAGTGGTTACAGAAGAAGCTGAACGCAAATTGTACATACGCAAACGAACATCCATTAGCTATTGATGGAATCTGGGGAGCAAAGACAACGCAAGCCTTGAAGAAATACTGGAAACAGTTAGGATGGAACACGTCTGGAACATATGCAGGAAAGAAAACTTGCACGGCTTTGAAAAAAAATCGAAAAAAGTAGTTGCAATGTCGAAAATGATGTGATATTATAAACAACGTTGAAGCGAGAATGTTCCATTTTCGTTCCAATCAAAATTGAGAACAATAGAGTTTATGCGGTTTAACATAGATTTGATTCCTTGACTTTTAATCAAGTTGTCCGGGGTTCGAATCCCCGCACGCTCACTATTAGATAAGAAGAGACAGAGTTTTAGAGAATTTAGAACTCTGTCTCTTCTTATGTCATAGGAAATTTCGATGAAATCCCCTATGATATAAAAAGACATCAATGGAAAAACAAAATTTACCAAAAAGTAAAAAATATATTGAACATACAAAAGAAACGAATATACTAAACATATCACATATGATCAATTGAAGGGAGGAAATACGTATGAAAAAATTACTCACAAGACTGTTCATTGCAATGCTGATATTGACATTTACTCCAACAATGAACACTCAGGCAAAGGCAAAGATCAAATTGAATAAAACAAAGATTTCTTTACAAAGAGGGAAAACTTACACCTTGAAAGTAAAAGGAACAAAGAAAAAAGTAAAGTGGTCAAGCAACAAGAAAACGATCGCAACTGTAACAAGAAAAGGAAAAGTTACAGCCAAAAGCCAGGAACAGCAGTAGATCACAGCCAAGATCGGAAAGAAGAAATACAAATGTAAAGTAAAAGTATGGAAGAAAACAACAAAGAAACCGACAAAGACTAATACAGAGCCGAATCCGATAGGGACAAGAGTCAATCCGGCTGATCCAAGAACAGGAATCACATTAGATACAACAGGAGGAACCGTTTACTTCAAACTGACAGAAACTTTAAAGGGACAAGAAGCAGAAAACCGATTATTACAGATGAATCAATCATTAGAAGAAATCAAACAAGGAGAATATGAACATACAGGAACAACCTTAGTAATGTTTGTTTATGATGTGCAGGCTGTGAATGGGTTTGCTGCTTATCCATTAAATGGTCTGGATATCATCAATTCCTATGCACTATATGATGGAACATGCTCGAAAAATATAAAGAATATAGAAAGTTTCTATTTATCAGAAGGTTATGAAGCAATGATACCAACAAATCTGAACTTATATACAGGAGCAAGTAGTAAAATGTACGAAGCTCTCTGGTCAGATGAATGAACCTCATTTAGTAACCAGCTATATACAAGAAAACTTACACCATATTGGGTAAAATATCAATTTTAACATAATATAGCATCATTTATATACAAACAATCTGCTATAGCCAAAAACTATATCGAACTAAAAGAAATACATATTTTACAAAATCCTAATACACTGTTATACTAGACTCAATCAGTTGAAACAATACAATATAAATAACAAAAAAATAGAAAGAGTATGAGGTGAAAAGTATGAGAAAAGGAACATTAAAAAAAGCATTAGCATTAGCACTGACAGGAGCAGTTTTAGTCGGAGCATTCGCAGGATGCGGAGCAAAGAAAGATAGCGGTGATAAAAAAGAAACAAAGAAGATCGTTATTGGAGCAAGTCCATCTCCACATGCTGATATCTTAAAAGTAGCGAAGAAAGAATTAAAGAAAGAAGGATACGAATTAGAAATTAAAGAATACTCTGATTACGTACAGCCAAATACAGCACTCGAATCTGGAGATTTAGATGCAAACTATTTCCAGCACAAACCATATTTAGATGACTTCAACAAACAAAAGAAGACACATTTAGTATCCGCTGGAACAATCCATTATGAACCATTTGGAATCTTCCCAGGAAAGACAAAGACATTAAAAGCATTAAAGAACGGTGCAACAGTTGCAGTTCCTAACGATACAACAAATGAAGCAAGAGCGTTATTATTGTTACAGGATCAGGGACTTATCAAATTAAAAGACGGAGCAGGATTAACAGCAACAAAGAAAGATATCGTAGAGAACAAAAAAGATTTAGCAATCAAAGAAATCGAAGCGGCTCAGATTCCAAGATCATTAAAAGATGTTGATATCGCAGTTGTGAATGGAAACTATGCTTTAGAAGCAGGATTAAAAGTCAACAAAGATGCATTAGCAACAGAAGATGCTGATTCTATCGGAGCTAAAACATATGGAAATGTTGTAGCAGTGAAAAAGGGAAATGAAAAAACAGATGCAACAAAAGCACTGATCAAAGCTCTAAAGAGTGATACAGTGAAAAAATATATCAATGACAAATATGATGGAGCTGTTGTACCTCTGTTCTAAGAGTACAGGATTGCTATAAACCATAAATAATTTATGGAAGTAACAAGAAATTATTGAAAAAATCAACTGAAATTGTTATGATTAAGCTATTGTCTGTCAGGAAAACTGATAGGCGATAGCTTATCTGATTTTACAGGATAAGAAGAAAGTCCGATGAGGTGATCAAAGGACAATGAAAAATAAGAAAGGATAAAGTCATGATTGAATTAAAAAATATAGATGTTACCTTCCAAAATGGCAGTCATGAATTCAAAGCAGTTGATAATGTAAGCTTAAAGATCAACAAAGGAGAGATTTTTGGAATCGTAGGACCAAGTGGTGCTGGAAAGAGTACTCTGGTACGTGTGATCAATTTGTTACAGAGACCAACGAATGGAGAAGTGATCATTGAAGGATCAGATATTACGAAGTTTAACCGAAAGCAATTAAGAAAAACAAGATTGAATATTGGAATGATCTTCCAGCATTTTAATCTGATCAGTGGATCAACGATCGCTGAAAATGTTGCATTTTCATTGTATGCCAATAACTATCCAAAGGATAAGATCAAAGACAGAGTGAAAGAACTCTTAGAGATCGTACATCTTCCAGAAAAAGCAGATGCATATCCAGCAAACTTAAGTGGAGGACAGAAACAAAGAGTTGCGATTGCAAGAGCATTGGCGAACAATCCAGATATCTTGTTATGCGATGAAGCAACCTCCGCATTGGATATTGAGAATACAGAAGAAATCGTGGAATTATTACGAGAGATCAATGAAAAAACACATATCACGATCGTATTTATCACACATGAGATGGATGTAGCAAAGAAATTATTTGATCGTATTGCATTTATGGAAGATGGAAAGCTGAAAGAAGTTACAGATATCTATTCTGCCTTTGCAAATCCTAAGTCAGATATTGCAAAGAGTCTGGTACAACGCGTATTAAATGTAGAGGTTCCAGAGGGATTAAAAGCAAAAACAAATGAAGAGATCCTTCGTTTAAGTTATACAGGAGATGATTCTTATGATCCTGTGATCAGTGTTGCTTCTAAGAACTATGATATTACAATGGATATCATCAATGGGAAAGTCGATTACATCAGGAATAAACCATTTGGTATGTTGATCGTGATCCTTAGAGGAGAAGATGCAGAACGTAAGAAAGCATTAGAATACATTAGTAAGAATGTATATAAATTAGAGAGGTTAGGAGGAAGATAATATGAATGAAACATTAGAGATCATCCAGTCAGAATTTGCTCAGGCATCTTTTGAGACCTTTGAGATGGTATTGATTTCCATGATCGCAGCAGCAATCCTTGGAACGATCTTAGGACTAGTATTACATCTGGCATCGAATCCGATTTTTTATAAAAACAGGGTAGTTAATGGCATTACAGGAACGATCATCAATGTGATCAGGTCTTTACCATTTATCATTTTGATCATTGTATTACAGCCGTTGGCAAGACTGGTTGTAGGAACAATGATCGGACCAATCGCAGCATCTGTATCTTTGGCAATCGCAGCAATCGCATTCTATGCAAGACTTGTGGAAGGTGCATTTAGTGAGGTTGATAAGGGTGTGATCGAAGCAGCGATTGCAACAGGAGCAAGTATGCCTCTTATTATTCGTAAGGTTTTATTTGTAGAAGCAACACCAGCACTGGTTCGTGCTTTAACTGTAACTTTTGTTAGTGTGATCGGATATTCAGCAATGGCTGGAGCTGTTGGAGGCGGCGGGATCGGTAATCTTGCGATCATGTATGGATATAACCGCTATCAGACAGGAGTGCTATTAGTAACAGTTGTTGCACTTGTCATCATCGTTCAGGTTGGACAATGGATCGGAGATAAGATCGCACTGAAGCTTACAAGAAAATAAGATCAGCCAAAATATAAAACAAAAATAAGAATTTTTCATATCAAAATAAATATTTTCTTTTCTTCTGGACAGAATATAAGTATCAAGATGTTAAAGAGAAAAGGAGATACAAGATGAAAAAGACGTTAAAACTTACGAGTCTTTTGTTTACACTGATCCTTGCAGTATCCGTTGTATTTACTGGATGTGGCAACGGCAGAAAGGATTCTACGACAAAAGGAACAACAGAAAATAATAATGCATCAGCTACAACGGAAGATAATCTGGTAGACGATGCTGAGGATGCCGTTGATGATGTGGCAGATGGAGTTGGAGATGCGGTAGATGATATCGCAAATGGTTTTGATAACTATGACGATGCACATGATTATTTATTAAACCGTCTGCAAAATGACGATAAAGATGGTAAGTATGAAGTTCGAAATGAGACAAAAGACGAACAGGAATACAGGGATGGAGCCAGTGGATATCATTTTGAAATCTATGATACATCCGATGATTCTGGGAAGAAATACGGAGATTTCTATGTAGATAAAGATACAGGAAAGATCTACAAACGAAATACAAAAACAGAGAAATTAGAAGAATATAAGAAATAAAAAGAAGGCACAGGGGTGTTAATCCTGTGCCTTCTTTAATGCATTTTTGATCGCTTGTTTTAATAATGTATACGTATACTGGCTTTGCCCGTCAAATTTGATATCATCAATATTTTGAACTTTGGGAAGTTGTTTATTGATCTCATTTAGAGAAGGTTCGATCAGAGGATACATTGTTTTGATCGATTTATTTAAATGTTTTAAAGAAATCGATCTTGCTTTGCCGTCCTTTACCGTGACCGAAAGTTTTAATTCGTTTTCTCCAAGTTTTAATGGAGAAGAATAGACACCTTGTGTGTAACCGGAAGTTTCTTTTGTTTTCTTTGATTTATGGGAAGGAACAAACATAAAGATCAAAAGTAAGATCAAAAGTATTCCAAGTAAGATAAAGATTCCGGTGTAAATAAGTTCCCGTGCTTTCAATACGACAATTTTCGTTTTTGATGACATAGTTATCCTCCTAAAAGATTCTATCTATAGTTTATGAATGGAATGAGATATTTAGAACATCTTTACGGAAAATAAAGGATAAGATATAATGATAGAAAATGGAGGAAATGATATGGCATTACAGTTTATACTAGGGTCTGCGAGATCCGGAAAAACAGATTTTATTTATGATCAGATGATCAAAGACTCCATGGAACACGAAGATGAGGAGTTCTTTTTTATTGTGCCGGACCAGTCAACGCTAAATGCACAAAAACAACTGGTCACAAGACATCCACGTCATGGAACGTTTAACATTGATGTGGTGGGATTTTTCAGATTAACTTATCGTGTATTCGAAGAATTATCATATATTCCGAAAGACCTTTTGGAAGATGAAGGAAAATCTATGGTGATCCGAAAGATTATGGAGCAGCATAAAGAAGAATTAAAAGTATTTGCGTCCAGCATGAAAAAACAGGGATTTATTGATGAATTAAAATCTTTTTTTGCAGAGGTCTATCAGTATGACGTGTCCATGGAAGATTTAAAGAAGATTACAGATGGGATGAAAGAAGAAGGATTACGCTCAAAGATGGAAGATATTCTTCTTGTGATGGAGAATTTTGAAGATTATATCAAGGAACGGTACTTGATCTCTGAACAATTGTTAGATGTTCTGGCACAGAAAGTGGAACGATCAGAGAAATTAAAGAATGCAACATTCTACCTGGATGGATTTACAGGATTTACGCCGATCCAGAGAAAAGTACTGGAAAAGCTATTAAAGATTGGGAAAAATGTATATGTTGGACTGACTTTAGATGGGCGTTACGTGAGAAGTCAGTACCGTGAATATGAATTATTTGCCATGTCAAAGAAAGAAAAATATGAACTGATCAAACTTGCGCAGGATGCAGGAACCCCGGTGATGTCAGATATCATCTGTTGGCCGGATGAGAGAGATTCTAAGGAATTACGCCATCTGGAGCAGAATATCGAGCGTTATCCATATGAGATATACAAGGATGAACCAGAAGATATTAAAATCCGTTGTTTTATGAATCCAAGGCAGGAAAGTAGAACAGTGGCAAATGAGATTGAACGATTTGTGAGGGAAGAAGGATATCGATATAAAGATATTGTTGTATTAACAGCGGATCTTGACAGCTATCAAAATGAATTGGAAAAAAGTTTTGATGATCTGCATATTCCATATTTCGTAGATGTGAATCGAAAACTGTTAAATAATCCATGTATAGAAACACTCCTTTCTGTTCTGAAGATGATCCAGAAAGATTTTTCATATGATATGGTATTTCGTTATTTAAAATCAGGTTTCTCGAATTTTACAATGGAAGAAGCAGATTTTCTGGAAAATTATGTGCTGGCTTGTGGAATTCGTGGATTTGCCAGATGGAACCGCCCATTTGCATCGAAGTTATTTTCCGATGAAGATGTTGGAAGAGCGGAAGCCTTAAGGATTCGTTTTATTGAGGAAGTTGGAACATTAAAAACTGGATTAAAGCGAAGAGGCAGTACGGTCAAGAGAAAGCTTATCTATCTATATGAATTTCTGGAAACATTGGATGTTGAAGGAAAGATGGTAAAGAAACAGGAGATGTTTGAGGCGTCAGGAGATCTCATTGCGGCAGCAACCTATGCAAAGGTTTATGAACAGGTCATTGACCTGTTAGAACAGATGGCAGAGATTTTGGGAGAAGAAAAGCTTTCTTATGATGACTTTTTAAGTGTTTTGGAAAGTGGACTGGAAGAGATGCAGATTGGTGTGATCCCGCCAAGTCTTGATCAGGTCATGATCGGTGATATGAAACGAACGAGAACCGAAGAAGTAAAAATCTTATTTTTCCTAGGTATCAATGAAGGTGTGATTCCTGCAGCCAATGGCGGTGGAGGGGTTGTCAATGACCATCAAAGAGAAGTGCTTGAAACCTATGGAATAAATCTGGCGCCTGGCATCAAACAGTCTGCCTATATGGAACAGTTTTATTTGTATCTTACGGTGTCAAAACCAACCGATCGTTTGTATTTATCCTATCGCATGATGGATGCAGCAGGAAATAATAACCGTCCGTCCTATTTTATTGAAAGGATTCAACGCATTTTTCCAAAATTAAAGGTTACGATGCAGGAAGAAGAGGTGCAGACGGGCTATACAAGGGAAGAAGCGTTAGATCAGATGATTCTTTGTCTGCAGGAGATGGAATTTGATGAAAGAGACGATGATCCGGAGAAAATGAAATGGATGCAGACGTTATATCATGCTCTAAAAGAGTTGGAACCTGTGGGTGATTATGTAGATGCAAGATTTTACACCAATCAGGCGTTGCCATTGAGCAAGGAACTGATTCATGATCTGTATGGAGATACGATTTCAGGAAGTGTAACGAGAATGGAGAAGTTTGCCGGTTGTGCATTTTCTCATTTTATGCAGTATGGGTTAAGACTTCGAAAACGTCTGGTGTATGAAATCCTGCCGACCGATATGGGAAAAGTTTTCCATAAGACGATGGAATTAGTTGGAAAGCGCAGTGATTGGAAGTTTGCGGATGATGCATCAAGAGATGAATTTGTAGAACTGATGGTCGAGCAGGCAGTTACGGATATTCAAAAAGAATTGTTTGAGAGCAGCCACAGAAATGAATATGTCCTGGAGCGGATGAAACGAATCTCTAAACGAGCGGTATGGGCGATGGAACAACATATCAAGAGGGGTGATTTTACACCAGAAGAATATGAGATTGCCTTTGGAGAGGAAAATCATTTAGATTCCATGACGTTTGCTTTAGAAGATGGAGAGAAAATGTTCTTTTCTGGAGTGGTTGACCGTATGGACAGTATAGAAGATGATGAAAATAAATATTTAAAGATCATCGATTACAAATCAGGTAAACAGAAGTTTGATTTTGCCAAGATTTTTCATGGATTGCAGATGCAGCTGATCATTTATATGAACGCAATGATGGAATTATACGAAAAGAAAACAGGAAAGCGGGTATATCCGGCAGGAATGTTTTATTTTCATATGGATGATCCGATCGTCAATGTAGAACACGAGAATGAGGTGGAAGATAAGATTTTAAAAGATCTTAAGATGAGCGGCGTCGTCAATGAAGATTTTCAGTTGATCGATCATATGGAACATACGGGATCAGAAGGATATCTGACACTGCCGGTCCGTGCAACGAAGAATGGATATGACAAGAGATCTTCTGTTTTAAATACAACACAGTTGTTCAATCTGGGAAGAATTGTGGAAAAGAAAATGACAGAGCTTGGGAATTCGTTGATGCATGGAGATATTTCTATAAAACCATATGAATATGAAGGAAGAAAACCGTGTGAGTATTGTGAGTTTAAGAATATCTGCGCCTATGAAGATGGTGTTGATCAGGTAGAGAAGATTAAGAAAGTATCACTAGAGGAGGGAAAACATGCCTTGGACCAAACAACAGCAGAAAGTCATTGATCAAAGAGATGCCGACATCTTAGTATCTGCTGCGGCAGGTTCTGGAAAGACGGCGGTACTGGTAGAACGTATTATACAAAAGATCACGGACGAAAAACATCCGATCGATGTGGATCATCTGCTTGTCGTGACATTTACGAAAGCAGCAGCAGGGGAGATGAAAGAAAGGATTATGGCGGCACTTGATGAAAAGGTGCGGGAATTTCCGGGAAATCAGCATTTTGTTAAGCAACTGTCATTGATCCACAAGGCACAGATCACAACGATCCATAGTTTTTGTATGAATCTGATCCGTGATTATTTTTATGTGCTTGGTATTGATCCGAATACAGCACCGGGGGATGAAGGAAGATTATCTGCAATAAGAAAAGAAATATTGGATGATCTGTTGGAAGAAGCTTATGAGAAAAAAGAAGAAGATTTTATCAATTTGATCGAATCTTATTCTCCAGGAAAAAATGATAATATCATCAGTGAATATATTTTAAAGTTATATGAAAATGCAAGAAGCCACAGAGAACCAGAAAAATGGCTTGATCAGGCAGAAAATAATATTTCAGTAGAGACAAAAGAACAGTTTGATCAGGCACCATTTATGAAGATCATCTTAAGAGATGCAAGATTTTCGATAGATGGTGCATATGATACGATTCAGGAAGCATTAGAACTGGCACTTTCTCCTGGTGGACCATATTTTTATGAAAAAACACTGCGAAAAGATTTAGAGATCATCATAAAGATCAAAGAAGCACAGACATTTTCTGAATTATGTGAAAGCTTTGTAAAGATGGAGAAACCACGACTTTCTGGACGTAAGAAAAAAACAGATAAGATTGATGAAATGCTTCAGGATCAGTGTAAGTATGAAAGAAATCAGGCGTACAATCTGCTTGATGATCTGAAAGCAGCATATTTTTATGAAAATGAGTCAGAAATTTTTCATGAATTAAGAAGGATCAAAAGTCCATTAAAAGGATTGATCGATTTGACGAGAGAATTTATGATCCGTTATGATGAGAAAAAGAAGAATGAAAATATCATGGATTTCGATGATATGGAACATTTTGCGCGGAACTTTTGATCGATCATTATGATGAGGAAGGCAATCCAGTGCCAAAGTAATGATCGCAAGAGAAAAGTCCAGATGGATACGAAGAAATCTATATCGATGAATATCAAGACAGTAACTATATTCAGGATGCGATCTTAAGGAGTGTATCCAAAGAATTCCGAAGGC
>ENA-OQHF01001565-OQHF01001565.1-human-gut-metagenome-genome-assembly--contig:-NODE-1565-length-12403-cov-4.813620_pt1 | contig 12403 bp, 10 predicted proteins | sample MGYA00242559_ERZ504709 | MGnify/ENA primary metagenome ERZ504709 (study PRJEB26092, sample SAMD00036203) | human gut metagenome | host: Homo sapiens | study: EMG produced TPA metagenomics assembly of... | reverse complement strand
TGATTTCTTCCTGGGCTTGAAGCCTCAGATTTGATAAGCTTCGGATCTCTGCATAAACACCTGTTGGTATATATGGATACGAAAACCTTCCTTCATTTACCAGTGCCGCAATCGTTTTGGGATCCTTACGGTCATTTTTGTTTGGATTATTATCATCCAGCTCTTTTGATTTTTTTACATGATGTGGATTCACATGAACTGGTTTCATTCCGTTGTCCTGCAGGTATGCTCCTAGATTGAACCAATAATGTCCTGTTGGCTCCATCCCAGGAATCACAACATCTTTTCCATATTTCTCTGCCAGTTCCTCCATCCATACTTTAAATGTCACAAATCCTGCTTCATTATTACTGAATTCCAATGGCTTTTTTGAATACTCATAATTACGCCAATCGAAGGCTCTTGCATAGTGTGTTTCACTTCCTACATCAATTCCAACTATCAATGTTTTTTCCGTAATAGATTCAATTTTTGCGTTCTGTGTGTTATACTTCATTTCAGATACCTCTCTGTTTAATAAGATTTTTTACTAACCCGCAAAGTCAGTAATCTTATTTTACACTGAGGTATTTTTTTCTCAACCTTCTTTCTTGGAATTCCCTATATTTGAATTATACAGGAAGCTCCTCATATCATACAAATCACTTTTCTATCTATTAGTTATATTTTTGTTAATATAAGAACCCATATAATACAATACTTTTTTAAGTAGTTTTTCTATGTATTATGAATTATGCATTAGCCTCATTTATCACAAAACATTATATGAACTTATTTTTAATGTTGGATATTAAAAATATTTTTATTACATTCTTGATTTCCCAACACTTTTACTGTAATATTTTAATATCCATGTGATACGACTATCTGTTACCAGATAGATGGCTCCACCCATTGTATGACATGGATTTTTCATATTCTTAAATCAACTAGCCTTGTTTTTTCTCATTGATTATATCAATTACAATACTCAAAACCAAATACAATAAAAATAGAACTATATCCTGCACTATAATTTCTTGTCTTGTATACGGAATATATTTTTGTGAGCTACTTAAAAAGGTAACAATTCCTAGAAATATTACCAATTGAATTATTATTTTTACGAAATGTTTTTAATCGCAATTTTTTTTCATCCTTTTGCTCCTTTCTCTTAACCAACAACATATCTTACTTTATTCATACTCATTACTGATTTATGAATTTTATAATATACTTTTATTCCTTTCTTTTTATAATAAGCTTTATGAACCGCCTTCTCTAAAGCTGAATATCCTCCATAGGATGATGCCAAGGAAACTGCTGAAAGCCCCCATCCACATCCAGGTACTGCTGATATCATTAGAGAAATTGCTGTTGTTGCAACTTTTGTCTTTTTTAACCCCTCTTTATACAAATACTTTACTCCTGAATATTTTATATATCCACATTCAACTTCTGGATAGTAAGCGCTATTAGCTTTTCTAACTTTACTTCCCATGTTATCATTAGAATTACAAACCCTGCAAATTATTGCTATCGCTGCGGTTATTCTTTTAAACTTCTCATGACTATACCTCCTATATCATACAAATCATTAGTTACCGTTTCTAGTTACCATTTGCAATAATATAAGAATTCATATGATACGATGCTCTTTTATGAACACTGGCTCCACCCAATATATTACATGAACTCTTGCTATTATTTTTCTCCTCCTTTCCTTTATTATTTTGTATAATTTCCGACTACATGTATTGTACTGTCGGATTTATTTGTAACAAAAACACTGTATTCCCCTGTTTTTTTTATATTAAATGTCTTTTTTGCCATATCTGTTGTCTCTACATACATTCTTCCTATACTTTTTGCTACAATTCCTATACGTATTTTCTTTGTTGGAAACACACTTGCCTCTACAGTAATTTTACTTCCTGCATTTTTATGAAATGTTTTCGTTTTCTTTTCTGTTTTTAGTCCAACTTTCCAGTTTACATTAACTCTTGTAGCAAATGGTAATATTTCTTGATTTTCCTCTACTTCTTCCTTATATCCATTTTCTAACATCCAATTAGGTGAAAAAATAATATCTTGTTCATTTTCTTCTGCAGCTACTGGAATATTTAAATTAATTAAATATATTACACTAACAAGCACTATCATTAATACCTTTTTTACAAACATCTTTTCTCTCCTCTACTCTTCTTCCGTTATCACCATATAATGTCCACCCGCTATCGCTTTTTTCGCCCCTAGATTTTCTAAAAATACCCGATACCGTCCATCTTTTTTTACCTTTAAGTGGCTTACCAGATTTACCCCATTCTCTATATAAGTTTCCTCTCCATCCTCATCAATAATTCCAATTGCTATATGTGTTTCAGGGTGTTCTTCTTCAAACCCCATACAGGCAGCCACTTGAACACAAGTTCCCTTTTTTAAGTGTCCTTCTTTTGTCTCTATTCTCTCTTTCGGCTTGATCTTCCATGTAAATGGTTTTCCATCATTCTCTTTTAATCTTTCATTTTTATCATGCACTTTTTGATTCTGGTTTTATCATACATTCTATACTTTGCTTTCTGATCCTTTATATCCCCTTCCGTTCCAACATTGATTTCCTCTCTTGTTTCATCTGCAATCTTATCGTATGCCTTTACAAATCCTATCCCTGAAGCAAATACCGTAGTTGCACTGAGTATGATCATTCCAAATAAGACACTTACAGAAATTCCTCTTCGCAACCTTCTTTGTTGTCGATAAGATTTCATTCGTTCCATTCGTAACTTTAATACTTCCTTACTCTCATATAACCCCGCTGTTGTATATCTTCCATATCTGATCTCTTCCATAGAAATATCTATGATCGTAGAAAAATATCCCTTTACATCTGGCAGATATTCACATACTGTCCTGTCACAGTATGTTTCTCCCCATTGATCTAATTGATAAAAAACATCCTTTAACGCAGGTTGAAACCAGTATATACAACAGATAATGTTCGCCAAGTGTTTCCAAATGAGATCATGATGTTTATAATGAATCAATTCATGTGTAAATATCATATTTAGCTGTTGCGGATCATAAATTCTTGACAGAATGATTCTTGGTTTCAAAACCCCATATAACATTGGTCCGCCTGCTTTTTCTAAGATCACTACTTGAATTTCTTTATGAACCCCTAACTTTTTTGATATGCTTTTTACCATACTTTGAATTTCATCTCCACATGGATCTGCATTTAAAATATCCTTCCTTATTGCTCTGTATTTCTCTAGAAATCTGATCGTAAAAATGATCGTTCCAACCAGCCAGATGATCATCAAAATTCCAATGACCCACTTGATCGGACCTGTAACTTCAAATACATAAGTACTCTTCTCAAATCCATTTGCATAGATCAACGTGATTGGTATGGCAAACATCAATAATACCATCTTCCATATCAGATAATTGATATCAATATATCCCTTGTGTTCTATCAACCGTCCTACAGCCTTCCAAAAAAGATATAAGATCGTTCCAAGCAGTGTACATAAGAATATTCCGCTAAATATTTTTATTATGATTATCATCAAAATCAAAGTCATCTAAGATCCCTCTTAACTCTTCCCCGTCTTCTTTTGTCAGTTTCTCTCCTAATGCACTTACTAATCGTTTTGCAGATCCGTCAAACCAACGATCTAAAACTTCCTCAGCTTGATATTTGCCATATGTTTCTTCATCGATCAATGGCTGCACATATGCTTTTCTTCCTTTCTTGGTAACTTTGATATATCCCTTCTCTTCTAGCCGGAACAGATATCCGCGGATACTTGTTCTTTTATAATCTTTATTGAGCTTTTCTTTGACTGTCTCTATCAGATCAAGAAAAGGAACTTCTCCTTGATAATCCCAAATGCATTGCATGATTCGTTCTTCTAGTCTGGTTAATTCTTCCATTTTCGTATTCCTCCTTTCTTTTATGTTCTATTTTTAGGTTACTTCTATTTTAACATTGTTTTGTATTTAATACAACATATTTACAGGTTATTTTTTTCAATAAAATAATCATTCTATGAAAAAATCACTGAATCCATATAATTCATATGAACTCAGCGATTTATCTACTATCCTCCGATCAACACCTTTTTACCTTCAAAGGCAAATCCATAATGTCTGATCACGCATCCAAAACCGTCAATGCCGTCACTGCTCCAACAATACATAAGATTCCAACAACATCGATCATTCCAAAGGCCTGTCCAAGCACGGTTGCGGAAAGAATCGTTGCAACCAGCGGTTCCACGCATCCAAGCATACTTCCCTGAACTGGTCCTAACATGGAAATCCCATGGAGATAACAGGAAAACGCCACGATCGTTCCTAAGAATACAACTCCACCGACAAACATTCCCCATCCTGTTGTCTCTAAAGTACCAAATTCGTCTAATAATTTCTTTGGCTGCACGTTATAAACTGCAAAAGCAAAAGCGGATAACAATCCCCAGAATAATGCTGCATTGGTGATCACTAAGTTTTTTATACTTCCATGTGTTGCAAGCAAAAAAATTCCTACGATCACAGCTGCCAGAACAAGCACTTCTTCTTTCTTTGGAAATCTTTTTTCCACTAATACAAAGAACACCATAATTAAGATTGGTGCAGAATACTGAAGAACTGTCGCAGTTCCCGGATTTGACTCCTGAATGGCAAGGAAGTACGTCATCTGACACATAGCCATTCCAATCATCCCGAAGATCAGCTGATTGACCGCTGAATCTTCTCTTTTCCATACACGAAAAATTGAATTCCCTTTTCTCTGATACATAAGCAACAGCAGGCAGATTCCTGCCCCTAATAATCTGACTGTCACAAGCCACGTAGCCGTCAGATCTTTTGCATCAAATAAATATTTCCCCATCACACCAGACATGCCCCAGCAGCATCCTCCTGCAACTGTGAAGCAGATTCCTTTTAAACTTCGATTCATAAATACATTTCTCCTCGTATCTGTATTTTTATCTATTCTTCTGTGAGTAAATTATCAAATTCACATTTTTCAAATTCCTGAATGGAAATATTTTTCTTGTTTGGATTGGCGTATACAAAAGTCTTATCTACATTTTCTAGGTAATTTTGAATCTTATCATTTGTCGCACTGATGATTGCCTGGAATCCTAGATTCCTGATCAGGTCAATACAACTTGCAACTTTCTCTGCATCCATCTTAGAGAACGCTTCATCTAAGACAACCAGACGGATGCTTGGATTTCTTCGTACTTTTGGTGAAAGATGAATTCCATAGGCCTGTGCAAAACTTGCGAGTAATGCAACATATAATGGGTTCTGTCCTTCTCCACCAGAGTTTTTCTTGATTATCTTACTTAATCCGATCGTCAGTTTTTCATCACCATCCACAATCTGTTCCATATCAAAGGACAGATACGTACGATAATCAGAATATTTCTGCATATCACGTTTCGCATTCTCAAGTTCTTCACCGGTTGCACCTTCTGGCGGGATAAAGATCTCGATCAATTCATTCATCAGTTCCCCGTATTTATTCTCATGTTCCATAGAGAAGAGATTCATCTGGTCATCCATCGTTGTATTTAAGACAGATGGATCGATATTCAGAGAATCATCCATAAACATTGGATAATATTTTCCATCGGCTCCTGTATTTCTTGTGATCTTAAATTGATATTTGTCTTTCCCAAAGTCGAGTCCACTAATCATGCGGTTTAATTCATCCCTGCGCTGATAAGCTTCCCTGATCGCGCTTCGAATCTTGTATACAAAGTCATCTTTGAAATGTTCCATTGCTGTTTTGGCCTGTTTTGCAGCTTTTTCACGATACATTTCCATGTGATCAGATGATAATTCCTTATAAAGCTTGTCATACACATCATTATTCTCATCTACTGCTGAGAATGTACGGTTCGGATATTCCCTTAAATATGCAGTTCTGACTTCCACAAGCTTTCTATATTCTTCTTCCTTCTTCGTTCCGGCATCATAGTATTTCCTTGCTGCACGTTTTTTGAGACGTTCATAGTCTTCGGTGTCTGTCTTCTCGATCTCTTGTGCAAACTGCTGCTCGTACTCTCCATTTGCCGGTAATTCATTCTGTGCACGGATCAATGCTTCATTCTGGTCAATGATCTGCTGTCTGCATTCTTTTAATGCATTCTGTGTTGCCCAGATTGCTTCTTTCATTGCATTGATCTCTTGTTTGCAATCTTCCTGTTTTAACCTGTTCTGGTCTCTTTCCTCTTCCAGACCTTTTAAGGCACCTTCTCTTAATTTTGTCAGCTGATTTTCTAAATCTTCATATTCTTCCTGACGTTCTTTCGCACGTTCCAGTGTTTCCTGCTGTTTTAAATATTCTTCGGCTGACTGTGGAAGATATTCATAGTCCAAAATAACGGCAGCACTTAAAACTTCTTTTTCTAATGGATCTTTTTTATCAAAGATCTTATCCTTTTCTTTCTCTAATTCTTTGATCCTGTGGCGTAAACTGTTGTCTCCAATGTAGGAATTTCTTGTGTACTGTTTTGGATCTAATCGTTTTAACTGGAAATTTTTATAAAGCATTCCATCTGGTGTGATACCAGTACGGCAATTTCTTAATTCATCGATCGTCTCACATTTGATCACACGCCCGATCAAGGATTCTATCAGCTTTTTCACATAAGACTGTTCTGCAAGAACTTCTTCTGACAATGCATTTTCCTCAACCTTCATGTCCTGCTTATCAATCTTTTGTGTGTCTGCAATCGAAATTCTCCAGTATTTCTTCTGATCCATATCACGATAGATTTCCATGGCATCCTTGACGTATTTTGGTTCCACGATCAGTGTTAATTTATTCGATCCTAAATATCCTTCGACCGCTTTATGCCATCTCTCATCTTTCATGTCTAACAGATCGGCAAGCACATTTACTTTTACAAAATCACCACATTTTTCGCTTAATTTCGTCTGTAATTCATATCTTGCATCCAGAACTTCTTTTGGATATGCTTTGTTACCCTTTTTCAGTTCTTTCAACTCATCAGAAATGGATTTCTCCTGTTTCTTTAAGGCTCTTAGTGCAGACGCATTATCTTGTCGTTCTTCCTCAGTTTCTTTTCTTAAGATATCCAATGTATGTTTTAATCGGTTTAGATCATCTTCTGTGATATCTCCCTGTTCAAATTTCTCGATATCCCAGATTGCCTGATTTGGCGTAATATCGAGATCACACCATTTTTTTAAGTCTTTTGATGTCTGTTCCCAACGCTGTACAGAATGATTTAACTGTCCTAACAACTCCTGAACATCCTTTTTCCTTGTTGCGATCTGATCGTATCCACTTCCTGCGATCTGTGCTACTAATGCATCGTATTCTTTGGCGAGTTTCTCTAGTTTCTTCTCAAGAACTGTTTCATTCTCTTCCTGTGTCTTTAGATCTTTTTCTCCATCTTCAATCTTTTGTTGTAACAGATGAATATCTGATTTTAGTTTCAGGACATCCAGTTTGTTCATGCGGTACTGGCAGTAATCTTGTTCTACTTTCTTTATTTTAAATTTATCGAAACTTTCTTTGATCTCTTCTAAGCTCTTTGCTTCTTTTAATGTATCTTCGATTCTCTGACGCATTCTTCCATACTGCATGACGCTTTCCTGCATATCTTCAATATGAATGTCCTGCTCCATACAGATGTATTCTTTCACAAAATCTTCGAGTTTGATATTCATTTTAAATGGGATCGCACGTTTAAACAGTCTTGGGAATTTCTCCATATCAAGACCGCCAAGATAGATATCATACATCTGTTTTCTAAATCTCTCGTTGCTTGTTCCAAAATAGAAATCTTCTTTTTTGAAGTTTTTCTGCATATATTTGCGGAGTTCCGAAATTGTCATCGCATGTTCTTCCGTACGGTAAGCATTCTCTAAAATGCCACCTTTGTGCCAGAAAAATAATCTGGATGTATCATTTCTTGCTGTATCTACGTCAAATACAACTCCCAGACATTCTTTTTCGTCAGATTCTGTCTGTGTAAATTCAAGAACGATCGTTGTGGAGAAGTTTTTATTTCTCAAATAAGTAACTTCATCTTTCTCTCCAACCGCAACCATTCCTCGCAGGTATTCGATCAGATTTCGATCGGAATCGTCTGCTGCCGCCTTATTAAAGAATCCACGACCATCTGTATTCGCATATAAAACGATCTGCATCGCATCGATCACTGTTGACTTTCCACTTCCAGAATGTCCGGTAAAAAAGTTGATTCCATCGTTGAAACTTAATACTTTCTGATCTATATAATGCCAGTTATTCAGGCATATCTTCGATAACGCCAGAAATGGCTGCTTCGTCTTCGTCAAACTCACTGTCTACTTCCTCCTTGCTGAAACTTTCGATCAATCTGCGGATGTCATCTCCTAGTAACACGACATTCACGCATGGATAGATCATCATTCTTGTCTCGTCATTTAACTCTTCTAATACATCGAGTGGTTCGATGATCTGATATTTCTTTAATAATGCGATGGAACGACGCATCTCAGTGATGGATGGCAAGGTTCTCATCAAATGGAAATCATTAATCTTTTCATGGATTTCTCCTAATGATGTATACACACTTGTATTCGATGAAGCCTCTGCCATATGTTCATCGTACAATAATTTTAAGATCAGAAGATAAATGGTTGATAATCTGGAAATCTTCTCTCCGATCAAAGTTTCTCCTTCAATATAAAAGACTCCCAGATGCAGATTTTCTCTTAATTCGATTCCTGAAATCTTAAAATATTCTCTTAAAAATTCCTGATGCAGGTCAATGGTTCTAAATTCTTTATTGTATACAAGTCTTCCGCTCTTTTTATCATATTTTCTTTCTAATACAAATGTCTGTTTTAACAACGTACGGATCACTTTCGTGACCGCATTTTTTTCTTCGTCATTCAATTCTTCATAATACAGTATCATGATTTCGGTTTCCTCCTTACAAAAGTTAATGCCGGATAGCGGTAACTTCCATTATCAATCAATTTATCGTCTCTCTCGATCACTTTATATTTACTGTTTCTTCTCGTACTGTAATCGTAGGCAAGGATTAATTTCTCAAAGGACTCTTCATCCCTGATATCAATATCCTTAACTTCCATATGGTCATCCTGCATATTAGATTCAATGAAATCTTCAATCTCAGCCTGTTGGTATCTTGTATGAATCTTATTTAATCTTAGGACATCTTCTCTTGATAATTCTTCCTGCTGCTTTTCTTCTTCTACCTGACTTGCAAAATCTCTTCGTTTTCTCTTCTTATACAAAGACTTCTCTGAAAGCACTTCAAAATGAGACAGATTCATACTCTGTCCGACCTTCTCAATCTTTTCCTCGCTGTCCTTAGAATCCCCGATCGTCTTTAACAGCTGGATCATCAGACCTCTTGTGTCGGATTCTCCATTCAGCATGTAATTCATACGTGTTACAGTTGCCCTGATATATTTGGAATGTTCTTTATCCATGTTGGAAATTCGATGTTCAATATCATCAAATCCACGCTCGATCGCATTGATGATGCTTAGCACATCTTCGCCTTTTTCTTTATCTGCTTTCTTCTGTACCTGTTCCATCCATGGAATGTCTTCTCTCATTTCTCTTAAACATCGTTTGATATCATTTTTATATAAATAGAAGTTATCATTTGTCTTTAAGATATGATATTTCTTCTCAACGATCTCCTCGACGTAACCTTCCAAATGTTCTGCCAGCACTTCTTCATATGATTTCTGTTTTAGCAGTCGGCTAAAGAAATGGTCCATGTTGTGTAACATATCCTGCAAGGCTTTATTTAATTTCTTTGTATTAACAAGCGCTGTTTTTAACATGGCTAAGTTCATCTTCTTATCATGCCAGAATGAAAACAGTGTTGCGTATACATTCTGGATATAGATCTCTGTGTCATCCGTTGATGGGTTGACTAATTCTTCAAATGCTGTTAAAAATACGGCTGCGTAATCAGGAATGATGATATTGGTAGTTAATGTTGAGAAATCTTCGATCCTCTTTAACCAGCCTGTCTTGATCAGCCAGTTTAAGATCCTGTTTGGTGGTGTCTGGCTTGCATCAGTTTCTGATTCAAATTCTTCAGGAGATAACCAGATCCGCTGGCTTTCGTTCCAGTCTTCTAATACCTGAAGGCATACTTCTTTACTTAAATAATAATTGTTATATTCATATTCTTCGTTGATCTTCAGCAGGGCTTCCATATAAAGTTCTCTGTTCATCGAACGAAATAAACTCCAGAATGAATCTGGGATATCATAGGCAAATTTCATAGGTAACTTCCTTCTTTGGTTGTACTTTATTCTCTGACTCTTTATTTTAACTGATTCGAATGACCTCGTAAAGTGATTTCCTATGAAATAATAATTGACATAAGTCCGAAATCGGACTATAATTATCATAATCTTGTAGTCTGATTTCGGACTTGATATAATTATTATAAGAAAGGAAGTCACTATGGAATCGAAACAAAATCGTGCCTTAAAGGAATTTGATTCTCTCATATAAGATGATCGATGATGTCTATCATGAGATCGCTCTTTCCATGTCATCTTACGGATTCCGCATTTCTCATTTTATATTGTCTGTTAGAACTTGGAGATGGTTGCTCTCAGAAAGTATCTGCAAACTTTACTCCATCTCAAAACTAAACGGTGAATTCTTCCGTAAAATCATTAGAAGATAAAGGAGTTTTGATCCGTAAAGCCGGCGTCGGAAGGGATATCCACTTATTTTTTACAGAGTTTGGACGAGAATTTTCTGAAAAACATATCGGTCCTGTCTTTGATATGGAAAATGCTACATTTGAATCTATGGAGCCTTCGGAGTGTGAACAGCTGCTTTCTCTTACGAGAAAATATGTTCAGATTTTAAAGAAAAATATGAAACAATATGTCTTAGAGGAAAAGGAGTTTTAGTTTATTATGAAGATTCAATTATCAGATCATTTCACTTACAAACGTCTGATCCGTTTTGTATTTCCATCGATCATTATGATGATCTGTACTTCGATGTACAGTATTATTGATGGATTATTTATTTCCAATTTTGCAGGAAAAACAGCATTTGCTGCGGTCAATCTGATCCTTCCTGTTGCGATGGGTGTTGGAGCGATCGGATTTATGATCGGTTCTGGTGGAAGTGCGATCGTTGCAAAAACGCTTGGTGAGGGCAAAAAAGAAAAAGCAAATGAATATTTTTCTATGCTGATCTTTACTGCTTTGATCGGAGCTACGATCCTGTCTGTCTTTGGATTTATTTTTATAAGGCAGATCTGTATGGCACTTGGTGCGCGTGGACAGCTACTTGAATATGCGTCTACTTATGGACGTATTATGTTTGTATCACAGCCAATGTTTATGATGCAGACGATCTTTTATAACTTCTTTATTACAGCTGAGAAACCTTCTTATAGTCTTCGTATGTCTTTGATCTCTGGCGTGATCAATATTGTGTTTGACTATCTCTTTATCGGTGTCATGCATTATGGTGTTGCCGGGGCTGCGGTTGCAACTGCCATGGGTGAGTATGTTGGCGGGCTTGTACCGTTGATCTATTTTGCGCGGAAAAATAACAGCAGTCGTCTTCGTCTTGTGAAACCTGTCTGGAGAAAAGATATTTTATTAAAGACCTGTTTAAATGGTTCTTCGGAATTTATGACAAATGCTTCTTCTTCCGTTGTAAATATGCTTTATAATACACAGTTAATGCGCCTTGCTGGTGCAGATGGTGTTGCTGCTTATGGTGTGATCATGTATGCGAACTTTATCTTTGCTGCGATCTATCTTGGATATTCTATGGGAAGCGCTCCGATCACCAGTTATAATTATGGGGCTGGAAATCATTCGGAATTGAAGAATATGTTGAAGAAGAGTTTGTCTTTAATTGCTGTAACTGGGGTTTGTCTGACTTTGATCTCTGAGTTTTTTGCCCATCCGCTGATCAATATCTTTGTTGGATATGATGCGGATCTGTTTGCTATGACGTTACATGGATTCCGGTTGTATGCATTTGTGTTTTTGATCAATGGATTTAATATCTGGGCTTCTTCGTTCTTTACAGCTTTGAATAATGGGGTTGTTTCTGGGATGATTGCGTTCCTTCGAACTTTGTTGTTTCAGATTGGGTGTATTATGCTGCTGCCAATTTTGCTTGGATTGAATGGAATCTGGATGGGAGTTGTTGTGGCGGAGATGTTGACTTTAATTGTTACGATTTATTTTTTACGGAGTAGAAGGAAAGTTTATCACTACTAGATTTTTGTAATAGTGTTTCATGTATGAGTCAGAAAGAAGATAAGAAGAAATATTTATAAGAAAAAGGGTGACACTCCGCATTTTTTGGAAAGCGTTTTTTTACAAATCGCTGATTCGCGCCTGTTCC
>ENA-OQHF01001563-OQHF01001563.1-human-gut-metagenome-genome-assembly--contig:-NODE-1563-length-12429-cov-2.224272_pt1 | contig 12429 bp, 15 predicted proteins | sample MGYA00242559_ERZ504709 | MGnify/ENA primary metagenome ERZ504709 (study PRJEB26092, sample SAMD00036203) | human gut metagenome | host: Homo sapiens | study: EMG produced TPA metagenomics assembly of... | reverse complement strand
AAAGTAAATAAGATATGGTTCGTTGGTCAAGCGGTTAAGACGTCGCCCTCTCACGGCGAAAACAGGGGTTCGATTCCCCTACGAACTGCTCTGTTTTTTATAAAAACAGCCCAACCCGAAAAATACTGCAGGTAACAAATGTTGCTTGCAGTATTTTTTTGCTACGTAATAAAGATTACCTGCGCCTTGAAAAATAACAGGCGCAGGTGATTTAGAAAAGAATCTGTCAGCTTATGATGCGCAGAATCATGCGTCAGGTCTTATGTGCAAGTAGCAAAAACAGATTGTAAATGTCTGTTTTGCTGTATTGTTTTAACAGGATGATTTTTGCATCAAAAGCCGGGTTGAACGCATAGAAGTTTTTGGAATTTAACCGGTCTGTCACAAGGCGGAGACCTTCGCCAAAACGCTGGAAGTGTACGACTTCACGTTCCCGCAGAAAGCGGATTGGGTCACACACCTCCGGATCTTTGAACCAGACGTAAGAATATTGTCGTAAGTTGCCCGTGCTTTCTTGTTCAAGCAGCCATATTTTCGAAAAGATCTGTAATCGGATCGCCTTTTGACTGGTATTCACAGGCATTATGTGGAATGCCGCTGGCAGCTGCCGGCCAAAGACCGAGCGTGTGATCTACATAGTAGGTATCAAACCCACTTTTCTGGATTTCTTCCGGTGTCAGATCCTGTGTCAGCTGTCGCACCATAGCGCAGATCATTTCCATATGAGCCAGTTCTTCTGTTCCAATATCAGTTAACAATCCTGCAACTTCCCGGTAAGGCATTGCATATCGTTGAGACAGATATCGCATAGAAGCGGAGAGCTCTCCGTCCGGACCTCCAAACTGAGAGATGATCACTTTTGCAATCGCCGGATTAGATTTTGTGATACAAACCGGATACTGTAATCTTTTTTCATAATTCCACATAAATTAGTAGTACCCCCTTTCCCATGGCCATGGTGATACGGTCCACTGCCAATAATTCTGCCTCTGTTCTCCGGTCTGGGTAAGGGGACCAAATTTTGTTTCATATTCAGCTACAAAATGATTGTATTTGTGTTTCATATGCTGAAAATAATCCAGTGCATCCGGATCCTTTGGATGAGTATCCAAAAGAGGGTATATCACTGATGGCGAAGCCACACTGATAGATGGCATTCATCAGACGTTGTTTTTCTACATTACATGCAGTTTTCACGATACATGCCTCCCCTCCCGGTAAACGGTTTATCTAATTCGGCAAAAATGGTACCGACCTGAAGCGCCTGCTCCAGATCATACAGATTTCGGAACTGCTGCCAGGGGACGTAAGCCATGGCGATGGTTCGGTTTTCGTCGTTGGGATGTTTAAAATCTGTCATATACTGACGTTCTGTGTTCATAGAAGTACAATTACAGTTCAATAGATGAAACCCTTTCCTGATTTTTATTTATTTTATCATATGAAAAATAGTGGATAGTGTGCAAATGGTAACTGATTGTTTTTTGTTAAGTACCCTGGGTGTTTTCTATTGACCATGGAGGGGGTTAGGCTTTAAACTAATGATAGGGATAGGAGAGACCATAGGAAAGGGTGATTAGTTTATGAGAGGATTACACACACAGGTTTCAGATTTGAGAAAGGATGTTTTTGTTGAGGTTGCGCGTATTGCGTATGAATCTGATAACATAAACGATGACTTGGAGTCAATTCCATATAAGTTATCTCCGGATGAGAATCCACGTTTCAGAGATAGTGTTTACAGAGAGCGTGCAGTAAGTTCCGAACGTACCAGACTGGCACTTGGATTATCTCTTCGACCACAGAATAAACCGGTTCATATTACCAGCGGCCTGGATGAAGCTACCGTGGATGAGATGTATTATGAACCACCTTTGATGCAGGTGATTCCGTCTGCATGTAACGCATGTGAGGATAATGTATATGAAGTAAGTAACCTTTGTCGTGGATGTCTGGCACATTCCTGCATGGAGGTCTGTCCGCGGGATGCAATCACACATGTGGATGGGCAGGCACATATTGACGAGTCAAAATGTATCAAATGTGGAAAATGTAAAAGTGCTTGTCCGTATGATGCGATCGGTAAAAAGGTACGTCCTTGTTCCGTTGCCTGCGGTGTCAAAGCAATTGAATCGGATGAATATGGCAGAGCTGTCATTAATCAGGACAAATGCCTGTCCTGCGGTATGTGTATGGTAAGCTGTCCGTTTGGTGCTATCGCAGATAAGTCCCAGATTTTCCAACTGATCCGTTGTATGAAAAATGGCGGCGAAGTCGTTGCAGAAATCGCACCGGCTTATGCAGGACAGTTTGGCAAAGAAGCGACACCGGATAAGATATATGCGGCATTACTGAAATTAGGATTTTCACAGGTATATGAGGTAGCACTTGGTGCGGATATCGGAGCAGTGACTGAGGCACATGATTATGTGTACCATGTAAAAACAGGAGAGAAACCGTTCCTGCTTACATCTTGCTGTCCTGCATGGTCCATGTTGGCAAAGAAACAGTTTCCGGAGATTATTGACAGTGTATCCAAGGAGTTGACTCCGATGGTTGCAACTGCACGAAGCATTAAGAAAGAACATCCGAATGCAAAAGTTGTGTTTATCGGACCGTGTGCAGCAAAAAAACTGGAAGCAATGAGAAAAACAGTCCGTAGTGATGTGGATTTTGTTATTACATTTGAGGAACTGGATGCCATGTTTGAGGCACGTGGCATTGATCCGAAGACAATTGAGAGTCAGGGACATCTGCATGATGCAACAGCAGCTGGTCGTGGCTATGCGGTAGCCGGTGGTGTATCTAAGGCTATTGAAAACTGCATTCATGAATACTATCCGGATGTGGAGGTACAGATTGAGCATGTAGAAGGTCTGGATGAGTGTAAAAAAGTTCTGATGCTTGCAAAAGCCGGACGAAAGAACGGATATCTGATTGAAGGTATGGGTTGTCCGGGCGGATGTGTAGCCGGGGCAGGTACATTGATCCCGGTACCGGAGGCAAAGAAGGATGTACAGCAGATTGTTAAGGATTCTACGAAAAAACTGCCTCCAAAACAATTACGGGAGATAGAATTAAAATAATTTATGAAGATTGATACAAGTCAGATCAATGCGATCAGGCATAAAGACGGACCTGAACTTGTACTGGCGGGACCGGGGTCAGGAAAGACCCTGGTCATCACCCGCCGTGTGCAGCATTTGATCGACCAATACCATGTACCGCCATCTGCCATTTTGGTGATCACGTTTACAAAAGCGGCAGCTACAGAGATGAGACAGCGGTTTGAAAAATTGATGGGCGGCAGGAGAGTACCGGTTTCTTTTGGTACGTTTCATGCGGTCTATTTTATGATTTTAAAACATGCTTATGGTTATACTGCGGATAATATTGTAAAAGAAGAGCAGCGTCTGCAGTTTATGAAAGAATACATTCGTCGTCTGCGCCTGGAGTATGATGACGAAAATGAATTTGTTTCCAGTCTATTCTCAGAAATCAGTCTGATAAAAAACACTTCGGTAAATCTGGCACATTACTATTCTTCCTGCTGTGGGCAGGATGTCTTTCGAAATATATTTGAAGCTTATGAAAATTTCCTGCATCAGAACCGTTTCATAGATTTTGATGACATGCTGGTGTATTGTAAAGAACTGTTGGTACAGCGCCCGGATATTCTGGCGGCGTGGCAGCGGAAATATCAGTATATTCTGATCGATGAGTTTCAGGATATTAATCAGATCCAGTATGATATTATTCGTATGTTGGCAGCACCTCAGGACAATCTGTTTATTGTCGGGGACGATGATCAGTCTATCTACCGATTTCGTGGTGCCAGACCGGAGATTATGCTGAATTTCACAAAAGACTATCCGGATGCAGGGAAAGTAATTCTGGATACGAATTATCGTTCCGGGGCAGAAATTGTCCGTCATGCAGGAAATCTGATCTCTTTTAATCAAAAAAGATTTGAAAAGAAAATTGCACCGGCTGCCAAAACAGGTATCCCGGTTGTAAAAAAGGAATTTCAGACGCAGCGGGAGCAGAATCTGTATGTGATACAGGAAATATTGCGTCTGCACCGGGAAGGTATGGAATATAAAGATATGGCAGTGTTGTTTCGAACAAATATGCAGCCACGATTTTTAATGGAGATGATGCTGGATTACAGTATTTCATTTACAGCAAAAGACCGGATTCCGAATATTTATGACCACTGGATCACACGGGATCTCTTTGCATATATAGATATTGCCAGAGGAGATCGCAGACGCAGCACATTTCTGAAAATCATGAACCGTCCGAAACGATATCTTTCCAGGGAAAGTCTGCCCTATGAGGAAGTGGCTTTTGATGTATGGGAAGAGTATTATGAGGAACAGGGCTGGATGGTACAGCGTTTGGAAAAGCTGCAGATGGATCTGAAGGTGATTGCTGGAATGCGGCCATATTCTGCCATCAATTACATTCGAAAAGGCGTAGCATATGAGGATTATCTGCGAGAGTACGCAGAGGTACGTCGGATTCCGTTCGAGGATTTAGCAGATGTACTGGATGAATTACAGGAAAATGCCAGAGGATTTGAAACGTTTGACAGCTGGTTTGAACATATTAAGCAGCTGCGGGAAGAACTGGAGGAACAGGCAAAAAGCTATAAAGTGGCAGAGGGTGTCAACTTGAGTACACTGCATTCATCGAAAGGATTGGAATATGATACTGTATTTCTGGTGGATGTGAATGAAAATGTCATGCCAAACAAGAAAGCAGTGTTGGATGCAGATCTGGAAGAAGAACGCCGGATGTTTTATGTCGGAATGACACGGGCGAAGAACCGATTATATCTGCTCTGGTCCCATCAGATCCGAAACAAAGATATGGATCCGTCACGCTTCCTGATTGAGTGTGAGTCTGCTCAGACAAAACGGTAGAAGTAAGAAATCGTAAAAGAAGGTAGAGTCAGATTTATCTCAGTGAATGAGACAAATCTGACCCTACCTTTTCATAACTTAAAAATTAATCACAGCTTACATCTGATCAAATTCTTCTTCGTCCAGTAACTCATCGAAGCGGTCGCTGACTGCATCGAATTCATCATCATGATCAATGTTTTCGAGAGATGGATTGCCTTCTTCGTCTTCAAAGTAGCGGTAGAAGATGACTTCATCATCATTATCAACCGGAACCAGTGCGATGTAATTCTGATTATCCACATCAAAGATGGTCAGAATCTGACATTCCAGCTGGGAACCATCATCAAGATCCAGCGTAACAAACATTTCCTGTGGATCGAAGATTTCATCTTCATTGTTACGTTATTCGGATTACTCATTTTAATTGTCCTCTTTTTTTCTATATATTCTTATATAGGACTTTATCCCCATAGAATACTACAAGTATAAAAATTTGCAGTACAAAAGTCAATTTCTTTTTACCCATTTTTTTTGTTGACAAAAGAAAAAATAGAAATCGCATTATACTTTGAATATCAATCTATTTGAAACAAAAACATTTGAAAGGAAGAATAAATTATGTTAGAGAAAATGAAAGAAATGATCGCAGATCAGTTATCAGTAGATGAGGATAAAATTACACTGGAGTCCAACTTTAAAGAGGATCTGGATGCAGATTCTTTAGATTTATTTGAACTGGTTATGGCTCTGGAAGAGGAGTATGGTATCGAAATTCCATCTGAGGAACTTGAGAGTCTTACAACAGTTGGCGCAATTATCGATTACCTGAAAGCACATGGTGTAGAGGAATAGATTTAAATGAAAACAAGAATTACAGAACTTTTTGGAATTGAATATCCGATCATTCAGGGCGGTATGGCCTGGGTAGCAGATTATCATCTGGCGGCAGCAGTTTCCAATGCGGGTGGTCTTGGCTTGATCGGTGCGGCAAGTGCGCCGGGCGATGTGGTTCGGACACAGATTCGCGAAGCAAAGAAACTGACAGATAAGCCGTTTGGTGTAAATATTATGCTGCTTAGCCCGTATGCGGAAGAGGTAGCACATATTGTTGTGGAGGAAGGTGTCAAGGTTGTTACAACCGGTGCCGGTAACCCGGGTAAATACATGGAAATGTGGAAAGCTGCCGGAATCAAAGTTGTTCCGGTTGTTGCCAGTGTGGCTCTTGCAAAAATGATGGAGAAAGCCGGTGCGGATGCGGTTGTTGCTGAGGGAACAGAGTCCGGTGGTCATATCGGATCCGCGACAACCATGACACTGGTTCCGCAGGTCGTTGATGCAGTGGAGATTCCGGTAATCGCAGCTGGTGGTATTGCAGACGGAAGAGGATTTGCAGCAGCGATGATGCTTGGTGCAGAAGCCGTACAGATCGGTACCAGATTCTGTGTGGCTGCCGAGTGCATCTGTCATGAGAATTACAAGCAGAAGATCATCAAAGCGAAAGACATTGATTCTGAAGTAACTGGCCGCAGCAACGGACATCCAATCCGTTGTTTGAGAAATCAGATGTCCAGAGAGTATCTGCGTCTGGAAAAAGAAGGGGCCGGATTTGAAGAGCTGGAGCGTTTGACGGTCGGATCTCTTCGAAATGCAGTTATCGACGGTGATGTTAAGAATGGAACTGTTATGGCTGGCCAGATTGCAGGCCTGATCAAGAAAGAGCAGAGCTGTAAGGAAATTGTGGAAGAAATTATGGAGCAGGCAGAGAAATTAATGCACTGCTAACAAAAAAGACAATTAGATTCAGGGAAAAACATAAGGATAACAGAAGTTTACCTGAAAAGAGTTGCAATGATAAGCGAAAAGGAGCAAATAAAATGAAAAAAATAGCGTTTATTTTTCCCGGTCAGGGGTCACAGTACGTTGGCATGGGAAAAGATTTTTATGAGACTTTCCCATGTGCAAAAGAAATGATCGATCTGGCAGAAAAAGTAAGCGGTATCCCTATGAAGGAGCTTCTTTTCGAAGAAAATGAAAATATTAATATCACAAAATACACCCAGATTGCAATGCTTGCAGATGAGCTTGCAATCTGGAGTGTGCTGCGTGAAAAAGGAGTAGAATCTGCAGTAAATGCAGGCTTGAGCCTTGGTGAGTATGCAGCATTGGTTGCATCCGGAGTAATGACACCGGAAGATGCATTCCGTGTGGTGACAAAACGTGGAGAATTTATGCAGGAAGCGGTTCCGACAGGCGGAGCCATGACTGCAGTGCTTGGGGCAGACACGGCAGTTATTGAAAATATCTGTGAAGAGACGGAAGGAATTGTATCCATTGCAAATTATAACTGTCCGGGACAGATTGTAATCACCGGTGAGCAGAAAGCCGTGGACACGGCAGCGGCAGCCTTGAAAGAAGCAGGTGCAAAACGGTGTACACCGCTGAATGTCAGCGGTCCGTTCCACTCAGCGATGTTGTTGCCGGCGGAGAAAAACTTGCGGCAGAATTAGAGCAGGTAGAAATTCATAAAATTGCAGTTCCTTATATTACAAATGTAACTGCTGATTATGTGACAGATTCGTCACAGGTAAAAGAATTACTGAAAAAACAGATTTCCTCATCCGTCCGCTGGCAGCAGAGCGTAGAACGCATGATCGCAGACGGTGTAGAGGCATTTATTGAAATTGGACCCAAAAAATCCCTTTGTGGATTTATGAAACGTATAGATAAAACCGTTCCAGCTTATCATGTTGATAAGGTGACGGATCTGGAGTCCGTATTAGAAGTGATATAACTTTCATCTGATATGAACTTTGGTAAGGAGTGTAAAGATACATATAGGAATCTCTCATGAGTAATAAGAGGTGTATCTTGCAGTAAGAATGCGGTGACATTCTTGAATGAAACAGATTTTGCAGGGCTGGAATGCAGGAGGCAGTATGGAGAAATTATTAACAGATAAAGTAGCCATAGTTACCGGTGCAAGTCGAGGAATCGGCAGACAGATTGCCATGACGCTGGCACAGGAAGGGGCTTATGTTATTGTAAATTATAACGGATCAAAGGAAGCGGCAGAGGCAGTGGTTGAGACTATCACGGCAGCCGGTGGTCAGGCAGAAATCTGGCAGTGCAGCGTGGCAGATTTTGTGGCAGTAGAAGAGATGATCAAATCTATTCACAAAAAATTTGGTCACATTGATGTTCTGGTAAACAATGCCGGAATTACAAAAGACAATCTTCTGATGAAAATGAAAGAAGAAGAATTCGATGCAGTTATTGATACGAATCTGAAGGGAAGTTTCAATACGATGCGTCATATTGCAAGATATATGTTGAAACAGAAAAGCGGAAGCATTGTTAATATTTCTTCTGTATCCGGAATTCTTGGTAATCCGGGACAGATGAACTATTGCGCTTCCAAAGCAGGCGTCATCGGCATGACAAAATCTATGGCAAGAGAGCTTGCAAGTCGTGGCATCCGTGTGAATGCAGTAGCACCTGGATTTATTGAGACAGAAATGCTCGATCAGATGACAGATGCGGCAAAAGAAGCCGGAAAGGCACAGATCCCATTCGGACGTTATGGAAAAACAGAAGAGATTGCAAATACAGTTGCATTTCTGGCATCCGAAAAAGCGTCCTATATCACCGGTCAGGTAATTTGTGTGGACGGTGGCATGGCAATGTAAACATGCAGTGGCATAATCCTTTCAAATATTATTGAGAGTGCAGGCGTTGTGTACAACAGTACACGTTACATGTTTATCAAAGTGTATAGAAAATGTAAAAAAGGAGACACATAGATGAGACGAGTAGTAGTGACAGGAATGGGAACCGTCAATCCCATCGGTTTAAATGTAGATGAATACTGGGAAGGACTGAAAGCCGGAAAAACAGGTTTCGGCGAGATTACTTATTTTGATACCACAGATTTCAAGGTAAAAGTCGCAGCAGAAGTAAAAGGTTTTGTGGCAGCAGACCGTATGGATAAAAAGGCAGCAAGAAGAATGGAGCCGTTTGCGCAGTATGCAGTGGCAGCAGCAAAAGAAGCATTTGAGGATGCCGGTTTGGATATGGAAAAAGAAGATCCGTATCGTGTTGGCTGCGCCATTGGTTCCGGTGTCGGAAGTTTACAGTCTATCGAGCGTGAGCATAAGAAACTTCTGGAGAAAGGACCGTCCAGAATTAATCCGTTACTTGTTCCACTGATGATCACAAATATGGCAACCGGAAACGTAACCATTCAGCTTGGCATAAAAGGAAAAAGTATCAATGTGGTAACAGCCTGCGCAACAGGTACTCATTCTATCGGTGAAGCATTCCGCTCCATTCAATACGGAGAAGCAGACGTGATGCTGGCAGGTGGTACGGAAAATGCGATCACTCCGATCGGTGTCGGCGGATTTACAGCGTTGACTGCACTTTCCACATCCAACAATCCGGAGCGTTGTTCGATTCCGTTTGACAAAGACCGTGATGGATTTGTCATCGGTGACGGTGCGGGAGTTGTTGTGCTGGAAGAGTTAGAGCATGCAAAAGCAAGAGGTGCAAAAATCCTTGCAGAGGTTGTTGGTTATGGCGCAACCAGTGATGCATATCATATTACATCACCGGCAGAGGATGGAGAAGGAGCAAAAAATGCTATGTTATTTGCTCTGAAAGATGCAAATGTAGCTCCGGAAGAAATTACCTACATCAATGCACACGGAACAAGTACACATCATAATGATTTGTTTGAGACAAGAGCCATTAAGGCAGCCTTCGGTGAGCATGCATATGATATCAAAGTAAACTCTACAAAATCCATGATCGGCCATCTGTTAGGAGCGGCCGGTGCAGTTGAGTTTATTGCCTGTGTGCTTCAGATGAATCATGGTTATGTACATCAGACTGTAGGTTTGGAGCAGCCGGATGAAGAGCTGGATCTGGATTATGTACAGGGACACGGCGTCGATATGGATTTTGAATACGCGCTGACAAACTCTCTGGCATTTGGTGGACATAATGCAAGTTTACTGATTAAAAAGTATACAGAGTAAGAAGTAATTGTCCGGTAGCATGATTTGGTAAAAAGTCATACCTTATATCTGCTGGAAAAAAGAAAGGAAAAAAGATGGAAGTTAGCCAGTTAATCGAATTAATGAACGCTGTTTCCGAAGCAGGTCTGACAGATTTCTGTTATGAAGAAAATGGCGTTTCCGTAAAAATAAAAAAACATCCTGAGAAGAAAATCGTGGCTTCGGCGCCGGTCGAGATGATTGCTCCGGCAGCTGTTGCAGCACCGTTACAGGTATGCGCAGATACTTCTGTATCAGCGGATACTGATGTATCAGAGGAGGTTACAGGAAATATTGTAAAAAGTCCATTAGTCGGAACCTTTTATTCTGCAAGTTCTCCGGATGCTGCACCATATGTACAAGTGGGAGATATGGTAAAAAAAGGTCAGGTACTTGGCATCGTGGAAGCAATGAAAACTGATGAATGAGATCGAGTCCGAGTTTGATGGAACCGTAAAAGCAATTCTCGTAAAAAAATGGTGATCTGGTAGAATTTGATCAGCCAATGTTTGTGATTGAGTAGGAGGTCTGAAATGTCAGTTTTAACAACAAAAGAAATCATGGAGATCATTCCGCATCGACAGCCATTTCTGCTGATTGATACAATTGAGGAATTAGAACCGGGGAAACGTGCGGTAGGAAAAAAATGTGTCAGCTATAATGAGCCGTATTTTGCAGGACATTTTCCGGAAGAACCGGTGATGCCGGGTGTACTGATCGTAGAAGCACTTGCACAGGTTGGTGCAGTAGCGATTCTTGGTTGTGATGAATTTAGAGGGAAAACCGCTTACTTTGGAGCTATCAATTCCGCAAAGTTCAAACGCAAAGTTGTACCCGGAGATGTTCTGATGTTGGAAACAACCATGATCAAGCAGAAAGGCCCTGTCGGTGTGGCTTCTGCAAAAGCAACCGTAAACGGGAAAGTAGCTGTTATTGCAGAGCTGACATTCGCCATCGGTTAGGAGAGAGAACATGTTTCAGAAAATATTAATTGCAAACAGAGGTGAAATTGCGGTGCGTATCATCCGTGCCTGCAGAGAACTCGGAATCACTTCTGTGGCAGTCTATTCGACAGCAGATAAAGATGCGTTGCATACACAGCTGGCAGATGAAGCCATTTGTATCGGAAAAGCAGCACCGGCAGATAGTTACTGAATATGGAACGGATTTTGAGCGCAGCAATTGCTTCTAAGGCAGAAGCAATTCATCCGGGCTTTGGTTTTTTGTCAGAAAATGCAAAATTCGCGCAGATGTGTGAACAATGCCACATTGCTTTCATCGGACCATCCGCAGAAGTCATCCGTCGGATGGGAAATAAACAGGAAGCAAGAAATACCATGATCAATGCAAAAGTTCCGGTTGTTCCCGGTACAAAAGAAGCTGTTTATACAGCTGATTATGGACTGAAACTGGCAGAGCAGATTGGTTTTCCGGTTATGATCAAGGCAGCCAGCGGCGGCGGTGGAAAAGGAATGCGTATTTCTCACAGCCGTGAAGATTTTACGGAAAATTTTGAGGTGGCACAGACAGAATCCGTAAATGGTTTTGCAGATGATACCATGTATATTGAAAAATATATCGAGGATCCACGTCATATTGAGTTCCAGATTCTGGCAGACAAATACGGAAATGTCATTTCACTTGGCGAGCGCGACTGTTCCATTCAGCGTCGTCACCAGAAGATGGTAGAAGAGTCACCATCCGCAGCACTGGACGATAAACTCCGTGCCCAGATGGGGGAAGTGGCAGTCCGCGCAGCAAAAGCAGCAAACTATGAAAGCGCCGGAACCATTGAATTTTTATTAGATAAAAACAAAAAGTTCTATTTCATGGAAATGAATACACGAATCCAGGTAGAGCATCCGGTAACAGAGATGGTAACAGGTCTGGATCTGGTCAAAGAGCAGATTTTTTATTGCAGCCGGCGAAAAGCTTCAGTGGAAGCAGAAAGATATTCATATCACCGGTCATGCCATTGAATGTCGTCTGAATGCAGAAAATCCGGCAAAGAATTTTATGCCTTGTCCGGGCAAAATCGATTATCTGCATTTACCGGGAGGGAATGGTGTCCGCATTGATTCTGCGATTTATAGCGGTTATACGATTCCGCCGAATTATGATTCTATGATTGCTAAGATCATTGTTCACGGAAAAGACAGACAGACAGCCATCGATAAAATGCGCAGTGCACTGGGCGAAGTCAATATTGACGGAATTACCACAAACCTGGATTATCAGTACGATATCATTACACATCCGGTATTTCAGTCCGGAAACATTACAACTAGTTTTATCGAGAACTATTTTGAATAATTGACGCAGAAGATAGTGTATAGAATTGTATGAAAATACCGTCAATTATTCAAAATGCTCCGCGAGGATTGCAGAGATGGACAGAGGAATATATCAGCTTTGCTGATACCCATCTCGCAGCAAGATTCGCGAGCGAATCTTGAATTAGGAAA
>ENA-OQHF01001560-OQHF01001560.1-human-gut-metagenome-genome-assembly--contig:-NODE-1560-length-12435-cov-6.755687_pt1 | contig 12435 bp, 8 predicted proteins | sample MGYA00242559_ERZ504709 | MGnify/ENA primary metagenome ERZ504709 (study PRJEB26092, sample SAMD00036203) | human gut metagenome | host: Homo sapiens | study: EMG produced TPA metagenomics assembly of... | reverse complement strand
AATCAACATACTAGCTAATTCTTCCCTTTTTACTGTTGTTTGGTTTTTAACCGTTCGCTCGACTGCCTCAAGCTCAAAACTTCGATTTTTCGCTTTCGTGGCTTCGCCAATACTCACAAGCATTCACTTTCTGAAAGCAAGCTTTCAAAACTGCTGCTTTTGTTCGTGCAGTTCTTCGCTTTTCGAAAATCTTCTCTTAAAGAAATTTTCAAGGGTTTATTGTTGTCTATTGTTCAATTATCAAGGTTCTTTTTGCTGTTCTTTTCAAGCGACAGCTTTTATATTTTATCAAAAGCTTTTCTCTTTGTCAAGAACTTTTTTATTTTTTTGCTGCTCGTGAGTTGCTCAATGGCTTCTCTTCTGACAGCTCATTTATGTTATCACATCCGAACTTCTCTGTCAACCACTTTTTAATGATTCTTATAAGTTGTTATTAATTTCTCTTATGAATCATTCTATTGAACTACCTCTCGATCAGGGACTGTCCGTTTCCACGCCTTCCTCTTTATCAGAAGTTGTTCTATGATTTTCAGTGCCGTTCTCAGCGACGAAGATTATCCTATCATAGCGGCTTCTAATTGTCAATGTTTTTTATATATTTCATGCGATTCTGAATATTCTGAAAATTTTGGTTGTTTATCTGACTTTATTTTTATTTAACTGTTCTGGGTCTGCATAAATAAAAGCTGCTCATTTTCAGAACAGCCTTTATCATATACGGGTACTTCTTTAATTAAAAACATCTCATTAATAACAGATATTTTCTTCTATGCTTTCTGACTCTTTAATAGAATTTATAAACTCCAGCCAGTTGCAAGAAGCTGCGTCTTTACCATATTACTGTAAATTCCATTTTTCTTTTCCAGTTCGGCCGGACTTCCACTCTCTGCAACAACACCATCTTTCAGTACAACAATCTTATCTGCATCCGCTACTGTTCTCATCCTGTGGGCAATAATCATAACTGTCTTATCTTTAATCAGACGTGACAGCGATTCCTGGATCATCGTTTCGTTATCTGCATCCAATGATGCCGTGGCTTCATCCAGCAATATGATCGGTGCATTTTTCAGAAATGCTCTTGCAATAGAAATCCTCTGCCGCTCACCGCCTGAAAGTTCCGAACCATTCTCTCCGATCATTGTATTCCATCCGTCAGAAAGTTTTTCCGCAAATTCATCGCAATGTGCAAGTTTCGCTGCTGCAATCACTTCTTCATCTGTAGCATCCATCTTTCCGATTCTGATATTTTCCATAATTGTATTATTGAATAATGTAACATCCTGAAATACGATCGAATAAAGTGACATCAATGTCTCCGGGTCAACTTTTGAAATATCCATTCCACCTACTGTGATCTTTCCATGATCTACGTCCCAGAATCTTGACGCCAGACGTGAGACGGTTGTCTTTCCTCCACCGGACGGTCCGATCAGTGCAGTTACTTCCCCCTGCTTTGCCACAAATGAAACATCTTTCAATACAGTTTCTCCTGAATCGTAAGAGAAACCAACGTTGGAAAATTCAATATCATATCCTTTACGATCCATTTTTTCTGAACCTTCCTGCACCTCATGCGACAGGATTTCATCCATTCTTGCACTCTGTACTTCAGAAGATATGATTGCCGCAAGATTTTGAAGAGATACCTGCATTGGATCATAAATCCTGGATACAACCAGCAGAAACATAAAGAATGTAAGCACACTGATCTCCCCTTTTGCCAGCAGAGTTCCCCCAACCAGTGCAACCGTGGCAATTCCGAGCTTTAAGATCATCTGAGCACTTCCCACAAAAACTGCTGTTCCAAGTTCTGTAACAACAGCATGCTTCTCTACGGCTTTTATCTTCACATCCAGACCTCTCATATAATCATCCTCTGCATTATATGCATGAAGATCTCTTGCACTTTCCAGGCACTCCTGAATCCCGTCCGCACATGCCATTTTTAATTCCATCTGCTTCTGATTCAGACTTTTCTGAACTTTTCCCGAACAACCTACAATAAGAAATGAAACCGGAAGCACCCAAAGAGCTGCCAATGCCATTCTCCAGTTGAAAAAGGACATTCCCACTGCAACGATTGCTGTAGAAATGCATGCTCCCACCAGTTCCGGAATAAAATGAGAAGACGCAGTTTCCATCTGTGCACAATCCGCCATGATCGTACTCGTCAAATCTGACAGATCTTTTTTGCCAAAGAACGACAACGGAATCTTTCTCAGCTTTTCTGCAAGCGTGATTCTCCGCACACCACTTTCTACATAAGTTGATAAAAATGTTGCATTATATTGTATATAAGTTGTAATTGCGATCAGGGCAAGTGTCACGATAATGCCGGCAATATAAAATCCACCTTTTCCCTGAAGTGTTCCTTCCATATAATCTTTCACTATAAAATACAGCAGCGAAACCGGAATCATCAAAACCAGATCTGATACCGTAACTGACACAAAGGCTTTGAGCATATCCGATGCACCTTGCGGAGAAAGAGCATATTTATGCATCAGTTTTTCTTTTATTTTCATACTTATTACCCGTCTTTCTGCGAAAGACACCAATGCGTCATGAAACAAGTGCATTGGCTTTCGCTATCTAATTTATCTTCCTTCTGATATTATTATGTTATAAGACTGGCACACTACAGAACACGTGGAGGTGAGTGGCGGGGCTGTATAGCGGCGACCTCGTATACTTATATGTTGTCGGTCATCCGTTAAGGCATCAATGAATGGTGCATTACAGTAGCCCGTAAACTTATCTCTTCCGAAGTCGACTCGATCTCGCCGGATGACCAGTCACTGTCAGTTTTATAACTATAAATTTCAGGAGGTTACTTTTATTGTCATTTAAAATCTTAAAATTTAACTGCTGTGGACTTGACGTCCACAAAACATGGATCTATGCCTGTATCGGTATCACTGACTCCAACAATCGTACTGAATATAAGCAGGCTCGCTTTTCTTCCTTTACTAAAGGATTGAATGAGTTGTGTGATTGGCTTGCCAAATATAACTGTAAAGATGTTTGTATGGAATCAACCGGAAAGTACTGGATCCCTGTTTTTAACATTTTAGAGCAACACAATCTATGGGTTACTCTTTCTCATCCCAAATACACAAAACCAATGAAAGGAAACAAGACCGACCGCAAGGATGCGAAATGGATTTGTGACCTTTACATGTGTGGAATGGTAAAACCTTCTTTCATTCCACCTGCTGACATCAGAGAACTTAGAGATCTTGTAAGATACCGATTTAAACTCACTTGTATGATAACTGGAGAGAAGAATCGTGCTCAAAATTGTCTTACTGTATCTAATCTTAAGCTTGATGATGTATTTTCTGATGTATTTGGTAAATCATCCCGTTCTATTACAGAACAGATTTTAAAACACCCTGGAGAAACATTTGATGTAACACCTTTTGTTGATGGCAGATGTAAAACTCCTATTGAAGAAATACAGGCCGCTGTTGATGGTGCCATTTCAAAAGAACAAGCTGTGAAACTTAGACAGTGCCTTGATCACATCGATGAACTGAACAAGCACATTTCAGAAGTAGAACAGGAAATCCTTCGTCTCAGTGATAAATACGAGATTGCTTTAAACTTAATAAGGACTGTTCCCGGATTTAATAAAAATCCACTAACTGCCATTCAAGTGCTTTCAGAGATTGGTGGTGATATGTCTGTCTTCCCCACAGCGAAACACCTCGTCTCATGGGCAGGATGCTGTCCTCGTAACGATCAAAGCAATCAAAAAATCAAATCCACTCGGATTTCCCGTGCTGGTTCCTATTTTAAACCAGTTCTGGTACAAGTTGCAAATGCTTTAATCAAATCGAAGAAACATTTAGAATTTACCAACCGCTACAAGCGTATCAAAGCACGCCGTGGTCACAAGAAAGCCATCATTGCAATCTGTCGTATGATCCTGACCGCTATCTGGCACATACTCTCAGATTTAAAGCCATATACACCAGAAGGTTTTCTTGAATCTCGTCCTGTGAAAGAAGAAAAAGTTCTTTCCATTTCACAAGCACTTAATCTTTTAAAACAACGGGGCTACATCATAAAGGATGAACCTTTATCCGTTTCCTGATTAGGTGTTGCGTTAATATTTAATTTTTCAAGCTATCCCTGGGATGGTTTCTTTGTTATGCTCTATTTTCTCGGGTAACCTCTACTTCTTTGTTTCAAACTTATGCACCTACCTTCCAACAAACCGATTGATTGTACTCTTTCCACATATGTGCATAGAGTCCGTCTGCTTTTTCAAGTTCCTTATGCGTACCACTCTGGCAGATTTCTCCGTCTCTGAGTACAAAGATCCGGTCTGCATCAATAACCGATGAAAGTCTGTGGGCGATCATGATCACAGTTTTTCCCTGAGAAAGTCTGCTGAATGCAGCCTGCACCTTTGCCTCATTATCCGGATCTGCAAATGCTGTTGCTTCATCCAGGATCAGAATCGGAGCATTTTTGATCATCGCTCTTGCGATTGAAATCCGCTGAGCTTCTCCGCCTGACAGATACGTACCTTTTGAGCCGATCACTGTGTCAATCCCGTCCGGAAGTTTCGCTATGATATCCTCACATTGAGCATTCTTTAATGCCTTCACCACCTCTTCACGGGTGGCATTTTTCTTTCCCATGCGTACATTTTCGTAAATAGACATTTTCAGAAGCCGGCTGTCCTGAAATACAAATGATACCATATCCATCAGAGCTTTCTGGTGGATTTCCTTTACATTTGCTCCGCCAATCCTGATCTCACCCTGAGACGCATCTGCAAACCTTGCAACCAGTCTCGCCAGCGTTGTCTTTCCTCCACCGGATGGTCCGACAAAAGCGATATGCTCTCCCGGACGGATCTGAAGACTGATATCGTGCAGGGCATCTTTTTCTGCCCCGTCATACCGGAAAGATACATGTTCAAACTCGATAGAAACATCTTCGGGACTCTTTTCCTCTGCTGCCTGCGGCAATGGTTTTCTTTCTATAATATTGTCAATTCTTGCAAGTGCATCTTCCACAACCATTGTATTCTCACCTGCATACATCATCTTTGTCAATGTAACGGTAATGATCGGGGTGATAATAATATAGAATAACAGGTTTAATAAAAACTCAGGATCTGCAGTTCCGCTTTTCACTCCGCCCAGCAGATAAACCGCTGCGATCAGAATTGCGAAAACTGAATTAATTGCAACCGTATATCCCATCATTGGAAGTCTTAAATCTTTTGTATAGGAAATCGTCCATTTTTCATATTTTTTGATTGAATCCCTGAATCTTTTAAAAGAAAAGACCGACTGTCCAAATGTTTTTACAACCGGAATCCCTCTGACATATTCCACTGCCTCGCCGGACATTTCTTCCAGTGCATTCTGATATTCTTCCATTTTTTTCTTCATGTTCTCTCCCATCATGGCACCCATGACCAGGAAAGCTACAACAACCGGGATAAGACATAAAAGCCCCAGTTTCCAGTCAAAAACCAGCAGAAGTGCCGCCAGGCCGACCGGGGTTGCCGTTGCTACATATTTATCCGGCAACTGATGTGCAAGATAAGTTTCTGTCGCTGCACTGGACTCATTTACAATCTTTCGGATCTTTCCACTTCCCTCATCATCCATAAATCCAATCGGCAGAGATAAGATATGTCGCATCAGTCTTGACCTCATATTTGCCTGCACTCGGAATGCTGCCAAATGAGAACAGATCAATGCCCCGATATAGATCAGCATAGACAGGATTGCAAAACCGACTGCACTCCAGCCATAGGTAGACAGATTCTGTGCCGCACCATAATCCGGTGCAACCCGTAACACCTCTTTTATCAGCCGCCAGATAAAATAGAACGGAACAAGTGCCACAAAGGCACTGACAGCCGCAAGAACCCAGGACGCAACTGCCAGGTATTGAAAACTTCCGGCATACTCCATCAGCCGGCTGACCGGTGTCTGCTTTTTTTCTTTTTGTTTAGCCATTGCTAACCCTCCTTGACATTTTTATTATTAATTAGCCCTTTAGAACTTTTATAAGTTCCAACTAACCAGCATCAAAAGGAAAACGCGATGAAATTTTCCTTTTCATTCATCGCGTTATCAGTCATTGATTGAACAGCATTCTCCGTAGATAATATTCCATCCGGCACTGTGATACTTTTCAAGCATTTCTATATATTCCCATGCTTCCTCTTCTGACATATCATGCCGGATCACTTCAAAAAAGCTCTCAAAAAGTGCTTTATTCATTATGTGCATGAAATTCTTTGTCAGTGGCTTTCCATCCTTAAATCTCAGACCGATCGCCTCCATGAACTTATAAGTATAATCTGTCTCAAGTTCTACAAGATGTTCCACAAAATCCTGAAATCTTGTACCATAAGAGCTTTTCACCAGGATCTGAAATTCTTCCAGATGAGCGTACATATACTTCACAAGCTGCTTCATTCCGTCTTCCGCATAATCATCCAGACTCACTGCCTGCCGATCCGATTCTATCGCATGAAATTTTTCCTGAACTCCGATAAATATCCCTGTAAACTCTTTTGCCACCGGTTCTACGATTGCTGAAAAAAGTCCTTCTTTTCCACCATATCGGGAATAGATCGTTCCGGTCGTCGTTCCCGCCTCCGCAGCAATCGTCCGCAGTGATGCATCTACATAGCCTTTTTCAAGGAACTCTTTCTTTGCACATAATTCTACTTTTCTGAAATACCTTCTACCTGCTTAGCCACTGACTCCTCCTAGCTTATAACAGTGTCATGTAACACTGTTATAAGTTTAAATCTTAATCTTTTTTCTGTCAATAGTTACCAATGTATCTCTTGCATTACTGATAGATTTTATCACTATCCCTCATTACATCTCAAGACTGATCTGATCTTTATGCACATTCTCCGGCATTTTCAAACTGGGAATTATAAAGATCTGCATAAAATCCACCCTTTGCAAGAAGTTCTTCATGATTTCCCTGCTCCACGATATCTCCGTCTTTCATAACAAGAATCAGATCCGCATCACGGATCGTAGACAGACGGTGTGCGATCACAAAGCTCGTTCTTCCCTTCATCAGATTATCCATCGCTTTCTGAATCAGTACTTCTGTTCTTGTATCGACAGAGCTTGTCGCCTCATCCAGGATCAGGATCTTTGGATCTGCAAGGATTGCACGTGCAATCGTCAGAAGCTGCTTCTGTCCCTGGGAAACGTTGCTTGCTTCTTCGTTCAGTTCCATATCATATCCACCTGGAAGTGTCTTTACAAATCGATGCACATGTGCTGCCTTTGCAGCCTGGATCACTTCTTCATCTGTAGCATCCAGTTTACCATAACGGATATTTTCACGGATGGAGCCATGGAACAGCCATGTATCCTGAAGCACCATTCCGAACATTTCTCTTAATTCACTGCGGTTGAAATCCCGGATATCGTGTCCATCTATTTTTATCGAACCATCATTTACATCATAAAATCTCATTAGCAGCTTGATCATTGTCGTCTTTCCTGCTCCGGTCGGACCAACGATCGCAATCTTCTGTCCTTCTTTTACTTTCGCAGAAAAATCATTGATGATGATCTTATCCGGGTTATATCCGAAATGAACATGGTCAAACTCTACATTTCCTTTCAGATTTTCTACGGACACAGGATGTTCCACTGTCTGATCTTCTTCTTTTTCTTCAAGAAATTCAAAAACCCTCTCGGATGCTGCTGCCGTAGACTGCAACATATTTGCTACCTGTGCCATCTGCTGGATCGGCTGGGTGAAATTACGGACATACTGAATAAATGACTGAATATCTCCGACCTCGATCACATTTTTGATCGTCAGGAATCCTCCAAGGACTGCCACACCTACATAACCAAGATTGCCGATAAACTGCATGACCGGCATCATCATTCCTGAGAAAAACTGAGATTTCCACGCAGAATCATAAAGCTTTCCGTTGGTCTCATTAAATTCTCTGATCACCGCTTCTTCTTTATTAAATGCCTTGATGATATTATGTCCGCTGTAGATTTCCTCTACCTGTCCGTTGACATTTCCAAGATATTCCTGCTGTCCTACGAAATATTTCTGTGAATGTTTCATTACAAATGACAACAGCAGCATGGACAATGGAAGAATCAGCAGTGCTACCAGTGTCATCAGCGGACTGATGGAAAGCATCATCACCAGCACACCGATGATGGTTGTGACCGATGTGATCAACTGAGTTGCACTCTGGTTCAGACTCTGTCCGAGAGTATCCACATCATTTGTCACTCTTGAAAGAACTTCTCCGACCGGTTTCGTATCGAAATAATTCATCGGCATCCGGTTGATCTTCTGTGAGATTTCTTTTCTTAATTTATAAGTTGTCTTCTGCGATACACCTGTCATCAGGAATCCCTGGATCAGGCTGCACGCTGCACTGATCAGATACAGACTCAATGCTGTCGCCAGAATCGTTCCGATTTTTCCAAAATCCATGCCTGATCCGCCTGAAACCTTACTGACAAGACCATTGAAGATTTCTGTTGTCGCCTTTCCGAGAATCTTTGGTCCGGCAATATTAAAAATCGTTCCGCAAATTGCAAAGACTGCTACGAAAAAAATCTGTATTTTAAATGAAGCCATATAGCGGATCAGCTTTTTCATTGTTTCTTTGAAATCTTTTGCCTTTTCGGTCGGTGCAACACCTCGCCCCATTCTACCTCTTCTAGCCATGGATCTTCTCCTCCTTTCCATCTGTCTGAACGGCAGATTCCAGTTCTGCCCTGGAAAGCTGGGACTCTGCGATTTCCCGATATACTTCACAATTTTTCAGCAGTTCTGCATGTGTACCTTTTCCGACAATCTTTCCATCATCCAGGACAAGGATCTGCTCTGCATGCAGAATGGTACTGATTCTCTGTGCTACGATCAAAACTGTACTTTCCCTCGTCTTCTCTGCAAGGGCATGACGCAATGTCACATCCGTCTTATAGTCAAGAGCCGAAAAACTGTCATCAAAAATAAATACCTGTGGATGCTTTGCAATCGCTCTTGCAATCGAAAGTCTCTGCTTCTGACCACCGGATACATTGGAACCGCCCTGAGCGATCGGACTTTCATAGCCTTCCGGTTTAGTCTCGATAAATTCTGTAGCCTGTGCGATCTCTGCCGCTTCTTTCATTTCCTCTTCTGTTCCATCCTGATTTCCGAACATGATATTAGAAGCAATATTTCCTGAGAACAGGACTCCTTTCTGCGGAACATATCCCAGCTTTTCTCTGAGATCATGCTGCTTTATGTCACGGATATCAATTCCATCCAGCGTGATCTTTCCTTCTGTCACATCATAAAACCGTGGGATCAAATTGACCAGTGTTGATTTTCCACTTCCTGTACTTCCAATAATCGCCGTGGTCTGTCCCGGCCGGGCTGTAAATGTGATATCCTGCAGCACATCTTCGTCTGCTCCCGGATATTTAAAGGATACATGATCAAAGGAAAGAACTCCTTCTCCCTGCTCCGGCAGTACTTCCGGCCGTTCCGGATCACAGATGATCGTCTCACTCTTCAGCACTTCTTCCACACGGTCAGCCGCTACAGCCGCACGCGGAAGCATGATCGAGATCATGCAAAGCATCAGGAATCCCATGATGATCTGCATGGTATACTGAATAAATGCCATCATATCTCCCACCTGCATCTGACCATCGCTGATTCCATGTGCTCCGGTCCATACAATCAGAACAGAGACTCCGTTCATGACCAGCATCATTGCCGGCATCATAAATGTCATCGCACGATTGACAAAAAGATTCGTCTTTGTCAGTTCTACATTTGCGTCATCAAATCGTTTCTCTTCATGCTTTTCTGTACTAAATGCACGGATAACCGACAGTCCTGTCAGAATTTCTCTGGTCACAAGGTTCAGCTTATCCACAAGCTTCTGAAGCATCTTAAATTTCGGCATTGCCACAACAAAGAGTAATAATACCATGCATGCAATGATGATCACCGCAAGTCCGATGATCCAGGACATCGACACATTTGTCTTCATTACCTGGAATACTCCTCCGATCGCCAGGATTGGTGCATAAAGTACCATTCTCAAAAGCATAACAATCAACATCTGGATCTGCTGGATATCATTCGTACTCCTCGTAATCAGTGAGGCTGTTGAAAACTGGTTGAACTCATGATTGGAAAAGCCCACAACCTTATGGAATACTCTGCCTCTTAAGTCACGTCCTGCTGACGCACCTACTCTTGAAGCCAGGAATCCGACCAGTACACTTGCTGCCATTCCGAGGAATGCCAGTGCAATCATCATTCCCCCGGTCTTTGCAAGATATCCTGTCTGAATCTTTTCCATGTCCATGCCCAGATCCTGATAGACCGATTTGCAATAGCTGACCGCTGCCTGATCCAGAATCGTATCCGGAAGATCATCCATCTGTTCTCCCATCTTTTCCACCATGGCAGTTCTCTGTTCTCCCGGAAGCATCTTCATAATATCAAAGATGGTTGTATCCTCTGAAACTGTCCCATCCGGAAGACTCGACTTTAACTGAGACTCAACTTCTTTCGTCATATCACTGCCGGACTCAAAACCAGTCGTCATCATCATCGGGAGCTTCAGAATATCCTGAAGTTCCTTCATCTGTTCCTCATCCCCGGATACGGATTCTTTCAGGACATACGCATCTTTTTCATAAGATTCCGTATCTTCCTCATAAGCATCCATTACTTTCTGCCCGTCTTCTTCTGATACAAAAAGTAATAATTTATCCATCTCTTCCCGGGCGATCTGCTCCGGTATCTCATCTTCAATACCACCCTGCTGGATTCCAACATTGACAATGTTGGAAGTATATGCAGGTAAAGACAGATCACAGTAAGCCTGAACGAAGAGAATTAACATGATTGCTATCATCGCTTTCCAGTACGATGCAGCGTATTTGAATAAATTCTTCATTTTATCTGTTCCTTTCCTTTTCTACATTTTCACAAATCTGAAATAAAATTCTTCTCAGAAGCATTTTTTTCCTCTGGACTGATCCCTGTAAAAGCAATTTCATCCATCTTTTCTGCAATTGCTTTTACATGCTCAATACATGCCTGCCCTTTCTCTGTCAGATCCAGCCGCATCATTCTCTGATCTTTTTCATCAACATTCCTCACGATATATCCCGACTTCTCCATCTTCTGGATCATCGATGTGATCGAAGGTGCACTTACATTCAGCTTCTGTGCCAGTTCTTTCTGTGATATTCTTCCATCTCTGTGAAGCTGAAATAAAATCATTGACTGACTTTTATTCAGATCATATTCAGCATACATAGTCTGTGCCAGCTTTCCGATCTTATGGGCTGTCATCCCAAGAATCCCAAGTGTCGGCATCTCCTGTCCTTTACACGACATAAATACTCTCCTTCCATTAGTTAGTTAATTAACTAATGGAAAATATAGTATAATTCCACTTGTAAGTCAACCTTTAAACTTCTTATTTCACATTTTTTTAATACTTTTTGCACAATTTTTAGTTAATTACTTAAGCAAATCCAAAAACTAAGCCGCTACATAGAAAATTTCCCATGTAACGGCTTTTTGTCCCTTTATTCTACTTTCAATATTCTTTCTTCTCCAGTATTTTTATGCTGCATTGATACGAAACAGTCAGACCGATAACGAGTATCATCATTCCTGCTCCTAGCAGTTGTCCTGCACTCAGTGAAACAATTTTTTGAAATATCCCTGTAGGATTCACGCCCAGTCTTCCGCACATCTTTCCTGTCAACACTCCTGCTCCCCCAAGAAACAATACAATTACCGCTATAATAAGTCTTCCTTTTTCACCGTCAAATTTTAATCGTACCGGTATGTTCAATGCAATAAGAACGACTCCTGCCATCATCCCCCAGGACATTATCATTACCAATTTTTTCAGATCCGTTCCGTAATTTCCTATCATTGAAACTACGGTTGTTATTGTCAGACCAAGTAACCAGACTGCTGCATCCAGAGAAATGCTGAAAATATATTTTTCTCTGACATAATCCTTTTTCGTGACCGGCAACGAAAAAAAGATACTGAAACCCATGATCCATTTCATCATATGCAAGCATATTTGCAACATAAATTGCCATCGTGACAGTAATATATATTCCAAAACACGCTGCACTTTCTTCCCGGTCTATCACTGAATTATTCAAGGCTCCAACCATTAAGGCTGCTCCTCCGATCATCACATAAATAATCCCTTTTCCCTGACTTTTTAAAAGTCCCCAATCTTTTAATAACAATCCCTTTTCTGTTCTCATACCGTTTCCCCCTGAATCATCATAACGATCACTTCATCCAGGCTGCCATTTTCAACTGCAACACCCGGATGATTTTCCATATAATATCTCTTTTCTTTTGTCAGACAGGCATATCCATAACTTTCTTTTT
>ENA-OQHF01001559-OQHF01001559.1-human-gut-metagenome-genome-assembly--contig:-NODE-1559-length-12438-cov-4.896515_pt1 | contig 12438 bp, 11 predicted proteins | sample MGYA00242559_ERZ504709 | MGnify/ENA primary metagenome ERZ504709 (study PRJEB26092, sample SAMD00036203) | human gut metagenome | host: Homo sapiens | study: EMG produced TPA metagenomics assembly of... | reverse complement strand
TTCTGGCATCCCCGACCAGACGCTAACTGGCGGACTGACGCTTAGAAGCCAGCTATCTCATTTCATGCCGTGCAGTACACCGTCATTTACTGCCGGCCGGTTAGTTCCGCACAGATCGCTTGAAAACAAAGATTTCTTCGATCGGCGCTTCGACAACCCTTGCAATATCGATCGCCAGTTTAAGTGAGGGATTGTATTGCGCCTTTTCCAGCCGCATGATGGTTTCCCGCCGCACGCCTACCTGCGCCGCCAACTGCTCTTGGGTCAGATCTTTTAATAGCCTGTACTTTTTTAATCGGCATTCAAAATCAGGCACGTTTATTCCTCACTTTCATCAAACGGTTCATCATGGTCATAATGATATAGCAGATACTCACTGAGGAATAGTTCAAGCGCTATGGAAAGAGCGGTCACAATAACAAGAGCAATTAGGGTGTATTCAAGGCACCCCATGAGCCTTCCCTGTCCCAGAATCAGTATTGCAAAAAAATATGGACAGAGCAGTTTGTTCGCTGTGCTTGTGCTCTCATTTGTTTCTTGTACCGTTCGTCTATCAGGGTATTTGACATTTCCCTCTAGAAAATCCGAAAAAGCCAAAAACACAAAAAACACGAAGGGGAAAATGGTCTGGTCGACGCGGTAAGTCCAAAATCCTAAAAATCCGGCAAAACCGAATAAGCCTAAAAATCCCAGTTTGGGATTTACGGTTCTGGTGGACCGAGAGGTCGATCCTCTGCGCTTGTTTGCGGAGGTAGATTGGAAAAGCAACACAGCAAGGTACACGATGTACAAGGCAAGGAGTGTGCCGGAAATGATTATAGGAAGGTCTTGCGCCCTGAAGACGTAGTTCGATAGATCCATCGGCACAATAAACCTTGAATCGTTAAACGCTATCGTGTACCACGAAGAGATTGCTGCAAGCAGAGCGCAGATCGCGCCCAGATAAATTGCGAGGTTGTCATTTTCTTCATAATTGCGTCCCCTCAAAGAGATATATTTATCACTCAATGAGATAAATATATCTCTTTGGGGGCCGGCTATCAATAAGAAAGTTGCTTGATGTGATTGCACAGCTCCAGCGATGGCCGAGCTCCTCCGAGCCAGAGGTGCGGTTAAATGAGTGTCAGAGTGGTGCCGGAAATGGGAAAATAGAGAAAACGGTTCGAGATCAGCTGGTGGTGCCATGCAGGCGTTTGACACGATAACAGCTGTGAAATTTGCTTGATAAGCAAAAAGAAAAAACGCCGCAATCCATTGGCTTAACAGTGATAAGGAAGTAATTCTAATTTTTACTGTTGGCTGACAGATTCGGGTGTGCAGGGCAACCGTAAGGCTGCAAAATGCTGTCTGTTTCCAACAGAAACAGACAGCTTTTGATTTGCGTTGAAAGCATCTCGCTGTTTTCTCTCGAGCGGGGCGGTCTTCCCACGGACCGCCCCGCGAAGCCGTTACGGCTCGATGATGTTGAAGGGGTTGGTCCCGGTGATCGGGAACTGGTTCATATTCTCCATCATCAGCGTCAGCAGCTCTGCGCTGCCCTCGACCTTGACGGCCTGTGTAACCGTTTCCTGATTGTTGGTCAGGATCGCAAACAGCGCATTCTTCGGGCAGGTAATAGACACGTCCGCATCATCAGACAATGTATCCGCATAGACCAGCAGCACACCATTCTTCACGCGGAGCATGTGCTGTTCGCCCACGTCAGGCAGGATCACGTTCATGGTGAAGTCGCGGTCAGCCAGCGCCTGCTTGTCCATGACAATGGCCATATAGTCAAACAGCATGGGCGCGGAGAGGGCCTTGACCATGTCGCCGGTAGATTTGGTGGAAGCGGTGAAATTGGCGTTTCCATGGCGCAGCTCCTGCGCGGCGGTCAGATATTCGTTGCGCCACGGACCGGACTCCGCCTGATACCCCAGCTGCTCCAGTGCATCGGCGCACAGAAGCCGCGCATCGGTGTTCGTCGGATCGGCAAAGACGATGGTGTTTGTGACCTCGGCGACCCACTGATATTCACCCTTGTCAAAATCCGCCTTTGCCATTTGCAGGACCTTGTCAACATCCCCCAGGTACTCCACCCATTTTTTTGCGCTGTCGCTGGGCATGAGGGGGTTCAGGTTGACAGGGTTGCTGTCATACCAGCCCATGAACTTCTGGTAGACCGCCTTGGCGTTGTGGGCGACGGTCCCGTAGTACTGGCGGGTGTACCAGATCTTGTTGAGTGCTTCCGGCAACTCGATCATGTTGGAGATCTCGTCGCTGGTGTAGCCCTGATTGATATAGGTCAGGGTCTGGTCGTTGATGTACTTATACACGGCAGCTGTGTTGACCATGTAGTCGTTCACCACGTCATTGCCCCAGTGCGGCCAGTTGTGGGACTGGAAGGTGACCTCCGCCTCCTTGCCGTAAAGGGAGATGGCCTCGGTGATATAGCTTGCCCATGCCGCGCCGTCGCGCACCTCCGCGCCGCGCAGCGTGTAGAGATTGTGGAGCGTGCCGGTGCAGTTTTCCGCCATCCACAGCGCCTTGTACTGGGGCAGCCACGTGTTCATTTCGGCGGGCGCTTCCGTACCCGGCGTGAGCTGGAACTCCAGCTCCACACCGTCGATCGTCAGCTTTTCGCCAGACTGCGTGATTTCATAGCTGGGCGTCATGAACGAGACCGTTCCGGTGGACTGTCCCATGCCGATGCCCTGCGCCAGCTTGCCGGTCACGCCGGGCGTCAGCAGGATACCATACTGATAATTGCTGCGGCGGCCCATACCCTTACCGGCGTAGACGTTTTCCTCACAGAGTGCTCCGTGAAGCCCACAGGTGTGATCACGGGGATCTTGCCGCTGGCGAGCTGATCTTCAATAGAAAGTGTCTCGTCTGCCTTATCCTCTTTCGCCATCACGCCAGCGATGCCGCCAAAATGGTCGGCGTGGGAATGAGAGATGATGACGGCCTTGACCGGGAATTTACCAAGATTCTTTTCAATTAGCTGCATGGCAGCCTGACTGCACTCCACGCTCATCAGCGTGTCAAAGACGATCCAGCCGGTATCACCCTTGACAACAGTGAGATTTGCCATGTCATAGCCGCGGACCTGATAGATGCCATCCGTCACTTCAAAAAGGCCATAGGCATGGTTGTTCTTCGTGTTCTCCCAGAGGCTGGGATTCACACTGTCAGGCGCTTTTTCATAATCGTCCAGGAACGCATAGGCTTCCTGACTCCAGAGGATCGTCCCATTCTCGTCCTTCAGTTCCAGTGTTTCCGGCGCGTCGATCAGTCCGCGGGTGGCGAATTCATATTCCTGCTTATCATCGAAGTCAAGTTCATCGTAGACGGCGGCATTTGCCTTTGCCGTAAAGTCTGTGGCGGGCTTGACCTCGGCGGTCAGACCCAGGTCTGCCTTTTCCGCGCCCGGCTCTTTGTGCCCATCCTGCGCACAGCCGACGCAGGACAGCAACAGTACCGATGTAAGAAGCATTGCTGCAATGCGTTTCATAGCCATTCTTTTTCCATCTCCTTATTGTTCGCGGATAACAGGTGACTGCCAGCTATCCAGTGCTGTCATATCCGGTACATAGATCCGCATGAACAGATGAAATTCCCCGTCGGAAACAGGCAGCCAGTTAGAGGTGTCTTCCGGTGCATCCTTGGACAGGATAATATCCAATGTGCCGTCCGCATTCAGCTTGAAGTCGGAGCGGTCGTTGATGCAGTAGCGGTCGATGGAATTGTCAATGAGGAAATCATCCTCTCCGTAGGCGGTCACGGACCAGAAGCCGCCCTCCAGCGTGGGAGGAAGGGTTTCAAAGTGGAGCGTATACTTCTTTTCTCCGGTCAGCGCTGCGCCGGTCTCATCCACCGCTGTCTTGGGATAGATCGCCACGTCCACGGTGTTGGCGCCAAGCCCCACCAGCGCTACCATCGCGCGGTAGGTATACTCCGTGCCGAAGTCGCCGATGGGCTTGCCGTAATAGATCCACTGACCGAGTTTTTGCGCATACTTCGCGCCGTCGGCGGCAAGCGTGGCGCGAAGCCCCTGAAGCATCTGCGTCCAGCGCTCGGCAGCTCCTTCGCCCAGGAGGGCGGCGTCGAAGGTCTTACCCGCACCCACGTTGATGGCGGAGAGTTTCTTCAGCAGCTCCTCATCCGCATCGGCGGGCGGGTTGGCCTGCATCAGAGCGTTCGCCGTATTGAAAAACTCTGCTGGCGTCATGGAAAGCACTTTGTTTACGGGAACAAAGTCATTTTCCTCTTTATAAGCTCCCTGCGGTGCGGCATACTCGCCTCCCTGTACATAAGCCGAAAGCGGCAGGAGCTGCATCTGCTCCTGAATGGCATAGACATTGGGCAGATCCTCGTTCCCGGACAGCACCGTGCGGGTGATCGACCACACCGTTGCGGTGGGCACGTCCACGCGCGTCACCCCGTCGGGCAGCTCGCCCTCCCAGCCGGGAAACGCAATGGCATAAGCACCCGCCTTGTCCAGCACGGCGGCGGTGTTCGTCCACGCATCCAGAAGCTGCACATTGCAGAAGCGATCCGTTTCCGGCAGGACGTAGACCATAGGCTCTGTGCTGATGTCAAGCCATGCCTGCGAATAGACGGTATCGACGTTCGGCGTCACGACGGTGCGGAAAGAGGCGTCCGCCAGCTTTTTTACATGGTTGAACTGATTGATGGGCGCACGGCCAGTCATGGTCCCGTCCGTATTGGTCGATAATGTTTTGGTTGCGTCGGTCAGCACCAGCGGGAACGCATAGATGTATGCCTCGCTGACCGTTTCCCACACGGTTTCAGTATCCGGTGTATCCGGCTGCGTTTTTTTGGCAGAGCAGGCGGAAAGAAGCCCGCAGGAAAGCAGCGTAAGCAGCGATAGTAGAATTGCAAGTATCTTTTTCATGTTGTCCTCCTATGATTCTTTTCTGCTTTGGTCATCTTCACGGAACGGTTTGTGCGTATGGATTGACTATGAAGTCGTTTGTGACTTTCTCTTTATGGTAAACTATCGATTATTCCGCCCCTTTCTTCCTGCAAGCCTTGAAAGCTCTTTTTTGACCGCTTCGATTTGTGGGTCAAACAGCGCTCGCTCGGCAAAGATCATATAATTGTTGATGGCAAGGATCGACAGATGAACGAACGGCGCAACCTCTTCGTCGGTGCAGCCGAGGATCTCCGCAATCCTGCCCGTGTAATAAGGGTATCTTGCCGCAAGCCGCACAAGGGAAGGCTTTACCTTTTCTCCGTATTCGCGCGACACACATACGCTGACCAGAAAGCGCATGGTAGGCGACATTTTATCCGCCAGCGCACCGAGATGATCCATCATGCTTTTGATGTCACTAATATCTTCAAGCACGATGGCAAACGCACCTTTTTCAATTCGACTGATCGCTTCCTCTGCGCAGGCAAGAACGATTTCCTCTTTGGTGGAGAAGTAATAGTAGATGCCGCCGTTTTGCAGCTTTGCCGCCTTACAGAGGTCCTTTGTCGTGGCAACGGTCAGCCCCTTTTCGACAAAGCAGTCAAGGCAGACGCCTACAAGCTCCTGCCTCTTTTCAGCTTTCTTTTCTTCCCGCAAAACACAATTCCCCCATTTCTGTGCATTATCCAATGTTTCTTATAATAAGATATCAGACTTCACAAAATAAATCAAGCGATTGCTTGAATAAGAGCTATAAATTCTTAGGATCACAATGCCTGATCAAACATCACAACAGCCTTTTTCAGCAGCCGCACCTCCGGCAAGCTCTGGATGTACCGAATCGCCGTCCTTGCAAAGACATCGGACTTTATCGTATCCCACTCCGCCAGCCGGACGATCTCCGCTGTGCCGGGTGCAAAGCCAAATCTGATCTCTCCCCATTCGCCGTCGTTGTCTACCTGATATAGGTAGACAGCGGCGGCTATTTTTTGTTCCTTTTGCGGCATTCGGTCTGCTTCAGCGTCACGGTATGGACAAGCCTGCTTTCCAGCAGCTTGTCAAGCGTCCGCCGGTAGAATCGCTCCGCGCCACTGGCGGTTGTACCCTCGAAATCCAACGCCAAGTCCTCAAAGGTAGACTGCGTGGACAAAGGGCTGACGCGTCCACAGGTTATGCAGAGGCTTTCGCCGCCGACAGTTGCTCTGATCTGCTGGTTTTCCTTCTTGACATGAACAATGCTCCCTTCGTGATTGATAGTGTTTTTATTTCACTGTCTCTCATAAAGGGAGCATATCAATCAGAAACGGGGGTGATTTTGTAGTTTTTTGACAGCCTTCCTTGAGTCTTACTTTGCAAGTACAACGGAAATTTTGATCTCCCTTTCCGCCTCGCTCAGGTCGAACGCGCTGCCATCCGCGACGCTCACACGCAGCTCATACAGTGTGCCATCGGACAGGGTATCCACGGCAGCGCCTGTCTCATCCGTGATCGACCACAGCTCTTTGCCGACCTCCGCCAGCTTTCCGTCTGCACCGTAGGCATAGAGCTTCAGCTCAGCGGCGCTTCCGGAAAGATTGTTCATCCGGAACGAGACCGTCGTGTTGGGATGAACATTTTCGACCGTCACAGTATTGCGCCAGCTGGCGACCGTGCCGTCACCGCCGTCCTGCTCAAACTGTTCCTGTGTCAGTACGTTCCGCGCGGCCTTATCGAGATCGACCTTGCGGTAGGGCATTTCGGGAAGATACACAAAGCGGTCCTGCAAGCACAGCAGCTCCAGATAGCCCGTCGGGCAGTAGAGCGCGTTGCCGCTGTTTCCGGCATACATACCGATAGCCATGTTATTGTAGCCATATTTGTTGGAGACGTCCATGGTGAATACCGTCTCGCCGGTGGCAAAGTCCAGAATGATGTACTGCCACATGCCGCTTTCCAGATCCTGCACATAGCCGTAGATATAGCCCGTCGCGGTGGAGAGCTTCATAATTGACGTGTCGCTCAAGTCATTGCGGCACCAGACGCTTTTCATCTCATAGCCGGAATCGGTTTTCACGGTGTCCACGCGCTCGACGCCGGGCGCGATCATGCAGTTGCCCTTCGTCAGCCAGTTCATGTCATAGATGTTGGCGTAGCTCTGGATGGAGGAATCGTTGTCGGGATCGGCAAGGCCTGCGCTGCCTGCGCCGAACCAGTTGCACACGATAGTGCTGACGGTGCCCTCACTGTCGTCATAGACGATGGCAGAGTTTTCAATCGCCACCTGATAGCCCTCGGGCAGATCATCCAGCACCGGCATGCTTGCAACGATCTCACCGGTCTTCATATCGAGCGCCAGCAGCTTGACTGGATCCGCGTTGTCGGTGAACATCACAAGATCCGGCGTCAGCGACGGGGAGCAGCCGCCGCCCCAGGCAAGACCGCCGCCGGTGGTCTTATCGCCTTCGCCGCTCACCTTTGCGCCTGCGCTCTCATACGGCGTGCACCAGACAGCCTCGACACCGTTATTGGCACGCAGCAGATAGCAGTTCTGGTTCGTCAGGATGACCGCGCCGTCCTTGGAGGCCGCAATCCCGTTTTCCGCACCCTCGCCGAGCGCCAGCCCGTAGACGAAGACGGCCTTCGAAAGGTCGGCCTGCTCTCCGTTTAGGATCGCCTCGATCGCCGAGTGGGCGATGTAGCCGAGCACGCCCTGCTGCTCACGCTCGGGATAGATGCGGAAGCCGCCGGTGGCAAACCAGAGGTTGCCGTCGTAGTCAAAGACCACGGAAAGAAGATTCTGCGTCAGCTCCTTGCCGAGCGCAGCTTCGGCTGCCGCCTTGATGTCAATGTCCAGTACCTTTTCAAACTCCGGCAGGACGTTTCCTGCTTCATCGGTTGCCCGCAGCATCAGCACATGGTTGTTGCTGGTGGGGCAGACGATGCGGTTTTCCGAGTCAAGGAACGTGTAGGAGCTCTGGATGACATAACCACCGCCGTCATGTTGCTTCGGAGAGAAATAGCCAAGAGTCTTCGTCTCTTCGGCATTCAGATCGCGGATGGCGATGCCGCCGAGCAGCGGAACGACTGCGTGGCCGTAGCTGTCAAAGTAAATGGCAGGCGAAGCGTTCGCGTTGGTTTTTTCATAGGAAACATTGATCTCCGGATAGATGCCAAGCGGCAGGACTTCATCCGTAGAGTCGGTATTGTAGCCGTCGTGGTGAATGTTGGCGTCGCTCTTTGCCATATAGGGGTTTTCATCGACACGCTTGGCATTCATGGCCTTTACCGGCAGGGCGGCGCTTGCCGCGGAGTCTGTATCCGATGCAAGCATGTCGGAAGACTGCTTCGCACCGCAGGCCGCCAATGTCAGGCACAACACACCGGCCAGCAGAAGGGTTGGTACAGAACATTGTAACTTTTTCTTTTTCATTGATTTCCTCCATTTTTATGCTTGTTGTCTTGGTTTGGTTCGATGCCCGTTTATTCAATCCAGGCATTCAGTCCTCGCCGGAATGCTTCCTCGGAAACCGGCTCCAGCAGGAAATAGTCTGCCCGCAGCCGGAAGGCGTGAAGGGAGAAATCCAAGTCGCTGCACCAGATCATCCGGCACGCGGGGCATAAGGAGCGAAGATGCTCCGCTGCATTCAGTCCCGCCACTCCGGAAAGTGCAATGACGGCATTGGTTGGAGCATCTTTCTGCGCCGTTTCAAAAAAGCGTTCCTGGTCGTCATATTGCATGACCTGCGGAAACAGCCCCTTCGCTTCACAAAACCGGGTAATTTGCTCGGCGTAGCGCTGCCGCTCTGCTTCCTGTTCTGCCAGCACGGCAATGCGATACACAGATTTCCCTCCTTCCTTCATCCGATTTGGCATTTTGCTTGCGCTCAGTATAAAAAGGCCATTCGGTTTTTTCAAGCGCCGTAGCACGAAAGGGGCGATTTTGGCACGAATTCCGACAGCGGTTCTTTGTCATCCTCGACACGCTGTGATATAATTATCTTGGAATTCAAGCACAAGGAGAGAACCCTGCATGAGAATTGCGATTGTGGATGATCTTGCTGCGGAACGTGCACTGCTGAAAGACCGGCTGGAGCAGCAGCTTCACCGGAGAAATGTGCAGGCGGATATTCTGGAATACGAAAGCGGCGAGACATTTCTGGAAGCGGCAAGGAAAGCGCCCTTTACTGCCGCATTTCTGGATATTTATATGGATGGCATGACGGGCATGGAGGCGGCAAAGAAGCTGCGGAAAACCAACACGGACTGCCTGCTGGTTTTTACCACGACCTCGACCGACCATGCGCTGGAGGGCTTTCAGGTACGGGCGCTGCACTATCTGGTCAAGCCCTTTACCGAAGCGGACATCGACGCGCTGACGGACGAGCTGCTTGCCCGCATACCGCAGCCGGACAAATATATGGAGCTAAAGGTGGAGGGAAGCGAGATCCATCTGCGCTATCAGGACATCGTCTACGCAGAACACTTCGCCCACTTGATCTACGTCCATACGACGGTTCAAAAGACGCTTGCCACACGCCAACCCTTCAAGACGTTCATCGCCCCACTAAAGGATGACACACGCTTTTTTGTGTGCGGGCGCGGCGTGATCGTGAATCTGGAACACGCGAAGGATCTGGAAGGCGCCGCCTTCCGCATGGCGGACGGAAGCCGCGTGTTTGTCAGTCAGGACCTTCTGAAAAGCGCCCGGCAGGCGCTTATGGAGTTCTTGCTTCAAAGGGGGCGGATGGTATAATGGAGCTGCTGCGTCCAATTCTGGAGCTCGGCGTGGTGATTCCCGGCATGCTGCTTGCCTACTTCCCGGCAAAATCCAGCTTAAAGCAGCCGCTGTCAAAGCTTGTTTTGTGGCTTGTTCCGCTGCTTGCGCTGCTTTGTGCCGCCGGAGGCGTGGTGTGCTATGCGCGCCGCATGCCGACTGCGCCGATGCTTGCAGGCCTAACCTTGCTTGCAGTCGTGATCTACATAAAAACGCTCCGGATCTCGCTTTGGAAATCCGGAACGATTGCGTTGTCCGTCTGTGCGGTATTTGCCTGTATCAACAGCCTTTCAAGAGCGATCAACGCCGCTATGCTGGTTGGTTTGCCGCAGGCGCAGGCTGCGCCGTGGTTCTGTCTGCGATCTGCGATTTGCTATCATGCGATCTGCTGGCTGTTTGCCGCCATCGCCTATTATCCTGCGACGCACAGCGTGCGGAGAATGGTCGAGGATGAAAATTTTGCGCAGACATGGTATGTGTTCTGGGTGCTGCCGCTGGTGTTCATTGCGCTGAATCTGTTTATGATCCCCAAGTATGCGGACACGCTCTATACCGGGCGTGTTTTGCAGGGGTATTTTGTGATCAGTATCACACTTTTGTTTTTGATGCTTTTCTTCAACGCAATCTTCCTTCTGATGGCGATCAGCATCAACCGGAATGTGAGATTGCAGCAGGAGAACCAGCTGCTTTCCATGCAGCAGCAGCGCTACGAAAGCCTGAAAGCTGCCATTGAGGAAGCCCGGCAGGCGCGGCACGATCTGCGCCACCAGCTATGTCAGCTCGCTGCCCTTGCAGAAGAAGGGAATCTTGAAAAGATCAAAGCCTATCTTTCCGACGCAGTTTCCAGAATCCCGAGTCTGGAGCTGCATTTCTGTGAAAACCGGGCGGCAGACGGCGTGGTCGGGTATTACTGCGCACTTGCGAAGCGGGAGCAGATCCCATTTTCCGTGCGGCTCGATCTTCCGGAATGTCTTCCTGTAGACGAGATCGATCTTTGCCTAGTCCTCTCTAATCTGCTGGAGAATGCGCTGGAAGCCAGCCTGCATACTGCACCTGCCAGACGCAGAATCGAGCTGACCGCCTATCTGCATGGCAACAGTCTGGCACTGATTCAAGTTGAAAACACCTATGACGGAGTTATCCGGGAAAAAGACGGGGTATTTCTGTCCTCCAAGCGAAAAGGAGACGGTGTCGGGCTTCAGTCCGTCCGTCACATCGCAGAAAAATCCTGCGGGGTGAGTACGGTTACCTATCAGGACGGTCTGTTCTGTGTAAAGGTCATGCTCTGTGGGTAATTATGCCCTGCCTTTCCAAAACGGCACGACCACAGATTTCAGCAGTCTCGCTTCCGGCAATCTCTGTATGTACCGGATCGCCGTTTTTGCAAAGACGTTAGACTTCACTGTGCAATGTCATTTAGTTAGCATTGACGAGTGAACAGTAACCCTATTGCATGAAAAAAATGGATATATTATAATCGGAAATAGGATCACAACAAAGAAAGCAGAGAATTCCAGACTTCATGGAGGACATGGGGCAAACAATGGCAAAATCGGAAAAACAGAAATTAAAACTTCTATATATCATGCAGTGCCTGACGGAGAAAACGGATGCGGAGCATTCAGTGACTACGCAGGAGATCATTGATTATCTCGCATTGCAGGGCATTAATGCGGAACGGAAAAGTATTTACACAGATATTGACCTTCTGATCGACTATGGAATGGATATTGTAAAAAATTCGGGGAGATCGGGCGGTTACACGCTAGTGAGCCGCCAGTTTGAGCTGGCAGAACTGAAATTGTTGGTAGATGCGGTGCAGTCCTCCAAATTTATCACAACGAAAAAATCAAGAGATCTGATCGGAAAGCTGGAAACACTTTGCAGTAAATATGAAGCGGGTCAGTTACACAGACAGGTAGTTGTGACAAACCGGAATAAGACGGTCAATGAAAACATCTATTATAATGTCGACATCATTTACAATGCGATCGCGGAGAACGTGAAAATACAGTTTCAGTATTTTGAGTGGGATGTGAATAAAGAAATGCATCTCCGCCGGAATGGAAAAGTATACGAGGTGAGTCCGTGGCTTTTGACGTGGGATGATGAAAATTATTATCTGATCGCCTACGACAGCGAGGCGGGGATTATCAAGCATTATCGCGTGGATAAAATGTTAAAAATCGAACTTTCTGTGGAAAAAAGAGAAGGAAAAGAACAGTTCCAGCATTTTGATATTGCAGCTTACTCGGAAAAAAACATTTGGAATGTTTGCAGGAAAAGAGGAGACTGTCACACTGCGATGCGACCGTTCTTTAACAGGCGTGATGATCGACCGGTTTGGAAAAGATGTTGCGATGAGAAAAATTGATGAGAACACGATCCAGGCGAGAGTGAATGTAGCGGTGAGCCGCCAGTTTTTCGGCTGGATCACTGGCTTGGGAAATATCGTGAAAATAGAAGCTCCGGAGCGGGTGGTGGAACAATATAGAGACTATCTTGGCGAGATTATCGAGAGATATTCATAATAATTCAGAGCAGAAGGAAACATAAATCGGACATGAAAGAAAGAACGTATCAGATCGTGTTAGATGGCATTGTGATCACCGTGACAAAAAAACGCATCAAAAACATGTATCTGCGCATCAAAAAAGAGGACGGCATGGTTTTGATCTCTGCGCCGTATCAGATGAGTGATCTTCGTATCCGCAGATTTGCGGAGGAACGCCTGCCGTGGATCAGGGAATATCAGGAAAAATATAAG
>ENA-OQHF01001558-OQHF01001558.1-human-gut-metagenome-genome-assembly--contig:-NODE-1558-length-12440-cov-2.045074_pt1 | contig 12440 bp, 16 predicted proteins | sample MGYA00242559_ERZ504709 | MGnify/ENA primary metagenome ERZ504709 (study PRJEB26092, sample SAMD00036203) | human gut metagenome | host: Homo sapiens | study: EMG produced TPA metagenomics assembly of... | reverse complement strand
CCTCCGCACCGTGTACGGCACGCCGAAGGAATTGCCGATTACCGAGGAGACGCCGACCGGCGGCACCACCAACCCGTACGGCACCTCCAAGCTGTTCCAGGAGCAGATTCTGCGCGACGTGCATGTGGCCGATCCGTCCTGGACCATCGTGCTGCTGCGCTACTTCAACCCGGTCGCGCGCACGAGTCCGGCCTGCTGGGCGAAGACCCGAAGGGTATTCCGGCGAACCTCACCCCGTACGTGGCCAAGGTCGCGGTCGGCGAGCTCAAGGAAGTCCAGGTCTACGGCGACGACTACGACACGCCCGACGGCACTGGTGTGCGTGACTACATCCACGTGGTCGACCTGGCCAAGGGTCACGTGGCCGTTATTGACCACATCGACAAGGAAGGCGTGTTCGTCTACAACCTGGGTACTGGCCACGGCTACTCCGTGCTTGAGGTTATCAAGGCTTACGAGAAGGCCGCCGGTCATCCGATTCCGTACGCGATCAAGCCGCGTCGCCCCGGTGACATCGCCGCCTGCTACGCCGACGCTTCCAAGGCGGAGAAGGAGCTTGGCTGGAAGGCCGAGCTGACCATCGACGACATGGCCGCCTCCTCCCTCAACTGGCAGACCAAGAACCCCAACGGTTTCCGCGACGCCGAGTGATATGAGCAGATGAGCTCCCTCTGATGGGGGAGCTCATCTGTCGTTTATCACACAATGCGCCTATCGGCGGCCCAGCGGGTGAGCTCGGTGCGATTCGAAAGCTGAAGCTTTCGCAGCACCGAGCTCACGTGCGTTTCGACCGTCTTGATCGAAATGAACAGTTCGGCCGCCACCTCTTTATACGTGTATCCGCGTGCGATCAGCCGCATGACCTCCTGCTCGCGGGCGGACAGCCGGTCCAGCTCCTCATCATGAGCCCGTGCCGCACCATCAGCGCCGCCATCAGACCCCGCCGCCGGCACACCCTGGAAGGTCGAAAGTACAAAACCGGCCAGTTTTGGCGAGAACACGGCATAGCCCTCATGCACCTGCTTGATGGATGAAATCAAATCAGCGCCGGTAATCGTCTTGGTTACATAGCCCTGGGCGCCGGCGCGAATCACCGACCCCACATCCTGCGGCGCATCCGAAACCGACAATGCCAGAAACACGGTAGTGGGGGAGTAGGGCCGCGATTTGGCGAGGATCTCGGCACCGCCGCCACCCTCGCCGCCGGGCACATGCACATCCAGCAACACCACCTGCGGCTTGGTCTGTGCGATCATCGCCACCGAACCGGGCACGTCCGCCGCTTGGCCGACGATATCGAAGGAATCACGCAACGTGGCGATTACGCCCGCACGGAACATCTCATGGTCATCGACCACGGCCACACGAATCTTGGCTGTCTCGTTCTCGCTCATCGATGTTCTCCCTGCGCCGCTTTCAGCGCGATCGGCATATGCATTCTGACCTCGGTGCCCCAGCCGGCCCTGGACACTATCTCCACTGTACCGCCGCGCCGTTTGATGCGGCCGATAATCGATTCGCGGATGCCCAGCCGGTCGGGCGGAATGGCGTCCATATCGAAGCCTTCGCCATGGTCGCGCACGAACACTTCAACCATCGTGTCGCTGGCCTCGCAATACAAAGACACCGGCTCGCCGCCATGCGTGACCGCATTGACCAACGCCTGACGGGTGGCGTCCAGCAGCGCATCGGTCTGGGCGCTCGGCCGCGCGTCGCCCACGGTGACCACCTCAATCGGCTTGCCGTGCTCGTCCTCCACCTCGGCGGCGATCTGCTTCAATCCGGCTCCCACCGAACGATCCGATGTGGAACGTTCCTGATACAGCCATTCGCGCAGCTCGCGCTCTTGGCTACGCGCCAGGGCGAATACGGTGGTCGGTTCCTCGGAGTTCAGCTGAATCAGCGCCAACGTTTGCAGCACGCCATCATGCAGATGGGCGGTCATGTCCGCGCGCTCCTCTTCGCGCTCCTTCAATGCCTGCTCGTGGGTGAGTCGTTGCAGCATCGCGTTCGCCCACGGCATCACCGCCACCACGATACCGACGATCATCACGAATCCGCTGGCAACAATGCGTCGAGGAGAGGTGCCCCACCCAGGAATGCTGACATTATGCACATACAATGCCCATCCCATGAAAATCAGTGCGATGCCGCCCAACATAGACAACAGCTGCGTGCCTCGCGGACTAAGATTCATCCATGCCAGTGCGATGCCGCCCAACCCTACCAGCAGCGGAAACACAATCTGGACATCCGCACCGGTGCTGGTGAGCAACAGTCCAGTGGCCATCAACGCGAAACCGGCCAATGCCACGACGGCCGGTTTCGGAGCACGTTGGATGGCCTCGGACAATGATTCCGGTGCGGCAGCCGATTCGTCGTCATGAGCGGCAAGTGGCTGATTGCCTCGCGCAAGCGGCGCCTGATTAACGGGCACTGTGCGAGCCGCAGCCGCCACCGGGTCTCCGGCAGGCATGAACACCCACAGGAATACATAAGCGATGATGCCTGCGCCGTAGAGGACGGTCAGTGCGATGAACGCAATCCGAACCCATGCCACGCCGATGCCCAAGTGCAGGGCGATGCCCTTGCACACGCCGGTGAGCCAACGGCCCTGCCGGGGGCGCATCAACGGCATGCGCGCGGGCAGCAATGGTTCGGGAGATGACGTCATACTCCTATTGTGCCGCGCTCAGGGCGTTGCGGCCGGGGTTTTACCCGGTGTTCAGGGAACAATCAGGGTGTTCCCCGAGCGTTGTGGCAGTGGTCGGGCGGTGTAATGGAATCATGAGCAATCCAAACGCGAATCCATATCAGCCACAGCCGCAGCCTGGTCCGCAAAAAAACAAGACATCGCGACGCTTCTTCACTTGGGTGCGATCCAGTGGACTGGTTCGCGGCGACGACCGGTGGATCGGCGGCGTATGCAGCGGCATCGCTTTACGGCTTGGCTGGAGCCCCACATTAGTACGTGCGTTGGTGATTGTATGTACATTGTTCTTCGGTTTTGGCGCAGCTCTGTACGCACTCGGCTGGTTTCTGATGCCGGATGTACGCGATGGGCACATCTTGGCCGAGGACCTCATTGCCGGCCAATGGGACTGGAATTGTCTGGGATGCTTCCTGTTCCTCGCCGTGGCAATCGTGATTCCAGGTGCGGGGTGGGGTTGTATTGCGCTCGCCGCCTTAGCGCTATGGCTGTTGGCCAAAAGCGGCATTCGCCAGCAGGAAGGGTACGGATTCGGGGCATCTGCGCCGCGACCGGTTTCACAGCCTGTGTCATATCCAGCTCCACAGCCTGTCTCATATCCAGCCGCGCAACCAGTACCTCAATCTCCTTTGTATTCAGCTCCGCAACCTTTTCCACAACCTGTTTCACAACCTGTTTCACAAACCGCGCCTAGTGTTTCACAGCCTGTTTCACAGCCTGTCTATCAGTCGATGCCCAGCGTGATGCCGGGTACTGTGCCCGGCGCGATGCCCGGCACAGTGCCCAACGGGCCGTTTGCCCCCGACCGTATGAATGCGACGGCCTATGCCCCCACCGAGTCCAAGCGCCGCAAGCCGGCGGGCCCAATCGTGGTCTTGAGCATACTGGGCCTTACCTTCCTCTCCTTTGCCGGTCTGATGGGACTGATTTGGGTAAACGACATGGGCATTATCGGCATTATGCGTCTGGGCACCATCTGGATTGCCGCAGTATGCATAGTGATGGGGCTGGTGGTCATCATTCTCGGATTCAGAGGACGGCGTACCGGTGGTCTGATTCCTCTCGGACTGGTTGCCGGTGGATGCGCGCTCTGCATGACCATCGTTTCAGGCACGTATGGCGTGTACTACCGTGATCTTGGTGCCAGCGGCATCAATACTGTTGTTTCACTGAGCCAATCTGTCAGTGCGAGAAACAGCGACGGCATGAACGATGTGCAAAAGGATGGCATCTTCGTTGCCGATGCCAGCGATGCCACGTTTGAAACATTGCAGCAAGGTGTGGCGTTCAGCGGTGAAAACTACAACACCGATCAGGCAATCATTGATTGGTCCGATTGGGACAAGACACATGGACCGCACACGGTGAAGATGCTGGATGGCAAAACTTCCATCAGTAATTGCCCGGTCGGTACCATCACCATAGCCGCAACACAGGCGCAAGTGCATATCGTTCTGCCGGATTCCTGCACTTACGCCTTCGGCACCGCCGACTCCTACTACTCCACTTCGAGTGACGTTGGCGGCAAATACGAGATGGTATACAACAACTACATGGGGTCCAAGCTTTGTTTTCTTCGAAGCTGAAAGTGCCACCAATGGGCCTGATCACGAATGGTTGTATAAGGAATCCGCCATGCCGGACAACGGCCCAGAATTAAAAATCAATATTCCCTATGTGGTGGAAGCACGTGTCAACGTGGTGTACGCCTCCGATTGGGGAGGCTCCACGTTCCAGCCGCTCGCCGATATATACGACGGCAACAGCACAAGCAAGAACACAACCGGGCAATCGGAATGATCAAGCCGTTACAACCAGGAGATGGAATCATGACTGATGAAACCAAGGAATTCGCCTCCATCGAGGATGCGACACCGACCACGGCCATACCTTCCGAAACCGACGAGACCACCGAGACCACAACCATGGTGACCGTCGATGACCGAACCGATACCACGGTGCTGCCATCCGCAGCGGATGATGACAAAACGGCTGTGCTACCCGTCCCCGACGATCATGCGGATGCGTCGGTCTCGGATGTGGATACGCAGGTGACAACTGCCTCTCCATCGCCCATCGAACCATCCACAGATCGGATTGCCCTGGAAGCAGTTGCCGATGCCGTGGAGGGGGATGGCGGGCCGATTCCATCTGCCGATGATGTGACCGATGTACGCAGCATCTTCAGCGCAACCTTCCTATGAGCAGTCTCAGACCGCCGGCAAACCATGCCAGCCTGGGGGGAGCGCCAAGAACGTCCAGAGCGCCAAGAAGCGTCCAGAATGCTAAGGATGTCAAGAGTGCCAAGAACATCCAGAAACAGAGCACCAGCGCGCCTACTGTGGTATTCGGACTATTAGGCGTGATTATCGGCGTGATCGCGCTGGTTTTCGGGTACATATCTCCGGATCGGATGATTTCGTTGTTCTCGCCGAATCCGCAATTGCTGACGGCTATTATTTGCGCCGTAGTGGGACTGATTCTGGTAATAGTGGCCGTTGTATGGGCCATAGTCGGTGCCGTCAAGAAGAGAAAATAGCGTTACAAACCATTGCATTACGGTCCCAGTAGAAGCACATTATGACGGGAGCCGACCGATAAGAGCCGACCGTTCTATGCTGATGGGGGGAGGCATAGTAACTATGAAGCGGATTTCGGTGCGGCGGGTAGCGAGCGTCATCGTCACCGCGATGGCGATGACGCTGGTATTCGCCACACTTGGCTGGGCGATGATGCCGCAATGGAACACACGGCCCTACACCAAGCACATCGTTATCGCTTCTGCCGACACCACCATCACCCCTGCCCATGCGAACATTCCCCACGAGGGGCGATATCGTACGCGTGAAACCCGACTATCCATCAAGACCGGCGACGGCGTCACGCTACCCGCCGTACTACGTGAACCGGTCGGCGCTCCCGGGCCACGCCCGGCTTGTCTGTTCATTCACGGGTCCGGTACCAGTGGTGCCGAGGATTTCGGCGATATCGCCAACGCCATGGCCTCTGCCGGTATCGTGACCTTGGTGCCGGCCAAGCGCAACGACAACTACACCGTGCTGCATCGCGACTACCCGCGTTTTGCTCGCGAATACGGGCGTTCGCTCGACGTGTTGCGTGGCAGAATCGGCGTGGACCCCGCCAAAACCGGCATCTACGCCGAATCCGAAGGCACCTGGATCGCCACGATTCTAACCTCGAAACGGCAAGACATTGCCTTTGCCGTACTTACATCCGCACCGGTGTTCAATGGACGTGAGCAAATGGCCATGGCTGTCAGCGCCTATACGCATGAGGCCGGCGCGCCCAAGCCCGTGGTCAAAGACATGGCCAAATTGATGTCGCTGGACTACGCGCCATTCGATCTGGCCTATGCCGACTTTGATGCCGACCGGTATCTGAAATCCCTCACCATGCCGGTGCTGGTGAACTACGGCACCTACGATACGGCCATGCCCATCGAACAGGGGGCGCAGCGGATCATCGCTACGGCCAACAAGTCCGGCAACGAGAACGTCACCGTACGCTATTTGCCGGCAACCATCAGAGTGCGGGCTGGTGAGGGCTTATTCACCCCGAACCTGCCATTGGCCGAAGGCTATACGCAAGCGCTGGAAAATTGGGTGAACGGTGTGACTGCCGGAACCAAAGCCGATGGATGGGCAACGCCTCAAGTCGACCGGTGCAACACCTCACCAGCGCTTCGCCGCGTCGCAACGTACCGGATCCGGTATCGTCGGCTCGCTTGGCGTGCTGGCCGGTCTGATGGTGGCAGGGCCCCGTGCTGATCGTGATGGCGGCGATAATTAGGTATTGGCTTGACTGTGTTTTCTTGGCTACAGACGTTGCTGGCCGGGCGACGTAGTGTGGCGACTGTGCGGGCCGTGCATGCGACGCCGAGTGAGCTGGGGCCGCCCAGCGGCGCATGTTGCACGGCATTGCCGGCTTATCTGCCGGTATCGGCACAGCGGTGATGGTGATTACTGGGCTGTTGTACGGCTATATGAGCGCCGTAGGCGTATCGGCTGTATTGGTTATGCCTCAACCGCGGCTGTTTGCCGTCGGATGGGTGGTGCTGCGAATAGCGACCATGCTGTTGGTGGTGCTGTTTGCTTGGGAAATGGAACGTGTCTGGTATTGCCGCGCCGATATCGTCGGTGTGCGGCGCGTCATATGCGTGATGGTAGCGCTCGGCACTCTCGCCACACTGATGACACTGGCATTTTGGGGCCTATTCTCGCTGTAATTCTGCCGATGTGCGCTGGTAAATGGGGCCTGGCGGGCAGGCTGCGTTGGTGGTCTGGGTGTGGGGCGATCGGCAGATTGCGTTGGCCTGGGTATGGCCGGCCGACGTACATCAGTCGGGGTGTCCGATACACAGTGAATGGCTGAGTATTACGCTTGGGAGGCTTCGGCCTCCTCTAAGGTGTCGAAACCGCCGAGCTGGACTGTGTGCAACAAGGTTTCCTCAGTGATATTGCGTTGCGGGCTGGCTGCGGCGCGCTCGCCAATCATCGCTTCGTAACGTTCGAAGGTCTGGTCGGAATACGTACCAAGCTCGCCGCGCAGATAGGTTTCGAATGAGGTGGCAGATGGTGTGTCTTCGGTGGTGGTGAGTGCGCGCATCGCCTCGCCGAGCTTGGGGTAGCGCTCGCGGAAATCCTTGGCCCAGGCGACCTGCTGGGCGATGACCTGTTCCTGACGGGCCGCGCGCTCTTCAGAGAGACGCGGAATATACGGCTCTATGTTCTTCGTGAATTTCCGGTGCGGTGGAGGCCATCATGCGGCCGTATTTTTCGGTCACGAGGTTGCGGCCCACGTGGTCGGCCGCGTCAAGATCAGCGGCATAGCTGGTGAGTAATGGCCGCTCCCATGTGAGGAACTGGGCCAACCGCATCTGGTGGAACACCGGCCAGTTGCCTTGGCATGCCGCGCGTCCACCCTCATTGTTGGTGCGCTGGAACTGATCCCATTCATGACGCACAATAGCCTCGCGCAGTTCATCATCAGTCAGTTCGTTGGTCATCGACGTTCCTTTCACTGATACCTCCCTCTGATGAGGGAGGTGGCACGGCGAAGCCGTGGCAGAGGGAGCTTGAATCTACAAACTTTTAAGCACCGGATCATCAGAGGCGATGTGGTCCTCGACATACGGGCGCTGCCATTCGAGGAAGGTCTCGCCGGACGTGGTCAGGTGTTCGCGTTTGAGTTCCTTGACGATATCCACCGCAATCTGCTCCACAATATCGTTGATTTTCTCGATTGCTGGAGCCGCGCCCTTGCCGCCTTCGCCAAATCCGGCCCCGCCATAGCAGGCTGCCGAACTCAATCGCATCACGGTTTCCAACTGTTCGCCCACGTTCGGCAACAGCGCGAACATCGAGCCAGACAGCTTGCGCAATGCTGCGAACTGCCACTTGTAATACGGCATATAGCCCACCACCATCGGCACGTTAACCAGGAACACCAACGAGGCGGTGGCCTGCACGAACTCGTGGATGGACAGCCATGCGGCCGCGCCGTCGCCGCGCTTCAACGAACGCGGCAGATTATATTGACCGGCCTGGGCGATCATGCCGAGTCGCTTGGAGATCAGCGCGAGCCGCACATCGTCGGGCATGTTCTTGAACCCTTGGCGCGTCTTGGAAAACAGACCGGTGGGATCGGCGAACACCTCGCCATTGGTGGCGGCGGCCAAGGTCGATTCCTGAAGCATTAGCCACTCATGCGGCGCGGTCTGCGCCGGCGCAGTGTGATACCCGGTGATCGACTCAAAGAAGTCACCGATGCGGAACACGCCGTCACGGCGATTCGCGCCCTGTGCGCGCGGCGTGACGGGGGAGAGCGGTGCATCAATCGGAGTCGTCATCGCTTCCGCCACATCAGAGGACGCCGCGCCTGACTCGGCAGTGGCGGTATCGTGCGTAGCGGTGCCGGGGGTGGGTGCGTTTGCCGCATCGGTATGACGGTGGAGCCTGCACCTGCGGAGGGGAATGCTCCGGAAGCATCGGACCTGGCATGCGCCTCGAACGTCACGCGGCCTTGCGCATCCACGCTGAACTTGCGCGGCAGTGCCTCGTAATCGACCTCAAGTTGCTCGCCGATCGCCGCGTAATCCTCATCCGTAAGCCACAGGCAGAAGCGCGGGCCGAAATCGTGGTCCTGCGAATACGCATCATCGAATCCGTAGCATTCCGAGCCATGACCCACCAGACCGGCGGCGATACGCCCGGCATACTGCGGATACTTCGCCGCAATCATCGGCTTGCCCATCTGCGTCCAGAACGCGCGGGCCAGCTTCAGTCCGGACACCGGGCATGCGGAAACGGCCTCGGCCGCGCCCGCAGAACCGGTCGACACCGAAACGGTGGATGGGGAAGATGCCGCGTTCGCACCGGTCTTGCCCTGTGCCGGGCTGTTCGGCAGCCGCGAGCCGGACTGGGGCAGCGCGCCTGCATCGCCGGCAACACCTGCATTGTCAACCGTCACCCCGGCCTGCGCCGCCGCTTCCTCGGCCTGCCGCAGATTGTCGGCGGTGATACGCCAGTAATCGGTGTCCTTGCCGTAACATTCCTCGATCACGGCCAGCGCATGCCGGTATCCAGTAACCGCATCCGCATACCGTCTCTCGGCAAAGCACACCTGCGCGAAGCCCGCCAGTGCGGAGGCATAATGCGCGGAATGTTCCAGATGGCCGGTGCGATAGATTTCCAGCGCCTTGGCTGCATGCCAATGCGCGTCCTCCAACTTGTGTTCGGTCAGCAGGGTCAACGCCAGATTCGTGTGCGAGCTGGACACGTCGATATCCGCGTCCGGGTTCACGCTCGAGGCTTCGATAATGCGCAGCGCTTCACGCAACTCCAGTTCCGCCTTGTCGGGCCGATTCGTCTCGCTGTAGAGCATCGACAGATTGTTGTGCAGTGCTGCGAGCCTACGGTCGGTGGGCGCCAGCGAATGCCGGCAGACACTCTGCGCCTGATGGTACAAATCCTCGGCCTGATCGTATTGTTTGGCCGCGCGCATCGAGGTGGCGCAATTGATTAGCGTGGTGGCCCACGCCTCGGATGTGCCGGTGGTCAAGCCCATACGAGCGGCCAGTTCCAGCGCTCGCTGCACAATCCACTGATTCTCCTTGTGCCGACCTTGCGAGCGATAGAAGCCCATCGTTTCGTTGAGCACGGTGAGCAGTCCGGCCTCGTCGCCGGCGTTTTCCGCGTCCACCATCGCCTGTTCCAAGTACGGGCCGGCTTCGGTGGCGGCCGTGTGGCGATCGAAAATCGCGTCCAGTCCGTTCAGGAATTGTTGGGTATCAAAGGTTGCGGGCGATTGATCGGCATCGTCCGCAACCTGGTTCGCCGTGGAATCGGCACCTTGTGCTGCGGCCGCCGCATCGGTGTCGTCGGCATCGTCTGGACCATGCGCGAATTGCGCGGCGAATTGTTTGAGCAGTGCTTCCTCATCCATACCGCCAGACCTCCCTGAATCGTGTCTGATTTCAGTCTATTAATACTGTGAACAAACACGTCAGGGAGTTTGCTGTGAGCTTGGTCTCAGTCCACCTTGGTTTCGCGCAAGCGGTGAATGGCGTCGGTATCGGTTTCGCAGCGCCACGAGTAGAAGGCCAGCAGCCCTACGGCAAGCAGAGCCAGCGGCATACCGCCCAGGCCGGTATAGCGATAGTTCATCGAGAAGGTGGTGAGCATCGCGCCGCCGACAATCGAGCCGATGGCATTGCCGAAGTTGAAGGCCACCTGCACGGCTGCGCCGGCGATGAGCTCGCCGCCGCCTTGGCCGGCTTCGGTCATCAACAGCTGTTGCGAGCGGAGATGAAGAACAGGCCGAAGGCGATCCAGAAGGTCAGCAAAGCAGTAGTGCCCTGGTTTCCCGGCAGTAGCAAAACCATCAGCAAGCCGATGCAGGAAATAGTCTGACCCAGCGCGGCAGTGCCGGCGTGGCGCCATTTATCTGTGATGCGACCGCCGATAAGACCGCCTATCACCATGCCGAAGCCGGCAAGCATCATCAATAGCGGTACCAGGTTAGACGACCAGCCACCGGTCTTCTGCAGCCAAGGGGAGACGTAGCTCCACCAGCAGAACACGCCTGCGTTGCCGGTGAATACGGCGGCCAGAATCACCCACGGTCCACGACGAGTAAGGAATTTGAACTGACCGGCGATGCCGGCGTCCTTAATCGGCGCAACGAAGGGGATCCATGCCAGAACTAGCACGATGGTCATTGCCGCCCATGCAGCCAGAATACCGAATGCGAGGCGCCAGGATAGGAACTCAGCCATCAGGGTGCCCGCCGGTACGCCGAGCATATTGGCTACGGTTTGGCCGGTGACCATTACCGATACGGCTTGTGCTTCTTTGCCCTTGTCGGCCAAGGTTTTGGCGATGAGTGTGGCGGTGCCGAAAAATGCGCCGTGCGGCAGGCCGGCGACGAATCGCGCGACGACCAGCATGGCGGCATTGACGGAGAATGCCGGAAGCCAGATTGCCCACCAAGGCAATCACCATAAACAATATGATGAGGTCCTTCGGCGGCACCTTGCGGCCGAATACCAGAATCAGTGTGCCGAAGCACACGCCGATCGCATACGCGGAAATGTAATGGCCTGCGGTGGGGATGTCCACGCCGGTGGCGGCCGCGGCCTGCGGCAGAATGCCCATCATCACGAACTCGGCGGCACCGAGAATGAACGCGCCCGAAGCCAGTGCAAGCAGACTCTTCTTCATGGTTCCTCTAATTACTTCAGTATTACTTACAAAAACAGTGCGGCAATCGATTGATTCGAGCGATATATTACGGTGGTCCGCCAACAAATACGGGGGCTTGCCGTGATGTGGTTTGTCGCTGTGTGCGGCGGGTTGTTTACCGCTGTTCGATCGCTTGGTTTGATTGTTGGGACAGGAAACGAAAAACCGGATTGCTGATTTCTCAACAATCCGGTCCAGTTGTCGGGCTGGCGGGATTTGAACCCGCGGCCTCTTCGTCCCGAACGAAGCGCGCTACCAAGCTGCGCTACAGCCCGTTTGGCAACAGATGTAGATATTACATTGTGGTGGTGGACAATGCAAATCGGCATGTCGCGAGTGTTGCGTGATGGTGGATTCGCCATGTGTACAGGTCTCTCAAGCCTTGTGCAGGGCCGGTTTTGCGTCATGTGAGCGGGTGTTCAGATGGCCGTGCGGTCTGCCGGGCTCATAATCGCCGGCCTTGCGTACACTGATGAATCATGGCTGAAGTTGTCGAAAATACCGAAAACACTGAGAATGAAACCCCGGCCGTCCCGCAGATGAGCACCGTCGAACGTGCGGAAATGCTGCTCAAGCAGGACGCCACCATCCGCGAGAAGATCAAGTCCGGTGCCACGCTGGACGAAGCCGTGGACCCCTCCAACAAGGAGTTCGGCCCGCTGGCTCACCCCGAGCAGGTGCAGATGCGCGTGGCCAAGCGCGCGATGATGCTTGAGGCCGGCATCGCCCCCTACCCGGTGCACTTGGACGTCACCGACACCATCGAGGCGGTCCGCCGCCAAGTATGACGGCAAGCTCGAGGCTGGCGAAGAGACCGGAAGACATGGTCGGCATTGCTGGCCGCGTGCTGTTCCTGCGCAAACGCGGGGTGGCCTGTGCTTCGTGCAGCTGTCCGCCGGTGAGCGGTACCAAGATTCAGGGCCATGATCTCCAAGAAGGAGATTGGCGCCGACTCGCTCAAGCAGTTC
>ENA-OQHF01001556-OQHF01001556.1-human-gut-metagenome-genome-assembly--contig:-NODE-1556-length-12443-cov-2.877558_pt1 | contig 12443 bp, 14 predicted proteins | sample MGYA00242559_ERZ504709 | MGnify/ENA primary metagenome ERZ504709 (study PRJEB26092, sample SAMD00036203) | human gut metagenome | host: Homo sapiens | study: EMG produced TPA metagenomics assembly of... | reverse complement strand
GATCTGGATCATATCAAATCCTGCTTTTTTTGCGAGAACAGCGGCAGTGCCGAAAGCAGAGGTGATCTCTTTTACTTTTTTGTGAGGCATATTCGTAATATATGGAGCAACCTCATTATTTAAAAGAGGGCGGAGTTCCTGCATGCTGATCCGTTTTGTGAGCACGCCCGGAACATATTTTAACATGGCTTTGATATTGGAATCGGACTGATGAAGCTGGGCGCATACCTTACAGTCATTGTCATGGGCGATTCCGATCACTTTTTCATAGAATGCAAAGCCTTTTTTGTCAAAAAGTGATTTTCCGAAATGACTTTTTCCAACCGGAACGTCTCCGACAATGATCATAGCGCAGCCGCCAGCTGCGATCCGGCGTATTTTTCAAAGTAATCTTCATCCGATAAACCGAATGTTGTAGGGGCAAAAATAATGCGGTTTTTTAAGGTTAATCCTCCATAATTGAAGGGAGTCTGAATTGTTTCGTACATAATCTCACACTTTCTGAATTGATATTTTACACAGCAGATTAAAAAGGAGTTGCTGCTCCTCATTGGTAAGACCGGTCAATTTGGTGGCATCCCAGTCGAAAAGTACCTGATGGCAGACATCAAAAGCCTGTTTCCCAAGAGGGGTTAAGGTTAACCGGTAACTGCGGCCGGATTTCTTTTCTTTGATCAGAAAACCATCTTCTGCAAGTTTCGCAACGGAGCGCTGCGAATGTCCCCAGTCCAGTTTTAAGGCGCTGGTCAGTTCTGATGGGGTACACTCAGGATGTTTGCCCACATAAATGATAAAGTACATCTGACCAAAGTTAAGACCTAACTCATGGAGCTTTTCTGTTGTGTAAGCAGCAAATTCTTTATATAGTTCAGTTGTATAGTAGGAAAGAGTTGATATTAGCATAAATCCTCCTTACATCGCAAAGCGAAATCCAATTTTCATATCGAAAACTGAGTATTTACGTTTCCAACTGCACACAGTATAAAACCAATACTTGACTTTGTCAAGTAAGAAAATAAAAAAAGTTGTATGAGTTTTTGACCGGATGACTTGTGATCTTTTATCATTCGGGTGAAAACCCATACAACCGTTCCTGCTTATTCAGAAATATGATTTTCGCGCATATATTCACCAATTTTTTTATCACAGGCAAGAATGTGGTTTGCAAGCCAGTTCAGTAAAAACTGGATCAGATCAAGAAGATATACCTGCTGGTTGTCATCCAGATCCTCCATTTCATCCAGATCGATATTTACAAGACGGTCTACAAATGCAGCGTGTGCCCGTTTCTGTGAAGGAAGTTCAGGATAATGGATGCGCTCCATCAGAGCCTCTTCCTCGCTGAAATGTAATTCCGTATAATCTCTCAATTCTGCCAGCAGACGCATGATTTCATCGTATTTATCATGTAAAAGCTGGTCGTGGATGAGGTCATTGGTATCACTGATGATCTCAAACAGCTTGCGGTGCTCATCATCGACAAATGTGATGCCGGTTTTGTATTTGTCCGTGAATGCAAATGGATCCTCTGTAGATTCTTCCGTAGGGATCATTTTCCCGATCATCATATCGCTGCTTAAAATATGATGATAAAGCCAGTGCACGAGGTAAGTAAGAAGTTCATTTAACGATCTCTTGGCATTGCGTGGTGATGTGGTATCCAGTTTAAATTCGTTGATCGTCTTTGCAAATGCAGCGTGTTCTGTCTTCTGGAGAGGAAGCTCAGGATCATGGATACTCTCCATATAAGCCTCCTCATGAGCAAGGTGCGTAGCTGCGTAATCTTTCAGGTTTGCGATCAGGCTTTGACCGATGGCTGTCACATCCTCTGTTTTCTCAACTAATTCGAATGCTTCATTTATCATCTGGAACAGACGCTTGTGTTCTTCATCGATTGCATCAATATGAAGCATACAGTCTTCTGTAAATTCGTACATAAAATCCTCCTTCTGTGTGTCATAAATCCGCAGCGCTTACGGAAAAGTGCAGTGGAATGTCTTTCGTGTTGCTACATTTATGTCATCATCATAGCACATGCTGGAAGAAAATTACAGTTGTTTTCGTGGAAATTATGCCATACTTTTACAGGTACTGCGGATGAAATTTGCAATAATCCTTTTCATCGATTCAAATTAATGATATAATTTTTCTGAAATGTTGACAGATATACATTTTATCTTCCTAAAATGTTGATGATTTACATTAAAAAGTGTTATTTATGTTGATCAGAGGTGCCTTATGTTAAAAAGAAAAGCAACAAATTTTATGAAAAACTGGATAAACACAAAGGATAAGAAGTGCCTTGTCGTTCAGGGTGCCAGACAAACAGGAAAGACATATACCGTTGAACGTTTTGCCGAAGAAAATTATGAAGAACTGATTGAAATTAATTTTAAACAGATGCCTTCTGCGATGGAGATATTTTCTGGAGATCTTACCGTAGATGCTATGGTTATGGGTATGCGGTTCCGCTTCCCTGAAAAGAAAATTATTCCTGGAAAAACATTGATTTTTCTGGATGAAATTCAGGAATGTCAAGGAAGCGGTCACATCACTTAAATTTTGGGCGATAGATAATAAATATGATGTAATTGTATCTGGCTCACTTCTTGGAATCGACTACAAACGTGCCTCTTCTTATCCGGTTGGATATGTTGATTATTTGAAAATGTATGGGATTGATTTTGAAGAGTTTCTGTGGGGAATGGGAATATCCGGGGATATGATAGAAAATCTCTGTGGTTATCTGCGTTCTAAAATGATTGTGCCTGAAGCAATTCATTCGCAAATGATGAATTATTACAGACAGTACATTGCAATAGGTGGTATGCCAGAGGCAGTACAGAAATATATAGACACAAAAGATTTTAGGGAAATTGACAGGATACAGCGCAGCCTCTTACAGGGATACCAGTATGACATAGCACATTATGCAACAGCTGAGGAAAAGGTAAAAGCAGAGAAGTGTTATCTTTCTCTTGCAAAACAGTTACTGGATAAGGAAAACCATAAATTTCAATATAAAGAGGTCGAGCATGGTGGTCGGGCACAAAAATATTTTTCAAGTATTGAGTGGCTGCTTCGTGCGGATATGGTGCATTTATGCAAACTGGTAACAGATGTCAGATTTGATCTGGATGACTATGCAAGAGATGACTTTTTCAGGGCATACACAACGGATTTATCTCTTTTGATGGCGATGAAAGATTTTTCATTAAAGCAACATATCGTAGAAAATACGTTATTCGGAAACTCAAAAGGCGGTATATATGAATGTGCCATAGCAGATGCACTTTACAAGAAAGGATATCCGTTATATTTCTATAAAAATGAGACAACCAAGAGAAAAATTGATGTTATGATCCAAAAAAGATGGTGTGGTAGTTCCGATTGAGGTTAAAAGTGGAAATACGCGGGCTAATTCCTTAAAATCTATTTTGAAAATGAATGCAGATATTCCTTATGGATACAAGTTTGTTGATGGTAATATAGGTGTAAGTGATGATGGTATCATTACATTACCGTTATATATGATCGCGTTTATTTAAAGTATTATTTTTTTTTGACTGTGTGATATAATGAGTCGCAAGTTGAGAAGAATGCATTTATGCATTCGGCGAACGGCGAATGTCGATCATGTGCTGCTTTGCACATGATATAATATTTTTAAAAGCTGTACCATTAAGCGTTTCGGACGTTTGCGAGAAGATGTTTACATCACTTGGCGTAATGGCAAGGCTTTTTCTTTTCCATTTATATTTTTTTTGAAAATATTATCATCTTGGATTCCCATTAATACATTGTAGCTGTAGTTCCCGGTTATTACTTGGTATGTTATAATGGGAACGGTAAACCCTGCATAATCCCAGTGATTATGCAGGGTTTTATCTTTCAAAAACAAGTAAAAGTGATTCTAATAGATGAAAAAAATTCATTTTAAGATTTTTTGCATTGTAAAAGGAGCCTGTTCATTCGTGAATCACTTCATTCAGCAGCAAAGCAGCAAGTGTTTTACTGCTGAATGAAAATAACTTACTTTCTGTAATATCTATAAAAAATATCTGCCCAATAAAGTTATTTATATGATATCATGGATACTATAAAGAAAACCTATTTGATACTTTTTCATAGTTTTCAGTCAAATGAAGTAATTAATTAGAGGCGGTACATATTTGCAAATAAGAAAGACGAGCAAATAGCACAAAAATTTCATAAAAACACAATACAAAAAGGAGTCCCCATGCAATCATACAACGACCTACAATCACAATTAAAAACAATAGACCATAAAAGTTACCCATTATACAAATCCCTGCGCGGAAGTTACCAGTTCCCCAAATACATATTGTCAATTGACCATGTGCAGGGCGATCCGTTTGCGGCGCCATCGGATGTGAGGGTGACAGTGGATGCGAAGGCAGCCGGATTCCCGGCATTTGCGATGAAAGATAAGCTGACAAGAACTGCGTTGGCGGATGAACTGCTTCGCAATTTTGCGGCAAAAGTGAATCAGTTCAACTTTAAAGCGAAGGGATCCGGGAAAAGCGGGCTGATCTCAGTGACACACTGCGGACAGGAAGTGCTGCAGAGGACAGCATGTGAAATCAGTGAAAAAGAGATCACCGCCAGATTTGCAGTCGGGTTTCCTGCAAATGGAAGAACGATCAATGCAAAAGAACTCGAAAAAAGTCTTATTTGAATATCTGCCACAGTGCGTGGAGCAGTCTTTTTATTTAAAAATCTGAATGCGCAAAAAGTAAAAGAGGTTGTGGAACTGGCAGAAGATCAGCAGGCAATCCGTGAGAAGCTGCCAGAACTTGGGCTGGCTGCGTTTGTGGCGGATGATTCTGTGCTGCCAAGGGAGAGCGGTATCTCTTCCAAGCCAATGAAGCAGTCTGTAAAATTTGTTTCTCCGGAAACAATGCGTGTGACATTAGAACTGCCGCACCGGGGTAAGATTACAGGAATGGGAGTTCCCAAAGGGATCACCCTGATCGTAGGCGGCGGTTATCATGGAAAATCTACGCTTTTAAATGCGTTGGAATTAGGCGTATACAATCATATTGCCGGAGATGGCAGGGAATATGTGATCGCAGATGAAACGGCACAAAAGCTCCGCTCTGAGGACGGAAGATTTATCAAAAATGTAGATATTTCCATGTTTATCAATGATCTTCCAAACGGCAGGGATACGAAGGATTTTTCGACTGCTGATGCGAGTGGAAGCACGTCCCAGGCGGCTGGCATCGTGGAAGCGGTTGAGGCTGGCAGCAGACTGCTTTTGCTGGATGAGGATACTTCTGCAACCAATTTTATGGTGCGGGATGCGTTTATGCAGAAAGTGGTAAGCCCGGACAAAGAGCCGATCACACCGTTTTTATCCAGAGCAGAGGATCTGTATGAAAAAGCAGGAATTTCTACCATTCTGGTAGCGGGAAGTTCGGGAGCATTTTTCCACATTGCAGACACTGTGATCCAGATGGATCAGTATGAACCTGTGGATATCACAGAGAAAGCAAAGAACCTGTGTGGACAATTTCCAATCATGCAGGAGACAGCAAAACCATTTGTATTACCGGATAGCCACCGTGTCATGGAAAAAGACAGGAATGGAGCGGTAAAACGCAGGGACTACCGGAGCGGAGAAGTGAAAAAAGGCGAGCCGGAGCGCTTGAAGGTAAAGACGCTTGGTGTGGATGGCTTTATGCTTGGAAAACAGAATGTCGACCTGCGCTATATCGAGCAGTTGATCGACAGCGAGCAGACGGCGGCACTGGGACTGCTTTTGAAATATACTGTGGAACATCTGGTGGATGGAAAGCGTACCATTTCAGAAACGGCACAGTGGTTAGAACAAAAGTTAGAGCAGGAAGGAATGGTATTTGCCGCAGAGCATGGCGTTATCTCCGGTGGATACGCAATCCCAAGAATTCAGGAGATTTATTCCTGCCTGAACCGCTATCGGGTGTAAATTATTGTAAAAATGAAACAGAGTATATTTTTATAAAATTCCTGAATATAGAACAATGTAAAGTATTGTGTAAAGGAGTTTCGCAATCATCGGTTAAGGAAGGAAGTTTATTATGCGTTCCCAAAAATCACAAAAACAGAATATAAAAAACGCTGTTGGAAACAAAGTTTATCAAAGTATTTGATCTTCAGTATGCCGAGGGCAGACATTACTATAATGCAACAAGACGGAGCGCAGATGATCTTGTGGCAGTGAAGTCTACGGAAGAATTTCAAAATATGCTTCCGGATGCGGTGAGCTGCATCACGATCTGGAATCCATCCAACGGTGAGCCAAAACTGTTGTTGAACCGTGAATTCCGGTATCCGGCAGGACAATTTTTTGCTGAGTGTCCCGGCGGGACTGATTGATCCGGCAGATAAGGTGGAGATGAACCATTGCTTGTGACTGCAAAAAGAGAACTGAGGGAAGAGACCGGAATAGAGGTTTTGGATACGGATGAACTGGAAGTGATCAATCCATGTCTTTTCAGCACACCGGGAATGACGGATGAGAGCAACGCACTTGTGAAAATCGTGTTGAACCGGGATACTCTGACAGGTATGTCACAGGACGGTGCAGAGGGAAGCGAGTGATTTTGACGGCTTTTCTTTTCTGACAAAAGAGCAGGCACAGAAAATTTTAAAGGACGGCGTTGATGAGTACGGCATTTTCTATTCCGTGTATACATGGACAGCATTGACCTATTTTGTGGCAGATATGTGGAATCGAAACCCTATTTACAAATGCATAAAAAAATAGGATAATAGCTGTGAAAATAACAACATATTCTTTATAAGAAGAAACAGCATTCCAAGAATGCAAAGCCATTCGAAAGGTATAAAGTATTTTTGGATTGCAAAGCATCGGAAAGATGTTTTAGAAGGTAATACATATGGAAATTGAGAGATTAGGTGAAAATAAGATCAGATGTGCACTGTCTGAAGAAGAAATCCGTGAAATGGGATACAATATTGATGAGATTATTGGAAATACCGAGGTGACGCAGGAGTTTATGCGTGCGGTGGTGGAACTGGTAGAGGAGCAGGGCAATATCAGTATGCAGAATATTTCACCGGTAGTGAAGGCAGAACTTTTGCAGGATCACAGCATGGCGATCACGTTTGGCGGAGATTCCGAGATGAGTTTTAAGAATCTTGTGGATACGGTCGGACAGCTGATGAACCAGCTCGCACCGGAAAAATTATCAGAATTTCGGCAGATGAATAAAGAGGAAAAACAGAGTGCTATCGATGATTTCCTCGAAAAATATAAGGCAAAGCACAGCCAGGATGCAAAAAAGACAGAGACAGAAGATGCAAATGGTACTGAGCAGAAAGAGGACAATGAAATTTTTGAGACATCGGTTCCGTTTAGTCTGGAGTTTTCCAGTCTGGATGAAATGCTGCGATTGATCCGTCTGGCACCATTTACACAAAAAATGCCTACAAGCAGTCTTTATAAATTCCAGCAAAAATACTATCTTGTGATGGATCTGATCCATTTTTCAAGGGAAGAATTACGGCCATTTGCGTTTACAATTGTAGAATATAACAATTGCCGTTATGCTGAGGTCGGACAAATTGCATTTATAAAAGAACACGGAAAATGTATTGTAGAAAATGAGGCACTGCAAACGCTGATGCAATTGTAAAAAGTGATGAAAATTTTTCAGGCAATAGACAAATGTGCCAAATGTCAGAAAAAATATTGTTACTTTTGCCGATGAATTTCATGCGCTAAAATCTACCATATATGCTATTATAGTTGAGGCGCACGTACGAGATATAGTGCACTGCAAATGAAAATATGTTATGTGGGAGATTGGTTATGAGCAGAGAGCAGCTTTTAGAACTTGAAGATGTGAAGAGAAGTTTACTGGTACAGGCATACCGTATGAAACAGGAGCATCCGCATATGTCGCCGGTTGGAATTGAGATGGAGATGTATTCTGCTTTGATGGCTGAAGTAAAAGAGATCACAACGAGAATCCAGATGAGCGCAGAGGCATAGGTGACAACCAATAAGTTTTTCGGGCAGGCTTTTTCAGAGATGAAAGAACCTGCCTTTATTATGACAGAAAATACGATTTGAGTTTCTGTCAATAGATGATTGAAAAAAGAGGAGAACAACCATGAATTTTGCAGAGAGAAGAAAACAGGTTTTTGAGAAAATGGAGAGACAGTCAGCGTTGATCTTATTTTCCGGGATTGAGAGCCATGTGAGTGCAGATGAATATGCACCATTTGAGGCAGACAGAAACTTTTTTTATCTGACAGGATTAAGAAGAGACCATATGATTCTTTTGATGAAAAAGACATTGAAAGAGGAGCAGGTGATTTTTATTTATCGAAGAAGCAGACCCGACACAGGAGCGCTGGTACGGAAGAAAAGTGACAGTGGATGAGGCAAAAGAGATTTCAGGTATCGATAATGTGATGTTTTTAGATTCTTTTGATGGCGCTGTTGACCGCATGATGGCAAGGGAAGATATCGACAGCCTGTATTTTGACTGTTACAGATATCAGTTTGAGGACATGCCGGATTACAATATGATCAAAGCAAAAGAATTTGCAGAAAAATATCCGGGACATGCAGTGAAAAATATTTCGCAGGTGATCGCAGAACTGCGTATGCAAAAAGACGGGGATGAAGTAGCACTTGTGCGGGAGGCGATCGGCATTACCGATAAAGCATTGCAGTATGTGATGAAACATTTAGAGCCGGGAATGGCAGAATATCAGGCACAGGCTGATTTTGAATACATGATCCGCTATAACGGAGCGGAGGGAACTGCATTCCCTACCATCGCAGGAAGCGGTGCGAACGGAACCATGCTTCACTACGACACAAACCTTGACATTTGTGAGGATGGTTCTTTACTGCTGATGGATCTCGGGGCAAAATACCGCGGATACTGTGCAGACATCACAAGAACTTATCCGGTAAACGGAACATACACAGAGCGCCAGAGACAGGTTTACGACATTGTTTTAGCTGCAAACCGTGAGGTTGCAAAGACTGCAAAACCGGGCATGACGTTAAAAGAGTTAAATGAGATTGCAAAGAAAGTGCTTGCAGCAGGCTGCATGAAACTCGGTCTGATCGAAAAAGAGGACGAGATTGATACTTATTATATGCATGGCGTATCCCATCATCTTGGAATCGATGTGCATGATGTCACAGCGGCTTGCAATGAAACATTACAACCGGGTGCCATCATTACTGATGAACCGGGACTTTACATTGACGAATGGGAAATCGGAATCCGTATCGAGGATGATCTTCTGATCACAGAGAACGGCTGTGAGTGTCTCTCAGAGGCAATTATCCGTGATCCGGACGAGATTGAGGCATTTATGAAAGACAGATAGAAATGAGGCAGAAATGAGTTGACCATTTCCGGTCACGATTATATAATAGCAATGGAAATTTTTTAGGAGGTGACATTCATGGACAGTTGTGATAGTGCGGGGCGAAAGAACAAAACCGATGGATTTTCTGAATGCTTTGGCACAGGGCAGATGTCTGTGGGCGTCTGACCTGTGTGATAATAGAATATGCCTTCTGAAACCACCGGTTTACATGCCTATACAATAGAGTGCACGCTTCGCGGACAATCTATTGTCATGAACTATAACAGCAGGAACTTACACATGCTGCTTGGAAGTAAAGCGGTGGTTTTTTATGCCCTTTTTTCAGGGAGAACAGGAGGCAGAAATGCAAAAAGAAGTATTAAAAGAACCGACTTATGTAGAAGAATTATTAACATTATTCCGAAGCAATCTTGGAAAAGAAGAATTGCTCGAAAAAATCTCCGATTATCATGAGAGCGACATTGCGGATGCAATGGAGCAGATGACACCGGAGGAAAGAAAAAAACTCTATCCGTTGCTTGGAGAGGAGTATATTGCGGAAATCCTTTCCTATACCGAGGATGCGGCAGAGTATTTGCAGGAGATCAACCTGGAAAATGCTGCCAGAGTCATTTCGGAGATGGATTCCGATGATGCGGTCGATGTTCTGGAGAATCTGGATGCGGATACCAAGACCAGGATTGTCGATCTGTTGGATGATGATGCGGAAAAAGATGTAAAACTGATTTTATCTTATGAAGATGATGAGATCGGTAGCAAAATGACAACGAATTTTATCGTCATAGGAAAGAATCTGAACATCCGTCAGGCAACGCATGAGCTGATCCGTCAGGCGGGAGAGAACGATAATATCTCAACGATCTATGTAGTAGATGAAAATGAGCAGTATTATGGAGCAATCGATTTAAAAGACCTGATCGTGGCAAGAGATTATCAGAATCTGGACGATCTGATCTCGACTTCCTATCCGTATGTGGGAGCACATGAGAAAATCAGTGAGTGTATCGAACGGTTAAAAGACTACGCAGAGGATTCCATTCCGGTATTGTCAGAGGAAGGAAAAATCTTAGGAGTCATCACAGCTTACGACATCGTGGAAGCCGTGGATGAAGAGATGGGAGAGGACTATGCGAAGTTGGCAGGTCTTACCGCGGAAGAAGATTTGGAGGAGACAACGTTTCAGAGTATGAAAAAACGTCTCCCGTGGCTGATCATCCTGCTGTTTTTGGGAATGGTGGTATCTTCGGTTGTCGGAATTTTTGAGACGGTCGTTGCAGTGATCCCGATTGTGATGTGTTTCCAGTCATTGATTTTAGATATGGCAGGAAATGTCGGAACCCAGTCGCTGGCGGTGACGATCCGTGTGCTGATGGATGAGAATTTAAACCGGAAAGATAAATTTGGACTGATTTTGAAAGAGATGCGCATTGGTTTTGCAAATGGACTGTTTCTTGGAATTATGGCATTTGTATTTATCGGACTCTATGTGTGTTTCATAAAAGGAAATGCGCTTTCCTATTCGTTTTTGATCTCAGGCTGTGTGGGAGTTTCCTTAATGCTTGCGATGGTGATCTCGAGCCTTGTCGGAACAACGATCCCATTGCTTTTCCATAAGATCAAAGTCGATCCGGCGGTCGCGTCAGGACCACTTATCACAACCGTGAATGATCTGGTAGCAGTGGTTACTTATTATGGACTGGTCTGGCTGTTTATGATCGAATTATTGAAGATTTAACATTTTGTATAGGTAATCTTTACCTTTTCTTTAGAATAATCCATGTGTATTTTAAGAATGAACCGTTATACTCGGTAACAGTAAAAATGTTACAGAGTATAGCGGAGGTCATTCCAAATGAAATATATCACATTTACAATCCCATGTTACAATTCAGAAAATTATATGCGAAGATGTGTGGATTCACTTTTGGTGGGCGGCGAGGATGTCGAGATCCTCATTATTGACGATGGTTCTTCCGACCGGACAGGTGCGATCGCAGATGAATACGAAATGCTTTATCCAAACATTGTAAAAGCGGTGCATAAGCCAAACGGTGGTCATGGTTCCGGTGTGAACAGAGGGCTGGAGCTGGCGCATGGACTTTATTATAAAGTCGTGGATTCCGACGACTGGTTCGACCGTGATGCTTATCTGAAAATGTTAGATAAAATAAAAAGTTTTGAAGTCGCACAGTTCCCAGATCTGATCATCTGTAATTATGTGTACGATCATCTGGATGAGGGAATCCAGAAACCGATGAATTACAGAAATGTATTTCCAACTGAAAAAATGTGCAACTGGAACACAATCGGACATTTTCATCCATCGCAGTATTTGATTATGCATGCACTTATGTTTCAGACGAAAGTATTGAGACAGTCGGGGGTAAAACTGCCGGAGCACACGTTTTATGTGGATAACCTGTTTTCCTATCAGCCGCTTCCGTATGCGAAGAATCTCTACTATATGGATATTGACCTGTATCATTACTACCTTGGAAGGGAAGATCAGTCGGTCAACGAGAAAGTCCTGATGAAGCGTATCGACCAACAGATCCGCGTGACAGAGCTTGTTGCAAAAAGTGTGGATTTAAGAGAAGTGAAAAAAATGTATCCAAAACTGGCCGTTTACATGATGCGCAATATTTCGATCATGTTGTCCATTTCTTCAATCCATCTTCTTCTGATCAAAACAGAGGAGGCGTTCCAGAAACGTAAAAGGATGTGGGAGCAGGTGAAGGATTATGACAGGATACTTTATTACCGGTTAAGATGTTCTACTTTAAGCGGTCTTACTTATCTGCCGGGAAGATTAGGTGGAAAAATCACAGTCGGCGGCTACCGCATGGCAAGAAAAATTTATCAGTTCCAGTGATAAGAAAAAAGTACAGAGGAATAAAGATATGGCACAGATTTATATTGCATTTGTAGATACACCGGGATTTTTTGCCGGAATGATACGGCAGGTCATCAAACAGAAGTACATTCATGTGGTTCTTTCGATGGATGCGGAACTTGAGGAGGCATACAGTGTGGGACGCAGAAATCCTGCGGTTCCG
>ENA-OQHF01001555-OQHF01001555.1-human-gut-metagenome-genome-assembly--contig:-NODE-1555-length-12444-cov-1.888772_pt1 | contig 12444 bp, 15 predicted proteins | sample MGYA00242559_ERZ504709 | MGnify/ENA primary metagenome ERZ504709 (study PRJEB26092, sample SAMD00036203) | human gut metagenome | host: Homo sapiens | study: EMG produced TPA metagenomics assembly of... | reverse complement strand
GGTAACAGATCATATCGGACCGGAATGGATCACAGACCTGTCTCAGATCAGCAAACTGAAAGTTTATGTTGATGATGAAAAAGCACAGCAGGAATTCATGAACATCAAATACCAGAACAAAGTTCGTCTGGCAAAATACATCCTGGAGCACAACGGAGTAGAGGTAAATCCACGTTCTATCTTCGATGTACAGGTTAAGAGACTTCATGAGTACAAACGTCAGCTTCTGAACATTCTGCATGTAATCTATCTGTATGATCAGATCAAGAAACATCCGGAAATGGATTTCTATCCAAGAACATTCATCTTCGGTGCAAAAGCATCTGCAGGTTATGCACGTGCCAAGAAGATCATCAAACTGATCAACTCTGTAGCAGATGTTGTAAACAATGATGCTTCTATCGAAGGCAAACTGAAAGTTGTATTCATCGAGAACTATCGTGTATCCAACGCTGAGATGATCTTTGCAGCAGCAGATGTTTCTGAGCAGATCTCTACTGCAAGTAAAGAGGCTTCCGGTACAGGTAACATGAAGTTCATGTTGAACGGTGCACCGACTCTGGGAACTATGGATGGTGCTAACGTTGAGATCGTTGATGAAGTTGGCAAAGAAAATGCATTTATCTTCGGTCTGAGCGCAGACGAAGTAATCAACTATGAAAACAATGGCGGATATGATCCGAGAGTCATCTACAATACAGATGATGAGATTCGTCAGGTACTGACAGAGCTTGTCAATGGAACATTCTCTTCTGATACAGAACTGTTCCGTGACCTGTACAATTCTCTTCTTAACCAGAACGGTGGAGAAAGAGCAGACCAGTACTTTATCCTTGCTGACTTCCGTTCTTATGCAGCAGCACAGAAGAAAGTGGAAGAAGCCTACAAAGATGAAAAAGGCTGGGCTCGTATGGCTATGCTGAACACAGCATGCGCTGGTAAGTTCACATCTGACAGAACTATCCAGGAATATGTGGATGATATCTGGCATTTGGACAAGGTTTTTGTAAAGTAAAAAACTTTATAAAAATGTATTTTTAAGATTACGCAGAGGGGACTTTGCCAGTCCCCTCTGCACACCCCTGGGCAGAAGGGCAAAGAATTTCCAGATAACATAAGACAGAAGATAAGTATAAGATGTGCTTGGCTCCTGGATTGTGATATGGGGAAGTGTGTCCTGTGTGGGGACAGATAGATGGAATAAAAAAAGGGAATCTGGATTTTCAGTAAAATTGAAAATTCTGATTCCCTTTTTTACATAAGGTCGGATGGGGGGGTGAATGTGGATTTTTACCAGGTGCATCCGGAATTAGTGTGGATAAATGCGGCCAGATGGGTGCGAATGGTTTCCATTTTCTGCCGGGTGTCGGGATTGGTGTATGGGATGCGGTTAATGATTCGGTTCAGGTAGTGGTGTTCTTCGATGATATCGAGGCTTGCGCGGAAATAGTATCGCTGAAGTAGGCAACGTAGGATACCCAGTAGTCCATTTTGGTAACCCGGTCAGGGGAGTAGACGCACTGATTTTTAAAAACGGTGCCGTATACAACCGGGGTGATTTCCTGTGCGCCGATTTCTTCGGCAGAGGCGCCCATAAATACCTGAAGGTCGTCTTTTAATTTGACGCGACAGTTGTCCAGTTTGTCAGCATCGCGGATCAGGCGTGCATGAAGAAGATTACGCGGATCAGTGATTCCATCAAGACAGAAATCGCTGTGATGTGCAATGGAGGTTTTGATGATATCATCCCAGGTGTCTTCTGAAACGAACTGGCGGATCATTCCTTCCTCAAATAAAACCTTTACACCGTAGGCAAGCGTGATCCATAGTGGTTGGTTCGAAGCTGTCAAAGCGTTTTAACTGTTCAAAACGGCCAATGTCATGGAGAAGGGCGATGATACGTGCAAGTTCAGTGTCTTCTTCTGATAATTGCATGCGATGGCAGATTTCTTCCATGGCATGTACGACACCGTAGGTATGTATGATCTTGAGACGGACTTTATCGTTGTTACTGTCATAGCCATCCAGGTATTTCTCGAATTGCTGTTTTGCATTGTTGTAATTCATAGATATTCATCCTTTACCGTTTTTATTCTCCAGTATATAAAAATATAAAATGCTTGACAAGATTCGACAGAGAATAAGTACGCCACTGAAATGGTTGGATGGCGATGAATGATTGGTGACCAGCCTGTGGTATAAGCCGCCACAATAAAATGGAATAGAAAAACCCTCGGACCAGCCCTCCGAGGGTTTTCGCATTTGGTGCTTGGAAAGTTTCTAAGCTTCTGATGACATTATAGCATATGAAAAAATAGCTTACAATATGCAAAAACAAGATTCGTTTGACAAGATTCGACAAAAAATGACATCTTTATTGCTTCAAGAGATTTTTTCGGTATTCTCTCGGGCTGCAACCCTTGATCTTACTGAATACTTTTGTGTAATAGTTGGAATCTGAAAATCCGGTCTTTTCAGCAATGCTGCTGATGGATTCTTTTGTATTCAGGTATTCCAGGCTTCGCTCGATTCGGTATTCTTTAAGAAAAGCGAAGAGTGTAGTATTCATATGTCGCTTGAACAGGCGGGTGCATTCGCTTTCACACAGATGTATATTTTCGGAAATATCTGTAAGAGTGATCCGGTTCATATAATTCTGCTCTATATACGAGAGGATTTTACGGATACGTTCATACTCTGTGAGATCAGATGCGGGAGATACAGCCTGAAGCGGAAAATGCTCTGCCAGCAGTTTCCACATAGTCTGCATATGTATGGAAATATCCAGCTCATAGAAATCAGGCTTTTCTTTGTCCAGGGAGATGACTTTCAGCATATGGTCGCGAAAAATCGTATGCCAGTTTTCAGAATAATCGATATGCATGGCACATACGGCAAGATTCTGTATGACAGGATCTACATATTTGGTACAAATCGTACTCTGAAAGAAGCCGTAGATCAGCTTGGAATCAAAGGTGATCGGAATATAAGAACAGTCTTCCTGATCATCCATTTCACCGGAATGTAGTGCATTGGAATTGCAGAAAATAATGTCTCCTTCCTTCAGATGGAAGGAACGATTATTCACACGGTAATGCATCGAGCCTTTTTTTATATAGGTGATTTCAATCTCCGGATGACAGTGCCACAGGAAGGAATTGGAATCATACTCTGATAAACGCTGGTAACTTGACGAGAAACGGAAAATGATCGCTGCCGTGTTTTTTTAATTCTTTTTGAAACTGATTTGTGATGATCTGCATGGACTCTGGCCTCCGTTAAGTAGCGTCAAACGCATAAAATTACAGATAGTGTTCTTTTATTATAGGCATATTTTTATATAAAACGCAAGATTTTACCATTTTTTCGCAGATTAATTAAGGAATTTTACTATAGATACGTTATAATAAAATTACAGGATGTATTTAGATCGTAAAAAATATAAAGGAGAATGAAATCATGAATTTACCGGAAACAGCAAAACTTCAGGAAATTTACGGGGAAACAGAAATCAGCGGAGCACGTTTCAAAAATCTTGCAGATAATTTTTCAAAAATCTATGGACAGGATAAGGCAGAATACTTTACAGCACCTGGAAGAACAGAGATCATTGGTAATCATACAGATCATAACGGTGGTAAAGTAATTGCAGGAAGCATTAACCTGGATACGATAGGGGCAGCTTATCCGAATGGAACACAGGTGATTCGTATCACAAGTGAAGGATACAGGGATGAAATCGTAGTTGACCTTACAAAACTCAGCAAGAGTAATTACAAAAAAGGCACAGCAGCACTTGTAGCAGGAATGATGGAAGGTGCTCAGAAGAATGGTTTTGAAACAGGTGGATTTGATGCTTATGTCAGCACCAATGTTATTGCGGCAGCAGGTGTCAGCTCTTCTGCTTCTTTTGAAATGCTGATCTGTACGATTATTGATTACTTTTTCAATGAGAGCAAAATGTCCTTTAATGATTATGCAAAAGTAGGTCAGTACGCAGAAAATGTATACTGGGACAAGGCATCCGGAATGATGGATCAGATGGCATGTGCAGTTGGTGGTCCGGTACTGTTTGATTTTGCAGACAGAGATAACCTGAAATATAGCAAACTGGATTTTTCCTTCGGAAAATTTGGATACAGACTTGTTATTGTAAACACAGGAAAAGGTCATGCAGATCTCAGTCAGGAATATTCTGAGATCCCTGGTGAGATGAAAGCGGTTGCAAAAGTACTTGGTGTGGAACTTCTTCATGAAACAAATGTAGATGCACTTCTTGAACACTGCAATGAAATTGAAGATGACAGAGCCGTCCTTCGTGCACTTCATTTCTTTGGAGAAACATCACGCGTAGAAGATGCTGCAGATGCGATTCATCACAATGATTATGACAAGTTCCTTGAACTGATCGATGAGTCAGGAAAATCTTCATGGGAACTTCTTCAGAACTGCTACACAATGAAAGATTTTCATGAGCAGAAGATTACCAGAACACTTGCATTGACTCAGCTCTTCCTCAAGAAGATCGGGGCAGGTGTATGCCGTGTTCATGGAGGCGGTTTTGCAGGTGTTATCGCAGCAATCGTGCCGGAAAAAGAACAGGATAATTACGTAGAATATATTTCCAGATTTGTTGGAAAAGAAAATGTATATCCGATGGACATCCGCGCGATCGGAGCAGTACATATTGGATAATATGAAAGATAAACGACAACAGTTGATTATCCTTTGAAAATTATTAAAATACATACATAAAAAACATAAGGTAATCATAATACAGACAAAAGGAGAGATTCTTGAAGATCATTTCCTATATTTCGTATTTATGATACCTTTTTTATACCAGTGATTTATTCTTTTCAAGCATTTCGTAAATTGATATTTTGAGTATAAGTTCCGAGATGCTTCTGATCCTCTTTGGAAAGTTCTTTTACATAGATCGGTTTACCGTATTCCAGAACAACATGTGTGGATTTGATCTTTGGCATATGTGCCTCAAAAATCAACAAGCGTACCATATTCAGCGCTGGATATGGTGCTTCTTGGACGCAATCCATACAAATCACTTTTTGCGCAGCCAGATAGTAATGATAGAAAAATGGCAGAGGCAGCACTAGAGCGTGTTGGAATGCTTTCATTTTCTGAATACTCATATGATAAACTTAGTGCAGGACAGCAGCAGCTTGTAAAGCTTGCGCGAGCACTTGTAGCATCGCCATCGCTTTTAATTATGGATGAGCCTGAGAGCGGACTTGATTTGCGTCACACAGCGCAGCTGATACAGCTGATAAAGGAATTGTGCAAGACAGATAATAAACAGGTTTTATTTATCACGCACAGGCCAGATCATGCGCTTATGACAGCAGATAAGACACTTTTATTTTTGCCAGAGAATGAGCTTTTACATACTTCTTTTGTTTTGTGGGGAGATACGAAAAATATTTTGTGTCAGGAAAATTTAGAACAAGCTTATGGAATACCGTTTGCTATTAGGGAACGCGCTAGAAAGGAGATATCATGCCAAGAAAAAAGACAGCCGTATTTGTGACTGTGATCACAGCACTTCTTGTTGTAATGGTGCTGTCAGTTGCAATGAGCGTTCATCACTATGAAAAAACTGTTTTAATTACGCTGGATGCTGCAGGTGAACAGGCAGCGGGAAATGAGACAGGATTAGCAGAGATTAGACGACAGCTAGAGGCTGATAAGGCAGATGCTTCAACAGGAACCATGTTTTGGAATGGTTCTGTTTGTGTTACAAAGTATCGCGCCTGGGGTGGTAGGACAACGACATATTATGTATGTCCTTATTTAAGTGCAGTATCGACAGAAACAATAGGCGATACACCAAAGGAGTGGACAGTTTCGCTTTCATTTGCAATGTGTGCAACACAGGGAGAGGAACTCGTTAACTTTAATAAAAAATTTGCTGTGCGAGATATCGAATTAAATTGCCGCGCAGGAAAGGATGCAGCAATCTTGTCAGCAGCATATAATGATATGGATATGACAGATATTAATGGGGATCTTCTTTCGTATACATTCCGCGATAAGGAGGAGCTGACAACTGATACAAGTGTTTATGCGAAGCTGATGATGGTATCAAAAAAATCGCTAAATCAAAGTGAGGCTGAGGCTAAGGAAGGTGTAGATGAAAAAGACAGCATGATGGTAAACTGGGCGTTTCGCCTTGAGGAAGATGGCCGCCTAGTCAATAATTTTGATGGCGTTCAGGTGGAAATTCCGTACACAATGGAGGAAACAAATGATTGATCATGGAACATTACTGTCCATTCCGTTTCTGAAAAAGAGCCGTTTTACCGGGTCAGACAGAGGAATGCGCTACAGCATTTATAAAATAGAAGAAGAGAATGAAACAATTTCTCGAGGCAGCCGCCTGTCCAGGACCATTTTCCGTAGATTTTACAAAGCCAGAGCTGTTTACAAAAAAGCGTTTTTCATTTGATGATGAAGGTCGTGCAGCCGCAGTTGACTGGCTCAATGAGCTCTACGAAGAAAAGCGCGAGTTCTTTGAGGATGTTTATATTCATCCGGATAAATATTATAAAGAGCATCATAAAACGGACGAATAAAAGGTTTGTATGGCAAGACACTTGCATATTTATCAAAATGTGGTATGATAGCAAAGGCAAACATTGCAGCTTTTGTTGTTAAGAATTGCAAAGAAAGGGAAAAATTATGAGCAAGCAGAATCTGGCGGTTATTTTTGGAGGACAGTCCTCTGAGCATGAGATTTCATGTATGTCCGCATCTAATATTATTCAGTGCATTGATGCACAGCGTTACAATATCATTTTAGTAGGAATTACAAAGGAAGGTCATTGGGTAGAGGCCGCTGATCTTAATGCAGTTCAGGATGGATCCTGGAGACAGTCAAAGACAAGTATTGTATTGTCACCAGATGCAACTAGAAAAGGCCTTTATCGTATGAGCGAGGACGAAAAGGCACAGTTTGTTCATCTTGATGTGATTTTCCCGGTACTGCATGGTTTATACGGAGAGGACGGAACTGTTCAGGGCTTATTTAAGCTTGCAGGTATTCCGTTTGTTGGATGTGGTCTCTTTGCATCAGCTGCTGGTATGGATAAGCTTTACACAAAGATTATAGTCGATACCCTTGGCATACGTCAGGCAAAGTATGTTCCTGTTTACAAGGAAGAGCTACTTAAAATGGATGAGGTAGTTGCAAGAGTAGAGAGTGCACTGGAATACCCAGTATTTGTAAAGCCATCAAGAGCAGGATCTTCAAAGGGTGTAAATAAGGCAGCAAACAGAGAGCAGCTTAAGAATGCATTGATCGAGGCAGCTGACAACGACAGAAAGATTCTCGTAGAGGAGACCATCATTGGCCGTGAGGTTGAGTGCGCGGTTCTTGGAAATCTGGCCGTAAAGGCATCTGGTGTTGGTGAGATTCTTTCAGCAGATGAGTTCTACGATTTTGATGCAAAGTATTACAATTCCGAGTCTAAAACACTTGTTGATCCGCCGATGCCAGAAAATATGCGTGAGCAGATTCGTGAGGATGCTGTAAAAATCTTTATGGCACTTGATGGAAGAGGACTTTCAAGAGTTGATTTCTTCTTAACTGAGAGCGGTGTTGTGTTTAACGAAATCAATACCCTTCCTGGATTTACAGCAATTAGTATGTATCCGATGCTTTGGGAAGCACAGGGCATCCCGAAGAAAGAACTTGTTCAGAAGCTGATTGATCTTGCATTCGAGCGCTGATTATAGTTGTGCAGGCAGGGTCTATATATAGAAAGGCAAGTGAAAAACATGACAAAGGACGTACTTGTAACGGTGCGCGGACTTCAGATGACACCGGACGGAGACGACACTATCGAAGTGACAACGACTGGAAAGTATTATGAAAAGGATGGAAAACGCTATCTTTTCTATGATGAGATTGGCGATGATACCAACCTAATTGTAAAAAATTCGATCCAGATTACAGAAGAACATGTATCTGTCAGCAAAAAAGGGGTGATCAATGCACAGATGAATTTCGAGAAGGAAAACAAGCTTGTCAGTGTATATGAGACGCCTTATGGACAGATGGAGATGGGAATTTACACCACGGGGATCTGTCTGGATGAACAGGATGATTTTTTGGAACTGAAGCTTGAATACTTGTTGGAGATAAACAATCAGCATGTCAGCGATAGTGAAATTTTGCTTCAGATTCGCCCACAGCAAAACTGATCAGAAGATAGTAAAATAAAAAGCCATGTATCAATGCGATACACGGCTTTTTGTTTGCTGCTTTATTTATTTTTCTTTCCCTTAGACTCTGTTTTCTCAGCAGTTGTATTCTTTGCGCTCTTATCTTTTTTGAAGCGTGCAAAGAAACCTTTCTTCTTCGGCGGTGCCGGGATTGCTCCGCCGCGTACACTCTTAATTTCGGTGATGTAAATACCGCTGACAACGGCCTTGACTTCTTTCTTTACCGGAAGGATTTCATACACCTTCGGGTCGGCAATAAGAGTCATGATTCTAGGACCAACCTTTGCTTTTACAAAAGGCATCTTCATGCGGCGCATGTACTTTGGAGTCTGCTGCAAAACCATATCCGGAAGATTTGCATCCTTAAGTTTCATTTTCTTTTTGTCGATAATTAACATGGATAGCGTTTGTTTCATCGCATCCATCTGCTCTTGAGAAGCGGCCTGTTTTCTCTGCATTTTGGAGCCTACAAAGTAAAGCACAACCAAAAGCACAAGAATTACGGCAAGAATAATTAGCAAAATTTGCCACCAAGTCATTTGGCTTCCTCCTATCTGTCGTTCTGCCTTCTGCAGAACATTATCAGAAATATTATAACATCTTAACAAATAGGTTGCAACACAAATTTATCTTGAATTTGTCTTGAAATAAGTCATATTGAAAGAAAAGCGCAGAATAAAATTAGATGGGGAAAAGTAGATTTGCTTAGGAAATGGCGGTGCTATAATGAAGGGAAAGATCGTGACATTAGTATTATTATTTTTCGGCATGCGCTTTTGTTTCCGTATACTATGACGATTCTTTGTTTTGATACTGGTCTTATGTCTTATCAGCCAGAAGATTTGTATAGCGTGGTTCTTGAAAATGAAAAAACAGTTTCAGCAGAACAGTATCTTGTTGGCATTTTAGCGCAGGAGATAGATCCTTCAATGGAGCAGGAAACATTGAAGGCACAGGCTATTTTAGCAAGAACGTGGCTGTATCGTGCTATGGGGACAAAAACTTCTGTCTCAGAGAGTGAGCTTGCCATCCATGCGATGACGCTTTCACAGATGAAAGCTGTGTGGGGCGATGATGAATATCTATATTATGAAAAATTATATGCGGCAGTGATTGAAACTGCCGGGCAGTGCCTTTATTATGGTGATGGGCTTGCAGCACCGCTTTTTCATAAGATCAGCGCCGGGATGACGCGCTATGACCAGACAGGAGATTGTCCGTATCTTGTTGGTGTCGATTGTGTGTATGATGCTGAATCACCGGGATATCAGACGGTAAAACAATTTACAAAAGAAGAATTTGCAGGTAAGCTTAACCAGATTGATGATACGAGACAGCTCTCGGCACCGGTGAATGCAGCGGATGTGGCGCTGACACTTGATGCACAGGGTTATGTTATGAATTTACAGGTATCAGAGATTAGTTTTTCAGCAGAGGAAGCAGCGTTGGCACTAGGTATTCCGTCACTTTGGTTTACGACTTGAAGATTACGCAGATACGATTAGGGTAAGTCGCAAAGGGTATTGGACATGGATATGGAATGAGTCAGTATGGAGCAGACAGGTATGCAGGGGAGGGACGAGATTATAAATGGATTTTACAGCATTATTTCAGGATGTGAGGTAAAGGACAGTTCTGGCAGATAAAAGCTTTAAATATTTCTTTGTTTCTTCGTATAACCGCACAAATATTGGCAAGAATAGGACTAAAGGGAGCAGGAGAAAGTTCCTGATCGCCTAATATACATTGTGCAGTTGTAATCGCACAGAAATGGAGATCATTATGAGAAAGTGGTATGCGTTTTTATCGGGGAAGAAGATGCTTGGCATTGGACTTGGCGCAGTTGTAGCACTTACTGCACTTTTGGCAGTGAATTTTTATCGTGAGCAAAATGACAGGTATGTGACAACAAATGGGAGTGAAGCGCTGACACAAGCAGAACAGGCTAATAAAACACAATCAGATGGGATGCCGTCTGAGGCAAATCAGGTGGCAGAGGAGATGAACCATGAGCTTCCAGTTGGAAGTGAAGTTGGCGAGCAGCAGCTCGCAGAGCAGTCAGGGGAAAGTGAGGAGCTTGCCGCAAATGATGCGTCTGGACAGAATGCAAATCAGGACAGTATCCAGAATACAGAACAGGCAGCATCAGATGAAGTGGCAGAGGTTGCAGGTCAGACAAGCCTTGTATCCATGAATTTAAATTTTGACTCATCAAAAAAGCTTCAGTGGCCAGTTGCAGGAAGAGAGCTTATCAAGTCTTTCTCAATGGATGGACTTGTATATTATCCAACATTAGAGGAATATAAGGTGTGTCCGGCAATTATGGTACAGGCAAAACCAGGTGATGCCGTAATTGTCAGTGGAGATATCGGAAGACACGGCTGTACTATTTTGCTTGCAAGAGAAGACTTCGGAATTGATGCGGATGTGACAAGTGACTGTGCACCACTTTGGGGAACAGTACAGGACATTTTATCTGTGACAAAGGATGTTCACGTTATTCGTGATGCGACAAGAGGCGGTGTTGGAACTGTTTTATATGAAATTGCGGAACAGAGTAAAACAGGAATCCGTCTGAATGCAGAGGCAATTCCGGTGCAGGATAGCGTAAAAGGTGTATGCGGAATGCTTGGATTAGAACCGCTTTACCTTGCCTGCGAAGGCCGTCTTGTCATTTTTGCACCAAAGGAAAATGCAGAAGCAATCGTAGCTAAATTACGAGAAGGAAAGTATTCTTCAGAAGCTGCAATTATTGGTGAAGTAACAGAAGAAATGCCAGGAAGAGTTGTAGTCACAACAGAAATCGGAGCGGAAACTTTACTTCCACCTCCAGGTGGAGAGCTTTTACCAAGAATCTGTTAATTGGAGAAAGGAAAATCATGGAAGACACAAGAATTGCCGTTCTTTCTATTATCGTGGAGGACAGTGAAAGTACAGCGAAATTAAATGAAATGATTCACGATTACGCAGAGTATGTTGTAGGCAGAATGGGTATTCCTTACCGAGAAAAAAATATTAGCATTATCAGCCTGGTGATTGATGCTCCACAGACGAAAATCAGTGAGCTGTCCGGCAAGATTGGACGACTCTCTGGAGTGACGGCGAAAGCTGCCTATGCAAAAGTGTGATAAAAGGGAAAAAGTATGATTAAAATAGCGGTATATGGAAAAGGTGGAATCGGAAAGTCCACGACTGTCTCAAATGTGGCAGCAGTATTTGCCAGCCAGGGACTCAGAGTTATGCAGATTGGCTGTGATCCGAAAGCAGATTCGACAGTTTTACTGCGTCACGGAGAAAAAGTAGAGACAGTTCTTGACTTAGTACGGACAAGAAAAGAAGATTTCACCTTAGAAGAAATGGTAAAAGAAGGCTTCGCCGGTGTTTGCTGTGTGGAAGCCGGTGGTCCTTCGCCAGGACTTGGCTGTGCCGGAAGAGGAATCATTGCGGCATTAGAGACATTGGAGAAAAAAGGTGCATATGAGAAATACCGCCCGGATGTTGTCATTTATGATGTTCTTGGCGATGTTGTCTGTGGTGGATTTTCCATGCCAATGCGCCGTGGCTATGCCGATAAAGTATTTGTTATTACTTCTGGTGAAAATATGGCAATCCATGCGGCAGCCAATATTGCAATGGCAGTAGAAAACTTCAAAGACAGAGGATATGCACAGCTTGGCGGCCTCATTTTAAATCGCAGAAATGTAAAAAATGAGGATGCAAAAGTAGAGGAATTAGCAGAAGATATTCACAGTAAAGTCATCGGAACTTTATCAAGAAGTGAGCTTGTCACTGATGCAGAAGAACAGAAAAAGACGGTGATAGAAGCGTATCCGGATTCAGAAATGGCAGAGGAGTATCGGATTCTTGCAGGAGAAATCCGTACACTTTGTGGAATCTAAGAAGTTGAATATGAAGGATTTACAGGGAGGGATTTATTTTGCTTAAAATGCTTCACGGAAAAGCAAAAGACGAACAATGGAATAATCAGATAAAAGAAAAATTATCGCCTTCCTTACAGGAGGAGATTCCTTTTCAGGATGCGGCATGGCCGCTGCCTTTTGTCCCGGGACTTGAATATAACAGCCCGGCACACGGCACATGGAATATTGTACATATGGGAATGCTCCTGCCAGGTTCTCACCAGATTTATGTATGCGGCGCAAACTGTAACAGAGGTGTTATTCTGACTGCAGCAGAAAT
>ENA-OQHF01001553-OQHF01001553.1-human-gut-metagenome-genome-assembly--contig:-NODE-1553-length-12448-cov-4.249330_pt1 | contig 12448 bp, 15 predicted proteins | sample MGYA00242559_ERZ504709 | MGnify/ENA primary metagenome ERZ504709 (study PRJEB26092, sample SAMD00036203) | human gut metagenome | host: Homo sapiens | study: EMG produced TPA metagenomics assembly of... | reverse complement strand
ACCAGATTATAATTTTGGAAGATAAATCCGATGTTACGACGGCGGAAAATTGTCAATTCATCATCATTCTTTTTGCGAGTTCTTCTCCCCGTACAACCACGCTGCCGGAAGTGGGGTATCAAGTCCTCCCATCATGTGAAGCAATGTAGACTTACCGCTGCCGGAAGTTCCAACTACGGCAACAAATTCTCCCTGTTCCACAGTAAAAAGTTTACACCATTAAGGGCACGAGTAATATTTGGTTCTGTGCCGTAATACTTCTTTAAGTCGATTGTTTGTAAAATGCTCATATTCAAATGCTCCTTTCAAGGCTTTCTATCTGTTGATAAAGCCATTGTAAACCCACAAATGTTACACAAATGTCCGAGATAGAAAAAAAAATTTCATTGAAAATCGGGGTGAAATGTTACAACGCTCGGACATTTCAAAAAAACGTGGTTATATCTTACCTTACAGGAAGCATAATAGAAAATTCTGAGCCTTGCCCCAGCTCTGAAACGACCTTGATATAGCCCCCTTGCCTTGTTACAATCTCACGAGCCAAATACAAACCTATTCCTACACCCTGTTGATCATGTACTTCTTCCTCACGATAGAAGCGCCGGAAGATGGCAGCCTGATTGCTTTCGGAAATGCCCTTGCCGGTGTCGGTCACTTTGACCTCTACGTACATTTCCCACTGAACCACTGATACAGAAATCTTTCCACCTGACGGAGTGTATTTTACTGCATTGTCCAGCAGATTGAAAAGGGCTTCGCTTGTCCACTTGCTGTCATGGGAGATTATCAAATTTTCCGGGCAATCCACAGATACAGCAATTTCTTTTTTCTCTGCGGCATATACAATACTGCTCATGGCTTGTGCAAGCGTATGGAATAAGCTGCTGTCTTTCTTTTCTAATCGTATCGCTCCGGTTTCCAACCGGGATGTTTTAACCAGTGCTTGGAACAGAAAATCCAGTTTATCAGTCTGACTGCGTATGCCTTGTAAAAAGTCCATCCGTTCTTCTTCTGAAACAGGCTTTGTTAAAAGTGTGTCCGTTACCATTTGCAAATTGCTGACAGGCGTTTTTACTTGATGCGAAATATCAGAAATCAGCATTTGAAGCTCCTGTCGTTCCATGTCTACCTTGTGTCGGTTTTTCTGCATAATCTCATACAACCGGATTAAGCGGTGGTTGATACGGGCAAAAAGAGTTTCACTATCATTTGACTTTTGTAATTCCTCGTTTCCATCAATCATGTTGTCCAGCGTCCGGCACAAATTAGAAGTAAAATGAGAAAGGCGTTTTCCAAAAAATCAGCACCAATAGCCAAATCCAGAAAAATGCACAGAGTGTCAATGTTCCACCCGCTATGAAAATTTCGTGTATCCTGCATTATACCGCCGAAAACTACCAGTAATTACCAGCATAGAGAAAACCATGCCAGTACTAATCAGTCTACAAATTTTCTTAGCAGAAAGGTTATTCAGTTTCATTTCTTTTCGCCTCCTGTCCATTGATAACCCATACCGTAAACCGTTTGATATATGTGTCGCCATCCGCTTCAATCTTACTGCGAATGCGGCTGATAGAAGTAGTAAGGGTATGTTCATCTACATATTTTTCATCAATGTCCCACAGTCTTTCCAAAAGTTGTTGGCGGGTAAGTACCTGCTTCGGATTTTTAAGAAATAGGTTCAGCATTTTATATTCCATCGCAGAAAGCGCTAATGGTTTCCCGTTCAAACTTGCAAATTGTTCCGAAAAATCCAGAAACAGGCTACCATCCTCGTAAATATCCTTAGCTGGTTTGTGATGTTCCAACATAGCGAACATGGCTTTGATCTTTCGCTGCAAAGCACTAATCGAAAAAGGTTTCGTGATATAATCCACTGCACCAGCTTCATATCCTCGTATCTGATCGCTTTCCTGATCGTTGGCAGTTAGAAATATAACTACTGTATCAGGATGCTCTGGCTTGATAAGACGGCATAGGTCATAACCATTTCCGTCTGGTAAATTTATATCCAGCAATACCAAATCAAAAATGTTTGTTTTTAATGATTCAGCGGCTGTCCTTGCATTCAGAACAGAAGTTATTGTGTAACCGTCCAGTTCCAAATTATAAGTAAGCGTTTTATTCAAAAGATTATCGTCTTCGACAATTAAAATCTGCTTCATATTGTCACTTCCTTTTCTTTTTGCAGATAGTATAACAGGCAAATGTCCGAGAATTGTTACAAGGACAAATATATTTATCATTTTACAGCTTTTTTCTGTGTACTGCAATTTTATAAAAGAAAGGACAGCAGTGTCAAATTGCTGTCCTTACGGCTTATTATAGCTGGTAGTGTATAAGCGTGGGTTCATCATATTTGGTGTGGTATCTTTAACTATGGGAAACTCCGGTTTCCCATCTGGATACGGTCCTTCCAGAGACATTTAATATTTCTGCCAACTGCTCCTGTGTAATGCCTTTTTCTTTGCGAAGTTTTTTTAAAAAATTCCCGATTTTTACTTGGTCCACCTCAACTCCTCCTTTCATCATCAAATATAGAATCTGTTATCTGCAAATAACACGACACAAAGCGAGAAATGTCGTATTTTCACTAATAGACACAGTTGTCTATGCGTTTTTATTTTTTCAATTATACAAACTGGAATTAGTCAGCCTTTGTTGTTCTCTGTTCTGTCAGCAGGAGTTTTCAATGTAATGGCATAAACTGTCCCCACTTTTAATGGGTCTGTCTCCATAACATTTCCGTCGTGATATACAACAATTTCGTCACCAACAGAAAGGTTGGTATAACTGTCCTTGTTTTCTACACTCAAAGATATTGACCACCTTGACCCATTCGGATACCCATCTGCTGTATCAGAGTACATTATGACATAATCGTTATGCACCTCTTCTACAATACCCGTTACACTTGGTTTGTTCTCAATAATATAATTCATACTCTTGGTGTTGCAACCGCCCAGACCAAACACACAAACCAATGCTAGAACCAATGCTATCAACTTTTTCATAAAATCACACTCCTTTAGACTTCACAGTTGAAGAAATCTTACATTTTTTTTGTGCGGAAACCTTCTTCCTGCGGTATGTATCCGCATATCCTCTTCCTTTATTCTCGCCTAGATATATTCCAGATCTCCACAGTACGGTGTTCCTGCCAGATACCATTCCCTTGCCAATATGCGAAGAAAAAATTCTTCACATACCTGCCTGTTTTAATTAGTTCGCTATTCCTTATAGCCGTATTCAAATCTTTCACATAACAGAAAAACCCCGGAAACCTTGCGGTTCCGGGGTATCTTACGTTTGGACACAATGTACCTTGCGGTACTCTATTTATAAAATTAAGATGTTATGCTAAAATTACTCGATGATTGTAGCAACACGTCCTGATCCTACAGTACGTCCACCTTCACGATATCAGACTGGCGTATTGCGGTGTGCAAATGATGATTTTTCGTGTGATTTGTGGGGGAAAGTCCGGATTTTCCACTGTATCCGTGTGGTTTTTGGGGATTTTGTTATCATGGTGTTATCACTGACTTATCTTTTATAAACGACAATTCCCTTATTATTAAATTTTCTTATTCCATCCCTTTCTTGCTGGAAAACTCTTACTTCATTAAAATTATCTCTTCCTCCAAGTTTAAAAGCACTGCTGGCAATATTCTTTGTATTTAATGGATTAGTTGTGGCATAAACATTTACTTTTTTTATATTATTATTTAAGCTCCTGACTTCATTAACAACGCACCTTTACTAATTCAGGACTATCATATCTGTTAACATCATTAGTATTATTACGCGATATTAATAATGTCGGTATATTTTTCTTTATTTCCGGTAATTGGCTCAATGAAAGAGGATATGTATCAGAAATCATTACATTCACTTCATCTGTTTCATGCGAAAAATTTGATTTACTTACTGAAATGGTATCATTTTCTTTTTTATCAAACTCTCCGCAATTATATTTATCGAACGTATCATTCAGCACCAGTTTAAATTGCATATATATCGGCACCTGAATAAGGTTACATTCCGAGTACCCCAATATCTTTGAACATATCCGATACCACCCATATCTGTACTGTTTATAATAGTTTCCTCTATTAAACATATATGTTTTATTCCACTTTCTAATTATAAACAATACTACTATTAAAAAGAAAACACCAATTGCCCAATCTCCACCTTTCCAGGCAAAGTAAAAAATATAATCACATATTTTTTGTGACGCTTCCAGCTTAGGCGGGGTCTTTATTAACTCTGTAATTTTAAATATTCTCGGAGCAAAGAACACACCAACAAGCAACAGAAGTTGTAATATTGGTCTGATATTATTTTTTATCCTTTCATAAATTGATTTCATTCCATTTTACCTCACATATTTTTTTCGGGCAAAGCTTTCCTTTTTGCATTCTCCATATGCTGAATGCTTTACGTCCGGCAATGATATGATATTGTACCCCTTTAGGATCTTCTTTACCAATACGTTTCCAATTTTTTAAATCTATAATTGAATAATGTGGTATATCTTCCGGATGTGTATGCCATTCCCCCCAATATGCATACACACCATTATTTTCATTATACAATTTTTCAAAATATTTTAAATGCCCTTCATCTTTTCTGGTATATCTGGTTCTGGTACATATATCATTTTTTAATGGTTTAGATATATACTCAAGAATTATATTTTCATTATTCAGATTTTCCCGTCCGACTATAATTCCACCTTTCTCTGGATCATAATCATTCTTCTGGATCTGACTATATATTTCTTCCAATATTTGATCGCATATCTTTATTTTTCTGTTTTTACTTTCCGTTACAATCATTACATACACCACAATTAATATTTACAAATTTGCTTACCAGTCAATATTTTCAATCTGTTCCTGTTGTCGCAAATATCGGCCAGATGTTTCCAGATTATGTTTTTCCAGATAGTCACTATCTCCTTTTAAAGATATCAGTAAATTGTCATCGAGGTTTTCTTCAAAAATATTTTTGACCATCTTTAAACAAAGTAACATTGTTTTTAGTGAAACCAAATTTTCCATATGGCACGTAAGTCTTTCCACACCCTCCCGCACTTTCCGTTATAATCTGTCCCCTCATGCAGTACGATGTTTTGTCATATAGTTCTCCTGTTTCTTCATCCCGGTCAAAAAAACATTCATAACATCCACAATTTCCATATTTTATATATGCAGCATGATTTCCAATACCATATACTTCATTCCACAAATAAACAACCGGCACTTTGATTTTGTTATTTTGTATCCATGAATTAATCCAACGATTTAAATTATGATTTCCTGCCGCTGAGATAATCAGATTATAGTCTTCAAAATTAATATCTTCTTCTGTAATTGCATCTTCAATTCTTTCCGCCAACGTCGTTATCTTTACTTCCGGAATATTTTTTTGTATATATGTGTTCAAAGCTTCGCACTTGTAACGATTAACATATTCCATTCCCAACACATGCCTGAATATATTTTCTTCCGTCAACTTCTCATAATCAACAATAGTAAGATCCTCATATCCTGCTTTTGCGAGCTCGCATATAACATGTCCACCAATCGAACCGCAGCCTATTATAAGTATTCTTTTTTTATAGTTTTCGCTGTCCTGTTCTGTTACACGCTTCATCAAAAACTTTTTATCAGCTTTTTCCATAAGCAACGGCTGCAATTCTTCTACTTTTTCCAGAGAATTCTCTTTTAACATGCCACCTTTTATATACATTCCTACAAAATGTGTCTGTCCTGATGGCTGATGAATTTCAAACACAATAATTCTATCTTGTCGAGAACGTGGCATAATTGAAGCAAGTTCTCCCTCCGGCACAAAATGTAAAAGAGCATTCAAATAATCTATCGACAGTTTTTTTCTTATGTCCGGTGGGAAAATATATTTTTCAGAATATATTACAAAATATGCTATATTCATGACTGGCGTTTTTTCCAGATTCCAACGTTTTAAACTTTCAACATTTTCTCCAATATAAATCGGTGCTTTTTTGCATCTCTTTATATACTCTATCTGTTTTTCTTTTTTCCTTTTGGAACTTTTTTTAATGCCCCCTTTTACGATACGATTTTTTCTATCTGTTTCTACTGCCAAATGTGCAATTCTGCAATCTTTCAGTTGAGCCCAGTATAATTCAAATTCATTTATAAAATCGTTTTTATTTTCTCCAGAAAAACCTTGTTTCAAAATTGTCTGTGCACGCAATAATGATTGCATCATAATCCAGGTAAATTCTGATCTATCAAAATACCTTCCGTTTCAAACAAACACAGTTTTCCTTTATTATCTATATGCGGCATATAAACAAGTTCATTATAATCTGCAACATATATATCCACTAAATCTCTATACCATTTTTCCGGAACTGCTATATATACAACAAACGATTCTCTTTCATTTATTACCAGTTCTCCCTGCAAAACTGTCTGATAGACATTTCAAATAATTTAGCCTCTTTTATAATGCTTACATTTTTTATAACATCACTTTCCTGTAAGATTCGTTTGAGTTCTTCTGGTGAAACATCTTAATCTACTACCTGATGCACTTGTTGAAGGTAATAAAATTCCAATTTTGTTTTTTTGGTCTGCATTTTTTCTTTTCCGGAATCGGGAAATCATCTCCAAAAATTTTACTCAGCATCTTACACTGTTCCACTTCATCTGTTTCACTTTTTACAGCTTCCAGATCATCAACCAAATCATCAATCTTTTCTTTAAAATCTGTCATATAATTATCTGACATCTTTCTGAAGAGATTAACATCGGATTCAAAGTTCAATGAAGAAGGCAAATTTGTATTCTATAGTATACATTAATCGTCCATTTTCATTCACTTCTTTAAACACAAACAGCTTTTGAATTTCTTTTGCAAAACTAATCACAGCCTGTAAATCATCATAACAATATTTTTCTTCTATATAATCATATTTTTTTTGAAGCTTCAAAATGATCTACAGCAATTAACGTAATTGCTATGCTTGGTGGTTCTGCATTTCCTGAACTACTGAATTTCTTATTTTTCCAACGTTTTATATATCTTACTACTCTGCGAAATTGTTCGCGATCTTCTTTGTTATCGTCACCTTTATATTTATCATTAACATATTCTACAAGCCCGACCGGATCAGATTTCTCCCAGCATGTTTCTTCTGAATCCCTGTTTTTTCCACGTGCAAGATATAACTGACTGTCAGAATCATCTTTGTCTTCATAAACGTAAGTAACTAAATCCACATGATATGCAGCTTCGCCATCTTTCTTGTATGTTACTGTCACACATGGTTTTTTTATTTTTGCGCCATACTCAGTATGATTTTTTAACAGATCTCTTATTTTCTCTTTCAGGTCCATTGGTTCATAATCATCACGATTAACATGAAAACGTAAACCTACATCTATATCATATTCTTTATCCAGTGGTTCAACCCCCAGATGCATACTATAACTCCCCTGATTGTACTCATCAAATGCAGGCATATCGTCATCATTTCTTAATATACCTAATAAAATATCTCTTTTTTCTTTCAGTTCACTTTTAACGTCATAATCCATTTTTATTACTTTGTTAAATTCTTTAAAATATGTCTGCAAACTCATTTTCCGCGCTCCTTCCTTAGCACTCTCTTTTGTTGAGTGCTGATAATTATCAGTATATCATTCTTTTCCGATTAAAACAAGTTACACTAATCACTGAAATTATTTTTCAAATCTCCAAGCTATATTGTTCATTCTGCAAATAATCCTCCAGTTGATGCAATTTATCTTCTCGGAATTCTTCATCTTTTTTCATTTTCTTTATTGTGCATTCCCACACAATTACTACTTTGACTTTTTTACGCATCAATTCTTTTCGAACACATTCATCCCTCTTTATATTTGCGTCAAACTTTTTCTGCCAGAATTCTACCCTTGATCTTGGCATGTAAGCATATTTGCATCCCTCGTGCCTGTGCCAGAAACACCCATGTACAAAAATTGCTGTATTATATTTTCTCATGTATATATCCGGATGCCCCGGCACACTTTTTGAATTCACGCCATATCTGTAACCTCTGGCAAACAATAATTTTCTCAGATATATTTCCGGCTTCGTATTCTTGGAATGTATCGCTGCCATATTTTTGCTACGTTCTTCCGGACTCTTGATGTCCATATTATCCCTCGATTTCCTGTATATACTTCACAAAACGTGCAATGGTCCAGATTCTGTCCCGTCTGTCTTTCGGATAAGATACAATATATGGTTCCGGAACTACTAATACTACATTTTCAGCCTGCATCTCATCCATCTGTGCTCCTGAGATTCCCTGTTGTAACGTACAAAGATATTTGGGTGAATCTTTTAATCTGTTCGCCTCATTCAAGACCTGTCTCCAACGATCTTTACATGTAGTTTTAGCTGCAAGCGTTACTAGTTTCTGAATATCAAAACTGCTGTTATGGTATGCCTCTCCTGAAGGAAATATAAAATCTGGTTTCTTGTTTCCTTCTGTCACCGCCTGAGCTGAATACTGAATGGCATTTCCATCAAATATCGCAGCAAGATGATGTTCAAGACTTTTTCCTGCTCTGCTCTTTCTTCTGTTCAAGACCATATTTGCAACTTTTACAAATTCATCCACATCTGAAAATCCCTTAGTTATAATGTCTCCATATCTTGCATACTCCAGAGCACGAAACAGCGTATACTCCATATTAGTCCAGTCAATTATTTTCCTGTCCGGATTTGTCTGTATATATTCAATATGATCATAAGCTCTGTCCTGTATATATCTTGCAGTAGCTGACATTTCTTCTGACGTTGGAAAATCCACCTCAAGATTTGCTATAAATTCCTGAATTGCTATTTGTTCCTGTGTTTCTGCCCGGACATTTTCAACATTTATCAAACTGTTTGTTTCTGTCGGACTGATGCCAAACGCATTAAGAAATTCCTCAATTTCCTCTTCTGTATCCAAGAAATATCCACTGTAGTTTTCTTCTGCCTGTTTTGTAAAAACAAACAACGAACCTGTCTGATTTATATGCAGGAACGGAAATCCTCGTCCAAATCTTGTTATTCTAAGTTCGTTTTTACTTGCATAATAAGTAAAACAGCTTTCCGTTTCAAAATCATTCTGCCATTTTATTTTTACAGTCCTTTTAGGTATTCCCTCCTGTTCAAGCTGTTCTCTGGAGAACAACATTTCCATCGCAGTTTTTGAAATCAGGATTCCCGACTGATGAGCACCGGTCGCACCTGTATCATTTGCCGAAAGAAATTTGCAAAAGCTTTTTTCACTGTTTAACACTGATGTTATCGCAATTTCCGCATAGCCTGCTGACATTTAAATCACCTTCCTCTGTATATCCTGTTCTTTCTCATTATCCATTGTTTCAATGTTGTTAACTATCAGTTTTGCAACTTCTCCCATTAATGGAACGACTACAGAATTTCCAAATTGCTTATATGCCTGTGTATCCGAAACAGGAATCTTAAATGTATCCGGGAATCCCTGCAATCTTGCACATTCTCTCGGAGTCAACCTTCTCGGATTCTTTCCTTCCTGTGCAATAAGCACTTCCGATCCATCTTTGTAATACCTGGCACTCAATGTCCGGGACACTCCATCCAAAGGGGCTATTCCATATCCAAATCCATTACCGGCTGCCCGATGCTTTGCTGCGTAATTCTGCAGATATGTCCACAATTTATCAGACAATGTGTATTTATCTGCAACTTCTTCATCAAGAATATCTCTCATAACAGGTTTTGGAACACGTGGTGTAAGATTAAACTCAAAATCAATTTTATCTCCATAGCGTTCTCTGTCAAATCCTACAATTAATATTCTCTCTCTGTGCTGAGGAACATAATTCTGTCCATCCAGAACTTTATAGAAAATTTCATAGTCCAACTCTTCCAGTGACTCTCTGATTACCTGAAAAGTTCTTCCTTTATCATGGCTGCATAAATTTTTAACATTTTCAAGCATAAATGCTTTTGGTCTTTTTTCTTTCAATATCCTGCAGACATCAAAAAACAATGTGCCCTGTGTTTTATCCTCAAATCCAGTAGCTCTTCCCATACTGTTTTTCTTTGATACCCCGGCTATTGAAAAAGGCTGACACGGAAATCCGGCAACCAGAATGTCATGATCCGGAATATCTGCAGCATTAACTTTTGTAATATCCCCTTCCGGCTGTTCTCCAAAATTTGCAAAATAGGTCTGCTGACTGTATTTGTTCCATTCACTTGAATAAACACATTGACCGCCGGCCCGGTCAAATGCAATACGCATACCACCAATCCCGGCAAAAAGATCAATAAATGTAAATTTTTTCTCTTTTCCTGTATTCTTCTTCTTTTTTACATCACTCATATAATATGCTACTGCTTCTCTGACACAGTCCTGCATACTCAGTTCATTCTTTTCTGAATAAGAATTCAATTCATTATATAACTCATCGTCTACTCTTATATGTACCTGTCTCATTCTCATCACTCCTGGGAATATATTTATACCTGTTTTTTCCCTATTATACTCTAATGCAATTTAAAAAGCAAGCGAAAATACGAACATACTTTCGTTTGCTTTTTTCCTTTTATTGGTTATCCACTACTATGAATATATAATTTTCATGACACTTTCTTCTGCAATATTCTTAATATTATTCATCCTCCTCACCCATTCCACCTGATCCTGCATCTTCAGTTCTTCTGTCACTCCCCACTGTTCAACCATCTGCTCCATCAGTATCTCGACTTTTTCTCTTGCTTCCTTATCAACCTGATTTAAATGCTCCGTCAGTTTCCCGGTCAGTACCAGATACTGATACCTTGCACTCCGGTGTTCTTTCAGAAACTGCTTTCGCATCATTCCATATTTTCCATATGCAGGTTCTTCCTCATTGATTTCCAGATCCGGCAGATAATAATCTCCATGCAGTGTGTAGCTCAGTCCGTTCTTTTCATCATAAATCTGTTTCTTCATATTCTTACAACTCCATTCCTCTGTATTTCGTTTTATTCTTCTTTATCTGTGCATTGTGTTCTTCACTTCGTTCTCTTGCCCATTGTATGCGGTCGCCTATTTTTTTCGGCATTTGTTCTTTCTGTTCTTTCTGTTTTTTCGCTTCAAGTTCCGCCTGCATCCGGATATCGTCCTGCACCAGTCGTTCTACCATATCTTTCCCCAACATGCGTAAAAGTCGGTTATATCTGTCTGCAATTCCCTGCAGTATTTCTTTCTCACCTGACAATTTCTGATAATCTTTCTGAACTTCTGCCAGTTCACTTTTTGTATCTTCGTACTCCTTCTTTTTCTCCTGAAACTTACTTTTCCAGTTATCTCTTTCTCTGGTGAGTTCTTTCACCTGTGCAGCCATTGCACCGATTTTATTTTTCATTTCAATAAACAATGGTTTGATTTTCTTCTCCCGATAAGTTACCGCACGTTCCAATGCTGTAGCTTCCGGTAAAAATGTTTTGATCATTCCATATTCTTTTATTTCCTTACTGACATTATCCATCACCGGTTGCAGAAATTCTCTTCTGTCTTCCAGTTTTTTCAATTCTGTTTCTGCTTTCTCAGCACGTCTTTCCGCTGTTTCTTTATCTTTCTGGAACTGAATTTTTTCTTCTTCCAGAAGCTTAATATCTGCCCTTGCGTCCGCAATCTGAGAAGTCAGACCTTCATTCTCTGCTGTCAGATTTTCTTTTTCCTGTTCCAGTTCCTGCACTTCCTTCTTACGCTCTTTCTTTTTGAAATTGTAAACATCCAGATGCTCTTCATGTGTACCTTTCTGCTCCCATTCAATTCCATGTTGCTTTGCGATTTCCGCCAGTACTTCCTTTTCATGGTTTATCCACTGATTCAGTTCTGTATCATGCTTATTTCCGCCTTGAAATCCAAGACTTTTCAATGCCTGTTTCAGTGAGACTCTGGTATCCATTCCTTTTCCCTTCCAGTTGGTCACATAAGGAACAAAGTCAATATGCAGATGCGGAGTAGCTTCGTCCTGATGCAGATAGCAGCCAAATACCCGAAGTGTCGGATTCCGCTTCTGGAAATCTTTTACATATTCATCCAGTACCTTTACAGCCAGATTTCCTTCTGTTGTTCCCACCGCCATATCCTCACGATTACCAATCTGGAATATCACTTCATGGAACAGCTTCTCCTGTTTGCCCTGTCGGATTTTTTCATAATAATTTGCAATTTGCCGATCCTTTCTTTTCCCGATATTGTATCTCTCCACCGCATCGTCAAACAACTCTTTATAAACTTCTTTTAGATTCTCATTCTTATAACAAATGTTCAGTTGTACTCTGTCCGGATCTACATTTTCTGCTACAAAATCCCGTCTGTTATGAGCCAGTGAACCGGCTCCGATCATGCCACTGATTGTTCTTTTCATCA
>ENA-OQHF01001550-OQHF01001550.1-human-gut-metagenome-genome-assembly--contig:-NODE-1550-length-12457-cov-3.659611_pt1 | contig 12457 bp, 10 predicted proteins | sample MGYA00242559_ERZ504709 | MGnify/ENA primary metagenome ERZ504709 (study PRJEB26092, sample SAMD00036203) | human gut metagenome | host: Homo sapiens | study: EMG produced TPA metagenomics assembly of... | reverse complement strand
GGATTTACTGCTGTTGTCATTCTTATTCTCCTATATTTCTAAATTTTCATTATTTGTTATATTCTTCCATATATCCCTTATAACATCATGTTTTTTCTTCACCCTTTTCAAGGATTATCTTCATCGTTTTGTTTCTATAAATAATCCTTGTATGTAGCTTCTCATATGCATGTATCGTGCATTCCGTTAGCTTGTGTTCTTCCCATTTTAATGAAATCTCTGCATTTCCCTTTATACGCAGTCCTTTCACACTTCCCGTTGTCCATGCAACCGGCAATGCCGGAAGCAATATAATCCGTTCTGCTGTACTCTGCACTAACATTTCAGCAATAGCTGCTGTAACTCCGAAATTACCATCAATCTGGAATGGTGGATGTCTGTCAAAAAGATTCGGATAAATAGAGCTTGCAAGCATCTGTTCAATATTATGGTATGCAATTTCTCCATCCCACAGTTTTGCATAATGATTAATAATCCATGCCCTACTCCATCCTGTATGCCCACCACCATTTTTTAAACGTGTCTCTAGTGTTTTTCTTGCTGCTTCGGCAAGCTTTGGTGTATTATCCACCGTAATCTGTTCCGATGGATGCAATCCATATAAATGTGAAATATGCCTGTGTCCGGGTTCGCACTCCTCATACTCTTCCATCCACTCCATGATTCTTCCGTCGCTACCGATTCTTGTTGGTAACAGCTTTTGAAGCACATATTCCGCCTTCTCCAAAAAAGCTGAATTCGTTGCCTGTAAAATTTTTCCCGCTGCAAGGCACTGAGAAAATAAATCTCTTAAAATCTGATTATCCATGGTAGCACCATAGCTAACAGCTCCCATTTCTCCGTTCGGCAAACAATATGTATTTTCCGGTGACAGTGAAGGGCAAGTGACCAGATAGCCATCCTTTTCCACGAGAAAATCAATAAAAAACAATGCTGCCTCACACATAATCGGATAACTTCTTTCAAGAAATTCTCTATCCAATGTGTATTCATAATGTGTCCACAAATGAGTACAAAGCCAGGCTGCTCCCATTACCCAATAAGTTGCAGGATACCAGGTATCCTGAGGTGCAGTATCTCCATGAATATCTGTATTATGATGCGCCACGAACCCTCTGCAACCATACATTTTTTCTGCTGTCCTTCGTCCGTTTTCTACCATTCTTTCAAGCAAATCAAATAATGGCATATGACATTCGGAAAGATTGCAACTTTCCGCCAGCCAATAATTCATTTCTGTATTAATATTTATTGTATATTTTGATTCCCATGGCGGAGTAAAATCCTGATTCCAAATTCCCTGCAAAGTTGCCGGAAGTCCTCCCGGTCTACTGCAGGAAATAAGCAAATATCTCCCATAGTCAAATAACATTTTGCTAAGGCCTATGTCCGGCGTTTCCTTTGCCGCTCTTTCTATTCGCTCATTTGTTGGTATAACATCAAACTTTTCGACTCCATCAAGCTGAAATTCCACCCTGGCAAATAAAGTCCGATAATCCTCTTTGTGCTCCTCAAAAAGTTCTTCATAGGTAAGCATTGCCGCATTATTCATTTTTTCTTCAATTTCCCGCAACAGTTCATCACATTTTTTCTTGTTCCGGAAGGATGAAGCTGCACAAAAAGTCAGTAGCACTTCATCTGCACCTTGCACACAAAGATTTCCTCCAACTGCACTTGCCACTCCACCTTTTGCCCATGCTTTGATTCCCATTACGAAATCACTTCCACCTCTTCCAAGATTTCCATATAAGCAGATACCATTTTCTCCCAGCTTATTTATTCCGTCAAAATATCTGCCGCGCGATAAATTCGCCTGAAAAGAAATCTGTGATGATTTATCTGCTGTAAAACGAATTACCAGACAATCCTTTGGATATGACAAAAACATTTCTCGCTTAAAATGCACACTGCGACTATCAAATTCTACCAGACATACAGCCTCTTCTAAGTTAAGGCTTCTTTTATAATTCTCCACATCTTCGATTCCACTACTATAAATATTGATATCGCCCAATGTCTGGTAGGGATGCATACTGTCCGGGCACCCTGACATTGTTAAATTCATAAGCCTTTGTGCTTCTTTCAGTCTTCCTTCAAAAATATGCTGCCGAATTTCTTCTAAATGCGCTTTTGCATCAGGATTATTTCTATCAACCGGACCACCATACCAGATACTTTCTTCATTTACCTGTATTCGTTCCTGTTCCACACCACCGAAAATCATTGCACCTATTCTGCCGTTCCCTAATGGCAGTGCTTCTTCCCATACTTTTGCCGGTTCTTTATTACCATATGACTACTCAATTTTCCTCTTTTCTTATCCGAACTGCCTGTGTAGATAAAAATCAGTGAAGGATGCTTTTCCTCCTGTCTCCTTTGTGGCATATACAAATAGTCCAAAGCGACAGCCGCTAAAATGATCTAATTTAAAATATAGTTTTTTTCGAATTCCAATCTGTTTAAAACCTTGTCCATCATCGAAATAGAAAACTGTTTCATCCTTCATTTTTTGAAAATTAGCTTCAATTTTTAAATGAATTTTTGTGTTTTCAACCGGAATGCATTCTCTTTCCATTTCTTCTATATCTTTTGGGGTTCCATGTTTTACATCCGGCATTTCTTTCATAACGACATAATATCTGCCATTTCGCTTTGTCACGGCTACCATTCCATAACATCCCTGAAATGCACAGAGCCCTGCATAATCACCTTCCTTAATATTAGAAGCATCTATGGTGATTTCTCCACAACATTCCGGAAACATCATGCGCTGTGTCAGAACATTTTTTTGCCTGCATAATATTCTCACATAATTTTCCTGTTTTAATCGTAATGCAACCTTTTTCACAGTCGTTTTCTACCAAGTCCAGATCCGGTTCATGATTAAACTGCCAACAGCTTTTGAATCCAAAAGAATCATATGCTTCTTCGACTGTCACTCTATCTTGGGAAGCATCTACTGGCATTCCTCTCTTTCGAAAATCATCACTCTCCACTAACGGACGATATTCGTAAGTTTCTTTTGTACTACCGATTTCAAAGATCTTAGGTATTCTTCCATTGTCTCCAAATACTGGAAAATCTTTTTCCCAGCTTATCGGAAGTAACACCGGAATTCTTCCTACTGCACCATGATCCTGAAACAACATTGCATACCACCTTCCATCCGGAGTATCCACAATGCCTCCTTGTGCAACACCTTGATTACAATAACCCCTATCATCGTTCAGTACGTCTTTACCTATAAACTCTCCTTCGAGTGAATCAGATACAAAACATGCTTCTACACGTTTCCACTCACTCCTAAGTGAATGAATGAAAAATAAATAATATTTTCCATTGATTTTATAAAAATGAGTTCCTTCATATCCAAGGTTCGGGTTTCCCTCATCGCTTACTACGATACGGTCAATCCCACCTTCCTTTGGTCCACTCATATCTTTTTTTAGCTCCACTAAACGAATATTCTTATTCCCGGATGCAAGATACACTCTGTCATCGTCATCAAATAACAATGAACAATCATGATAAAACCCTTCAATTGTCTGTTTCTTCCATGGTCCATAGATATCCTTCGACTGAAACAGATAAGTCTTGCCTGTATCATTTGCAACAAAGCACACATAGAATATACCCTTATGGCAACGAAGGCTTGCTGCCCACATTCCTTTTCCGTAAATGTTCTCATTCTCCTCAAGCCTCTGCCCTGATGTACCGTCCAGTCTATCATACACATATGTAGCATGCTCCCAATGAATAAGGTCATATGAACGTAATATTTCACAGCCCGGCATAAAATGCATGGTTGTGCTAACCATATAATACGTATTTTCTACACGTATAACATCCACATCCGGATAATCAAGCTTTGTAATTGGATTCACATCTCTTTCCATCCATGTCACCTCACTCATTCTGCTCTCCTCCTGTCGTTGACAGCTTCTTCTATTTATCACAGAAAATTTTTATCACTCTATTTATCAGAATGAAATAAATTTTCAAAGAATTTTACTATTTTTTCCCACAGACTCATTTCTTTTTGTTCCTGTTCTATAATATCTGTATCCTGACATGTGATAGAAATATCATCCAGATAAAAGTCTGCATTACCATCTGTTTCAAAAAATAAATAGGCAGATTTAACTCCTCTGAAATCTCACAAACAGTAGATAATTCTGTCCAATCACCCAATGACTTCTCTTCTACAAGTAATTTTGACTCTGCCCATCTAATCCCATACGAATTTTCTTATCTTGTGTCTTAACAAATGCAGTAATTTTTATTGTTTTACCGATATAGGAAGACACATCCATTTTTCATTGATGCATCATTCTCATTTCTTCTGACGCGAAGTGAGAAACCAATTGCTGCATCCTCTGTATGATTTTCTTCATTTACAACTGTAATCACTGACTGATGACCGCTTCCACGACTGACTGCACCGATGTCCTGTGGTGTTACAGTTTTTGTTTTTCCATCTTCCTTAAATGGTTCAAAAGTGACAAGCATATCTTTTGCTTCAACAGCAATCTTTTCAGGTGTCATAGAGAACTCTTCTCCTTTTGCAGCCATTACCATTGCCTCAAATGCCGGTTTTTTGGGACAAATCTGCATTGAAAAGCAATGGATTCGAATCTCTTCTCCATGATGCATCATCTGTTAATCCCCATAATGTCACAGAGGTAAGATTCACTCCCTTTTTTGACTTCTTCAATTAAACGTGAGAAAAATTTCATAATAAAATTTTTGCCTGATAATAATTTGCATTTGCATCTGTTCCGGTACGTCCAATATCCAATTCTGTAATATGAAGCTCCGGTACTGCCGCATTATATTTTTCTAATGCAATCATATACTGCTCAATATTCTGTGTGTCATCAAGATGACCCTGCATACCAATCCCGTCAAGTAAACCATCTCCATAAATCGTACCATCTCCGTCTGGATTAATTACAGAACTCTTTACTTTTTCATGGTTTTCATTCCATGGCTCTTCTGTCAAAAAATGAATAATTGCATCGCTACGGCTTCCAAACCACTCATTATAATCGTTATAAAACAGTTTTGGCTGAATGGAAGAAAGATCATCTGTATCCGCATCCAATCCATAAAGTGATGCATACTGCTTTGCATACAATGTCTCTGCTTCTCTCGCATATAAAAAAGCATAATACAGATAGTCCGGTCCAATAATCTGATACCAATAGCTGCGCCGCAAACCATCATACTGATTCTCGTCGGCCGCTTCATTTACTACATCCCATGCATAAATAACATCTGCATAACCATTCTTGTAAGTATACTCCAATACACCATAGATATACCGCTTTAAACGAGCCAGAAGTTCTTCTCTATCCACCAGACATTCTTCATCCAGCTTTGCCGTATCCGATTTTGTCAGTTTACCGTCTGCGTATGCCTGATAATCAATTGCAAAAATAGAAGGATCCACCTGACTATGCCATACCAATACATGTCCTCTGACCTTCATATTATTTTCCTTTGCCCACTCAAGCATTTCTTCAGCTGCAAAATCGACCTTAAATAAGTTTTCAGACGAAGCATCAAAATTATATGCCGGTTTCAATTCATTTCCAAATGTCATGCTGTTAAACATTCTGTTTATCAGCTCTTCTTTTTCCTGATTTCCAATTTCCGCAGTCGGATCATTCCAATGATCCATTGCCTGACAGGCTATACCTAATTTGAAATAGTCTTCATAAAGCTTATAAAGCTGTTCATAACTGCTTGTATCCACATAGGCATTTTCCTGCCCAGCTGCTTCCACCTGCATTGTTCCCCCTCCTGTCAATCCAATATAGCCGTTCCCGCCAGCAATAATGCCAGCATCTTTTTTTCTTACTTTTCCAGCCTTCATTCTAATTACATCCCTTCTCCGCCTGTCTTTATCCAAATGTTTTACTTTTCCTTCTTAAGGGTAAAGGATAACAGACTCACGTTTCCACCTCCGCGATAGGTGATATAGATTGCCTGCACTCCATCCGGAATGCGGACCGTTGTACTGTATTCTTCCCAAACATTTGTATATTGTACCCGGATACTTCCCAGTACCTCCCCATCCCATCTGGTACGAATTTCAAATACCCCATCACCATATCCTCGTGCCTTAATTGCGATTTCATGAACACCCCGACAATCAAAATATTTAAAACCGGCAGTAGCACCATCCTGAATGTTTCCAATATAGCCCGGCTCTTCGTCACCATCACGTCCATCCTGCATAACCTTTGGAAATCCGTCACCACCAACATATACGGATGGTGTATCCGTAAAAAGATTACATGCCAGATAGCCCAGGTACTCTCCCTCTCCTCTCAATGGTCCTCCATTTAATCCACAGGAGGTAATTTCCACCTGCGGAATGGTTCCGTCAGGCAAAATTTCTATTTTTTCTGCACATCCCTGCCGACTGTACCATGTTCCGCTTGTATGCCGATGGTAAAAAATATACCAATCTTTGCCAATCCGCACGATACTTCCATGATTATTTGCTCCATATGCCATTGGCATTGCGGAGGGCTTATAACTGGCAATATGCAGGTCGCAGTTGCTTACGATAACGCCGCCATAGGTAAATACCCTTTGTCGGTTCTCTACTGATTGCATAACACAATTCATGCATCACAACAGAAGAATATATAAAGTAGTAGTAGTCTCCCACTTTACGAATAGAAGAGGCTTCGAAAAATTCATGCCCCTCAAATCCGGAATTTTTGCCATATTCACAACCCGGTACCACAATTACCGGTGGTTCTTTGATTGTCAGCATATCTGCCCCCAACACAGTTGCCATTGCACCACTTCTTGATTTATCTCCTTTTCCGCAAAAACCTGTGTAAAGAAATGTTTTTTCTCCCTCTGTAAGAACACCCGGATCAAACTGCGGCTCATCCCCATCCCGCTCTCCTAAGCGCGTACCATCTGCATAGTGTACATATCCATAAAATTCAAATTTTCCGGCAGGTGTATCACAAACTGCAACTGAAACCACACTTACATGATCAAGTACATAATATAAATAGTACCGTCCATCCGGTCCTTTGGTAATATCCGGCGCATAAAGACACATTTTTCCTTCTCTGTTTAATGGATCTTCTGTTTTTTCATAAATCACGCCTTCATAACGCCAATTTCCAAGTTCATCAACTGGAGCAGACCAGCAGACATAATTGCCAAGACAGAAAACATGCCCGTTATAGTAATCGTGTGAACCATAAATATAAACCCTGTCTCCAAACACATACGGCTCACCGTCAGGTATATATTCCCATGACGGCAGATATGGATTAAATGCTTGCTTTTTCATCCCCCGTTTTCATTCCTCTCATTTCTTTCTACTTTTCTTTAAATACCATTTGTAAAAAGGCAACCGCACTGCGCCGCCAGAAATTCCAATCATGCCTTCCCTCTATAAAATATGAGGTCACCGGAACTCCATGCGCATTTACTTCCTCTGTATTTGCAATTGTTTTTTCATAAAATGCATCCTGTTTTCCACATGATACAAATAATAATTTCATTTTCTCCCTGAAAACTTCTTCCCGATACAACAGATATCTGTAATCTTCCTCATCATCTGCGATTACGAATCCACCGCTGAAAATACCGAGCCAGGAAAATAAATCCAGATGATGAAGCGCAATTTTCTGAGATTGCATTCCTCCCATGGAAAGACCGGCTATTGCCCTATGTTCTTTGTCAGAAATTGTCCTATACCGGGAATCAATATATGGAATGCAATCCTCTACCAGTTCCTCTTCAAACGACCCTACTGCCGGGTGGCTTGTTCCATCTGATCGAAATGCATAACCTGTATTCATTACGATGATCATCTCCTGCATTTTTCCTTCTGCAATCAACCCATCTGCAATATTTGCGATTTTTCCCTGATGCAGCCATCCAATTTCATTTTCGCCGCCGCCATGCTGCAGATAAAGCACCGGGTACCTTTTCCCACCGGCCGGATTATAATCTGCCGGTGTATAGACATAACAGAGTTTTTCTCTTTTCGTCTGGGTGGATTTGTAATAATTCATATGAATCTGCCCATGTGGTACATTCTTTAATTCATGGAAATGAAATTCCCGTTCCGGCACTTCCAGATAATTGATCGTCTGAAAGCATCCATAGCCGATGGGAGCCTGCTCATTGATGACCCTTGTTCCATTTACTTCAAACGCCACATAATGGAACCCCGGTTCTACCTCTTTCACTTCTCCAACCCAATAGCCTTCCTGCTTTGCATCCTTTTTAAGACTAATTTTTCCACAATCAAATACATCCACTTCCACCGTTTCTGCTCCCGGCGCATACAAAGATATTTCTACACTTTGTTCACCGGTATGTAAAAATCCGGGACGAATATCCACATATCGTCCAGCCGGTTTTCCATCCTTATCAGTTGCGAAGATCACCTGCTTATATACCGGATCAAAAAACAGTATCTGTTCCTCTAAAGTCTGTTTTAATAGCTGTTCTTCTCCCACTGGAAGCATTCCACATGAAAGGTTCTCATACTCAGATACAGCATCATCTGTCTTCTCTTCCCATCGAAACAACTCCGGCACAAAATCTGCGAGGCATTTTTTCCAGACATGCCACTCATGATACCCTTCATAATCTCTGCAGATACAATTAATTCCTATATTCTCGAAACATGTATCATAATACTTCTGTCCAGTCAGAATTTCTTTTTCTTCACTTCCACATCCTAAGAATGCCAGTTCTGCCTTATATTTTTTTTCATTCAATATCGTATTTAACGGTTCTAAGGAAACTCCCGAAAAAACTCCAAATGCCGAAAATAACTGTGGGTGTTTTGCCATAGCAAGGGCCGCCTGCGCTGATCCAAGAGAAAGACCTGCCACTGCCCGGTTGCTACGCCCTTTTTTTGTAGAAAAATGTGCATCTATATATGGGATTACATCATTTACCAGTTCTCCGTCAAAATCCCCAGGATAAAATACCGGATCTTCTCCCGGTTTGAATGCATAGCCACAGGTCATTACCACTAACATCTCCCTGCATTTTCCCTCTGCAATCAAATTATCCATAATAAAATTCATCTTGCCCTGCCATACCCAGTCTGTTTCATTTTCTCCAACTCCATGAAACAGATATAATACCGGATATTTCACACCTGATTTTACTTTTTCTTCATAACCAGCCGGTGTATACACATAACACTCCTTCAAATGCCTGTTGATACTGGACGTATACTTGCATATGCTGACTGTTCCATGCAAAACATCTTTTAGATAATAGAAATCCACCCCCTTTTCTGCTACCTCAAATGTATTCATTGCAGAAAAGCAGCCATAAGAAACACCTGCTTTGGGATTCCAAATCCTCACTCCATCTACATACCAGTGATAATCATGAAATCCAAAGTGAAACTTCTTCTTTCCGACAAAACCTCCCTGCCCATCTGGCTCTAATTCATAACGGCCGGTTCCGGCAAATCCGCCAAGACATCCAATTTCAACTTTTTTTGCATTTGGAGCATACAGATAAAATTCTACTTCCCCATCTTTTCCTACTGTAACACTCTGCCTCTCATCCCGATATACAACTCTTGCATAGTTTTCATCTCCTGCTATCATAACAACTTCTGCTGATTTATGAATCGGATCAAAAAAATCCGGATGAGTGCTGAGTGCCTGATTTTCTGACTCATACATACAGTTTTCCCCCTTACCCTTTCTCTGTTTTTTTTATCTCCTGTTTTTTAATTAAAATACCATGACTCCAATTCAAATCCTTTTCCACTGAAAATAAAATAAATATCATGCTTTCCTGCAATTTTTCTATCAATCTGTGTTGTGATTTCTGTGAATTCCATCGCATCATCCGGATCAATCTCTGCATATCCCAATACCTCTCCATCCAGTGAATCCATACAGATTTTTATGTATCCTGTTCCCTTGCCTCTTGCAGCAACACTAAATTCTTCCACATGTCTTGTTCCGAAATCTACTCCATAAACACCAATCCAGCTTCCGGTATGAATTCCAGTAACTATCATATCTCCAGAACCGCATTCTATGCTTTTCTCACCATATTGTGTTGTTTCAATTCCACCCATAACTCCCATGGTCACAGCCTCTACTTTCTGATATGGATTTAATGCTCCAAACTGTTCTACCCCTGTTAATGTTCCCTGTATCATTTCAATATTTCCTTCCTCATCAAATGTTACTTTATCAATATTGGTACTGCGATAGCCTTTGTTTATTCCCATCGCTTCTTCTAAAATTCTTGTATGGTATGCCATATACCACTGTCCTTCAAACTCAAACATACAGTGGTGATTATTTCCGCCTCTTCCAAAATAGTACTGTGGGTTCTTTAAAATCGGTCCGCATAACGTAAATGGTCCCATTGGATTATCACTGGACATCGTAATGATTTCTCCACTGCTGAATCCAATCTCATCTTCCTTCTCATTCGGCACATTAAAGTTTGAACAATAAGAATAGTAATAAATGCCATTGATCTTATTAATACCGGAATCTTCAAACAAATAAGAAACATTTTCGATTATAACCGGATCTCCGTCGAGACTTATCATATTATCAGAAAGCTTTGCGACACGCGCCGTTCCCGGATTAGCAGCTTTATCTTCACTTGGAATTCCTCCGCCAAAATAGATATAAGCAGATCCATCATCATCCATTAATACCGCAGGATCGAACAACCATGTGACCTCAGCACAGGTCGGCGTTGCCCGTGAAATCAGCGCCTCTCCTAATGGATCCGTAAATGGACCTGTCGGACTGTCACTTGTTAATACTGCAATTCCATTTCCACTGTTTGCAAAATACAGGAAAAATCTCATTTTTCCATCAATTTCTTTACAGGCTGCTGCCGGTGCCCAGGAATTATTTCCCCAAGTTGCTGCCCCATTTTTCGAAGCTGCATAAACACTTCCATGATCTGTCCAATTTACCAGATCTGCAGATGAGATCACATTAATCTTATATATATTGGAATAGTCATTTTCCAATATTTCTCCATTTTCATCCAGCATTGGTTCATCACATGTCATATAAAGATACACTCGCCCATCATAAACCATTGCATATGGATCTGCGCCAAAACGCTGTGGCGAGGCACAATGCGTCAGTTACCTTGCCTCCTTCGGAATCACCGACACCACACAGATCCACAAGCTCTATCTGCAGCTTCTGGAAGAGCCAGGCAACTATCTGAAATATTACCTTGGTTACCTGGAGATCTGCAAACTAAAAGAGAGCGCTCTCGCACTCTCTTCTAACTGGTCTTTATATGATTTTCATAACTGGTTCCTGACTACCGGACCGGCTCCATTTTCCATTCTCACCGAACACTTAGAGGACCTTGAAATATCCCCGAAGCTTCTCAAGCGCATGAGCCAGGACTTCCATCTCCTGTCCGTCCAGCCCTTCCATGACGGTCGAAACCATTTTCTGATGAAACGCCGCATGCTTCTCGTAGGCTGACAACCCTTTATCTGTCAATGACAGAAGCACCACTCGCTTATCCTGTGCACTGCGGACACGAGACACATACCCCTTTTTTAACCAGGTTGTTGATGGCTGTGGTCAACGTACCAACGGTCACTGCCATCTCACCGGCTACCGTAGACATATTTTTCGGTTCTCCAATCCCAATTGCATCAATAATGTGCATGTCATTGATTGAGATTTCCTTAAATGTACCTGTGATCAGGGCTTTCTGCTCCACGTCCAGAATTTCATTAAATAACATGACCAACAGGTCGTTCAGCAAATTTTCCTGATTCACACTCATCTACGCTCACCGTCCTCTTTTTCTTGTCACAGTATAGCACAATTCGGACAGTGCCGCAATGATTGCTTGCAGGTAGAAAACTCATAAAAGCCCGGAGTATGGCATAAAAATAAGCTTCTTCACCCTTTTATTTCTTGGACTCTGCCAGATCTTTATCTTTGTATCCGAACATCCAGGTCAGTGCAAATGCAACACCTGCGGAGATCAGGAACATGATGATATAATTCAACGGGTCATTCAGGCACAGCAGCAGTCCGAAGATACCGGTCACACCGGTACCGGTTGCACCAAGTCCCACGATGGAAGCGTACAGTGCACCGCACGCGCCACCTGCCGCACCGCAGATGAACGGACGGAAGAAACGTAAGTTCACACCGAAGATCGCCGGTTCTGTGATTCCCATAAAGCAGGACATTGCAGACGGTACTGCCATGGATTTGATCTTGCTGTTTCTTGTCTTCAGGGCAACAGCCAGTGCTGCAGCTCCCTGTGCAATATTGGCTGCAGATGCCAGCGGCAGCCAGAAAGTCTTTCCGTAAAGTCCAAGCTGCGCCACATCGATCACCGTATACATATGATGAACACCTGCCACAACGGTTGCAGAATAAAGACCTCCCATAATAAAGCTTCCAACGCCAAACGGAAG
>ENA-OQHF01001549-OQHF01001549.1-human-gut-metagenome-genome-assembly--contig:-NODE-1549-length-12490-cov-1.778775_pt1 | contig 12490 bp, 13 predicted proteins | sample MGYA00242559_ERZ504709 | MGnify/ENA primary metagenome ERZ504709 (study PRJEB26092, sample SAMD00036203) | human gut metagenome | host: Homo sapiens | study: EMG produced TPA metagenomics assembly of... | reverse complement strand
CGTTTAGATATAGTAAAACCCCGGAAAACCTTGATTTTCCGGGGTTTTTGAACCATTTTGATACGGTTTGAACAGCAGATTATCTCTTGCTGAACTGAGGCGCGCGACGAGCTGCCTTGAGACCGTACTTCTTTCTTTCCTTCATTCTCGGGTCACGGGTGAGGAAACCGGCCTTCTTCAGCGTAGCGCGGAGGTTCTCGGAATCGTACTGGAGCAGAGCTCTGGAGATACCGTGGCGGATAGCACCGGCCTGACCGGTAACACCGCCGCCTGCAACGCGGCAAACGATGTCGAACTTCTCTTCGGTACCGGTGAGAACGAGCGGCTGACGAACGATCGTCTTGAGGGTATCAAGGCCGAAATAATCGTCGATATCGCGGTCGTTGATCGTAACCTTACCGGTGCCCTGGTAAATTCTTACACGTGCAACGGAGCTTTTTCTTCTGCCGGTGCCGTAGAAATAAGGTGCCTTATCGTACATATTCGTTTACCTCCTATTAAAGTTCCCAAGCCGTCGGCTTCTGCGCCTTGTGCTTGTGCTCGCTGCCGGCGTAGACACGAAGTCTTGCTTCTGCAGCTCTGCCGATGGTGTTCGAGGGGATCATGCCGTGAACAGCAAGCTCCATCGCCTTTTCCGGCTTTGTACGCATCAGGGTGTCATAACGGACAGCCTTGAGGTGGCCGATATAACCCGTGTGATGATAATAATACTTCTTTTCAGCCTTACCGCCGGTGAGGACAGCCTCAGCGCAGTTGATGATGATGACGTGGTCACCGCAGTCAACGTGCGGGGTAAAGGTGGGCTTGTGCTTGCCGCGGAGAAGAACTGCGGCCTGTGCTGCAACGCGGCCGAGCGGCTTGCCTGCAGCGTCAATTACATACCATTTGCGGTCAACCTGACCAGCCTTGGCCATATAAGTGGACATAGCGTTTACCTCCAAAATTGATTTAAATTATCTCGGTACCGGCAAACGCTTTGTGCGCTGCGATACGAAATCTCTGAAAATGCCCATAGCTTTCCCATGGGCGCTAAATGATAGTACCACACGAAAAACGGCTTTGTTCAAGCGCATTTTTTGCGGGTTTTTTAAGCTGCGAATTCCAATCTCGCTTATTCTTTGTTTTTCTCATTTATGCTCTTATTTTTGAATGTGCGATTTCAAAAATATTTTTGCGGCAAAATTTAAAAAGCACAGCTTTTCCGCCGTTTTTCGGGAAAGCCGTGCTTTTTACGGTTTTTATTCAGCTATTACTTTTTCACACAGCGCGTTGCGACAAAGCAGGGCACGCCGTGCTCGTGCAGAAAGCCTCCGCCGTTTGTATCTTCATAAATATCCGTCAGCATAAATCCCGCGCGCAGCTGGCCACCGATTTCTTCGTCCAGTGTGTGCGAAAACTGCACGCCGTAATCGAGCTCCAGCGACTTTTTATAGAGTACTTCGTCTTTTAAGGGATTATACGGCAGCGTGTTCGTAATCTTTGTTTCGTCGTCATCAAAAAGGTAATTGATGCCGTTATCAAACCCGACAAGCAAAACGCCGCCCGGCTTTAACACGCGGGCACACTCACGCCAGACAGGCTCTAATTCCTCGATGTAGCAGTTGGAGACAGGGTTAAAGATAAGGTCGAAGCTCTCGTCTGCAAACGGCAGCGGCTTTGTCATATCGGCGCGGACGCACTTTGGCGTGTATCCCTCCCGCTTGCCGACCTCTTCTTCGCGCTTTAGCTGCTCCGTGGAATAATCCAGCACGGTGCAGTCTGCGCCGAGCGCCGTGAAAACGGGAATCTGCTGCCCGCCGCCGCTGGCTAAACCCAGAATTTTCTTGCCGCGCATCTCGCCGAACCATTCGTGCGGCACGATTTTTGTCGGTGTGAGATAGACGCCCCATTCGCCGTTTTTCGCTTTTTCAAACGTTTCGTGGCTGATGGGCCTGCCCCACTCCCAGCCGTTTTGCACCCAGCTGTCCACGGTTTTGGCGTTGATGTCGGTGTAGTTCATACGTTTATTCTCTCTTTCTAAAAGTTTTATCTTTTATGAATTTGCCGTGCAAATTCATAGGGAGACCCCTTAATAGGGTCTCCCTCGGACGAACAATTCACTGGATTGTTTTATAGCAATGCGAAGCATTGGTTTCTCCCAGTCCTGATTTTGGGGTAAGTAAAAGGATTTCGCGCTCTGCGGAGCGCGCCTCAGGGCTTTGCCCCGAGACCCTATAAACTTTCTGAAGAAAGTTTAATCAAAGACTTTTTAACCCAACTCGTCGTCCGCAGAAGCGACGACGTTTACGCCGGTGCCGCAAACATTTTCGATGACGATGTCGCCGATATGGACGGGAGCGGTGATCTCCGCTGCGTTGATGGCTTTCATGCAGTCGAAAAATTTTACCCTTCGGTATGTCCGTTTTCGTGCGCACGGCGACAACCGGGCGTTCACCGTTTAAAACGCGAACGGTAGACGTGACGGTACGGGCGGGCGCGGTAACTTCCTTCACGGCGTATGAGCTCGCCGCGCTTACACGTATTGCCTGTAACGCTTTTCACCTCGCCGTTTCAACCGTGACGGTCAGCGGGCAGCCCAAGGGGCAGTTGATGCAGATAAACGATTTCGTTTCCATAGTAATGCCCTCCTTATTCCGCTTCCACCGTGACGGTGACGGTATCAAAATCAATATTTTGAAGGTCTGCTTTTTTCAGCAACACCTGCTCCATTTCGCCCGGTGCCATAACGGTCTTTTTGCGGTGCTGCACGCGCTGATCGCCGAAATAGACACTGATGAACGAATTTTTATAGATGCCGCCCACGCGGAAGCGCACCGTGAGCGTATCCGGCATATTTTCGGGGTGAATGATGCTCGGCACAGTGTAGCGCACACCGCCCTTGGCTTCCAGCTTGATGCCGCCCGAAAGCGGCTCTGCGGTTTCTTTGCTGCCGCCCTGCACGTACTTTGCGGCGGCACGGCCGGCCTGCGCGGCTTCTTCGGAAACATAGTCCACAAGGTCGTGCACATGCAGCACGTTGCCGCACGCGAAGATGCCCGGCACGCCGGTCTCGAGGCTTTCGTTGACAACGGGGCCGTTCGTCACGCGGGAGAGCGGTGCGCCCGCGCCGAGGGTGAGCTCGTTTTCCGGGATCAGACCGACGGACAGAAGCAGCGTATCGCAGGAATAATACTCTTCCGTGCCCGGGATGGGCTTTAATTTGTCGTCCACGGCGCTGATGGTGACGCCCGTTACGCGGTCCTTGCCGTGAATCTCCGTCACAGTGTGGCTAAGCTTCAGCGGGATGCCGAAGTCATCGAGACACTGGACGATATTGCGCTTGAGTCCGCCGGAGTACGGCTGGAGCTCCGCGACGACGTGCACCTTCGCGCCCTCTAACGTCATGCGGCGCGCCATGATGAGACCGATATCGCCGGAGCCGAGAATGACGACCTCGCGTCCGGGCATATAACCCTCCATATTGACAAGGCGCTGCGCCGTGCCGGCGGAGAACACGCCCGCCGGGCGGAAACCGGGGATATTCAGCGCGCCGCGGGAACGCTCGCGGCAGCCCATGGCCAAAATGACCGCGCCCGCTTCCACGGTGAACAGCCCGTCTTCGCGGCTGACTGCCGTGACGACCTTTTCCCGGGGAAATGCTCAGTACCATTGCGCCGAGCTTGTACGGGATATGCAAAGCCTTTGCGCGTTCTTCAAAACGAGCGGCGTACTCCGGACCCGTGAGCTCCTCTTTAAACGTGTGCAGACCGAAGCCGTTGTGGATGCACTGGTTTAAGATGCCGCCGAGGCGCCCGTCTCTTTCTAAAATTAAGATATCTTCAGCCGGAAGCCCGTTTTCTGCCGCGGCGACCGCCGCCGCAAGCCCCGCAGGACCGCCGCCGATGATGACAAGCGATTTTGTGATTTTATTTTCCATAATAAACCTCATTTCGTCTTCCCGAACACGATTTCGGAGCCTTTTTCGTTCTTTCGGATGGCTGTCAGCGGCAAGTTAAGTTCTCTTGCGAGAATATCCATGACGCGCGGGGAGCAGAAGCCTGCCTGGCACCGGCCCATTCCGGCTCTGGTTCTGCGCTTTACGCCGTCCAGCGTTTTCGCGCCGAGCGGGCGGCGGATGGCGTCCACAATCTCGCCCTCGGAGATCGTCTCGCAGCGGCAGACAATACTGCCGTAGAGCGGGTTTTCACGGATTTTCTCGGCGCGTTCTTCGACGCTGAGCGAATTGAGGTGCACGACGCCGTGACGAACGGGGGTGAAGCTTTCTTTTTTCGTAAGGCCAAGCGCTTTCGCCGCCATTTCCGCCATATAAACACCGATGGCAGGCGCGCTTGTGAGGCCCGGGGATTCGATGCCCGCGGCTTCAAAGAAGTTCGGTGCGCTTTCCTCTAAGATGAAGTCGCCTCTGTCCGCGCAGGCGCGCAGACCGGAGAACGATGTGATGATCTGTCGGCTCGGCACGTTTTTCACGCTCATACCGGCTTTTTCCAAAACGAATGCAAGGCCGCTCTGCGTTGTGGCCGTGTCCTCGCGGTCTTCGATATTCTCGGCGGTGGGGCCGAGCAGCAGATTGCCGTGCACGGTGGGTGTGACAAGAATGCCCTTGCCGAGCTTTGTCGGCAGCTGGAAGATGGTTTTATCAACCAAATTGCCCGCGTTTTTGTCGCACAGGCAGTATTCGCCGCGGCGCGGGGTGATGGTGAACGCGTGCGGCAGCAGCATATCGTGAATTTCATCGGCGTGCACACCCGCCGCGTTGATGACGGCGCGCGTTTCGATCTCGCCCTGTTCGGTTTCGAGAATATAGAGGTCGTTTTCGCGGCGGATATTTTGCACGCCGCACTCAAATTTGAATTCAACACCGTTTTTCTCAGCGTTTTCGGCAAAGCCCAAGGTCAATTCAAACGGGCATACGATGCCGGAGGACGGACAGAACAGCGCCGCGACGACCGTGTCGCTGAGCGCAGGCTCCATTTCTCTCGCTTCGTCACCGGTAAGAATTTTGAGGTTTTCTACTCCGTTTGTCACACCGCGCTCATAAAGCTCCTTTAACGCAGGCATGTCGTTTTCGTCAAAGCACAGCACAAACGCGCCGTTTCTGCGGAACGGAACATCCAGTTCTTCCGCGACCTGCGTCATCATGCGGTTGCCGAGGACGTTCATCTTGGCTTTCAGCGAGCCCGTTTTGGCATCAAAGCCGCCGTGCACGATGGCGCTGTTCGCCTTTGAGGTGCCGGTGCAGACGTCTTCGCCCTTTTCCAGTACGCATATTTCTGCCTGATACCGCGAAAGCTCACGGGCGATGGCGCTGCCCGTAACGCCCGCGCCGATCACGACGGCGTCATATCGTTTTTTCTCCATTTTTGTTTCAATCCTTTCAAATACACCAAAAGACCGCTTCAAACGGCTTTTCCCCTATAAATCGCCGACGAAGCTCTTGTTTTTTATTGTATCATACAAAACCGCGCGTTTCAATTAAAATAGTCTGCATAATTTCAACAAAAAAAGCTTGACACAAATGGGAAAATGCTTCAAAATAAAATGGAGGCAGAATGCCCTATATATTTGAAACCATTTTTCGAAAAGAAAGGACGTTAATATGAATTACCTTTTAGGTGTAGATCTTGGCACCAGCGGCACAAAAACCGTGCTTTTTGACGAAGACGGCAATGTAATCGCGAGCAAAACGATAGAATACCCGCTGTATCAGGAAAAAAACGGCTGGGCAGAGCAGGAGCCGCTCGATTGGTGGAATGCGGCGGCGGATACCATTCACGCCGTGATCACCGAAAGCGGCGTCGATAACAAAGACATCAGGGGACTCGGCATTTCCGGCCAGATGCACGGCCTTGTCATGCTGGATAAGGACGGCAACGTGCTGCGCCGCTCCATCATCTGGTGCGACCAGCGCACGGCAAAGGAGTGCGAGGAGATCACCGCACGCGTCGGCGCAGAGCGCCTGATTGAGATTACCGCAAACCCGGCTTTGACGGGCTTTACGGCATCTAAAATCCTTTGGGTGCGCAACAACCAGCCGGAAATTTATGCAAAGTGCGCGCACATTCTGCTGCCGAAGGACTACGTGCGCTACATGCTGACGGGCGACTTTGCAACAGAGGTCTCCGATGCTTCCGGCATGCAGCTTTTAGACGTGCCGAATCGCTGCTGGAGCGACGAAGTGCTTGAAAAGCTTGATATTGACAAGGCACTCTTGCCGAAGGTATACGAATCCCCCGGAAGTGACGGGTGTCATCTCCGAAGAAGCCGCAAAGCGCACCGGCCTTGCGGCGGGCACCATCGTGGTCGGCGGCGCGGGCGATAATGCGGCAGCAGCCGTGGGTACCGGCGTTGTGGAGGACGGCAAGGCGTTTACAACCATCGGCACCTCCGGCGTTGTGTTTGCGCACACGGATAATATTTCCATTGATCCGAAGGGCCGCGTGCACACGTTCTGCTGCGCCGTACCGGGCGCATGGCACGTGATGGGCGTGACGCAGGGCGCGGGTCTGTCCCTTAAGTGGTTCCGCGATAACTTCTGCGGCGCGGAAAAAGAGACCGCAGCCGGCATGGGCGTAGACCCGTATTATCTGATGGATCAGCAGGCGGCGCGTTCGCCGATCGGCTGCAACCGTCTGCTTTATCTGCCGTATCTCATGGGCGAGCGCACTCCGCACCTTGACCCGGACTGCCGCGGCGCGTTCATTGGTCTTTCCGCCATGCACACGAAGTACGACATGCTCCGCGCCGTGATGGAGGGCGTAACATACTCCCAGCGCGACAGCGTGGAGGTGCTGAAAACCATGGGCGTTTCCATTGACGGCATGCTCGCCTGCGGCGGCGGCGGTTCCTCGAAGCTGTGGCGTCAGATGCTTGCCGATACGTATAACTGCGCCGTGCGCCACGGTCGTTTGCCAAGGAAGGGCCCGGCGCTGGGCGTTGCAATCCTCGCCGGTGTGGGCGCAGGGCTGTATCCATCCGTGCAGGAGGGCTGCCGCCGCGTTATTCGACTCAACGCCCCGCAGGAGCCGATTGAGGAGAATGTGCCGAAGTATGAGGCGTTCTACCGCATGTACACGAAGCTGTACCCGGCGCTGAAGGACTGCTACAAGGCGCTTGCTGCGCTGTGAGCCGCGTGTTTGAAGCGCTGTGCGCCCACCTGAAAACGCATCCCGAAGCCGAAGTGCAGGACGCGGTGAAGTTTTTGTACCAGGCGAGTTTTGGCGGCGGCCACTTTTTAAGCGACCCCGACGGCGCTTATCAATATTTATTAAAGGAAGCGGAGATTGCCAACCGTGATGCACCGTACACGGAAGCCCTCGGCGAGCAGTACGCGCGCATCAACTTGAGCGCGTTGCAGGAGCTTTCACCGAAAACACTTTTTGCTATGTTTAAAGCGTCTTCCGAAGACACGCCCACGGACAAAACGGCGTTTTTATCACTTTTGGACGAGCTTGAAAATGCCGATTTGTTCGACAAAGCCGAGAAAGCGGCATTTTTGAAATCGTACCGTGCGGCGGGCTGCCCTGCCGTGCACCACAGTGAAGCGTACCGCCGTGCGTATCACCCGGCATACCGCGTGGTGAAAAAAGCGTATGCGGATTTTCTGTCGGCATTCATCGCGATCGATAAGTTGACGGCGGAAAAAGCCCCGGTGACGGTTGCAATCGACGGGCTGTGCGGCTCGGGCAAAACGACGTTTGCAGCACTTTTGCAGAGCGTTTATGACTGCAACCTGTTCCACGCCGATGATTTTTATCTGCCGATGCCCATGCGCACGCCGGAGCGCTACGCCACCCCGGGCGGCAACGTGCACTGGGAGCGTATTTTGTCGGATATTCTGGAGCAGATTCCGAAGAACGAGTCGTTTTCCTACCGCATGTTCGATTGCGGCGTTATGGACCTCGGCGACGCGGTGCAGGTCACGCCAAAGACGCTGAACATTTTAGAGGGCTCGTACTCTACGCACCCGGAGCTCATCGGGCGCTACGATCTCAAAATTTTTCTCAAGACCTCGCCGGAGACACAGAGCGCACGCATTTTAAAACGCAACGGCCCCGCGCGGCACAAGATGTTCGTGGAAAAATGGATCCCGCTCGAGAACCTCTACTTCACTTCCTATCCCGTTGAAAAGCAATGTGACCTTGTTTTTACGACGTAAACTCAAAAAAGTTTTTCATATCCGTATGTACCGCCGCGTGCATACGGATATTTTTGTGCTTTCAGCTTCTATATTTAGAGAAATCGGTGAAATTTTAACTATATATAGTTTTTTTCAAAACTTTTTGAAATTTTTTTGAAAAAAGGCTTGCAATTTCAGAATGGATGTGGTATTATAACAAAGCCGTCAGATGAGGCGGCAAACAGAATAGTTGGTGTTGATTACAACGAGGGTCCACCTGTTCCCATTCCGAACACAGAAGTTAAGCTCGTTTGTGCTGAAAATACTCGGCTGGCAACGGCCCGGGACGATAGGTTGGCGCCAACACTTAAAGCGGACATCCAATAGGATGTTCGTTTTTTTATGTTTAAAAACAGGAATTCGGCTTGCAGGCGGTTTTATGTGCCGCGCATACCGAATTCAAAAAATGAAGCCCGCAGTTTTTTGCGGGCTTTTGCTTACTCGTTTAACGTAATGGCGTTGCCGTTTGCGGGCGGCTTTTGCGTGGGGTCGGCGTTATCGTTTGCGATGAGCGTCATCTCAAGTTCGTCCGTATCGAGCTCGATGAACGAGACTTTGCCGTCTTCATCAAACTGACATTTGCCGCTAACCGTCATGTTTTCCGTATCGTTCACGGTGACGTCCGCCGTAAAGCGCACCACGCGGTCTTTTTCTTCGTAAGGCTCGGTCTTGACGGCGGTCACCTTCACGGTCTCGTTCATTTCGTCCGCCATAAGCTGCATGGTCAGTACTTCTTCAATGAAGCTCGTGAAGCCGTTTTCGCTGCACAGGGCTTTTTCGTCTTCCCAAGCATCTTTGTACGCCGTAAGGGCGCTTTCTTCGCCGCTTTCCAAAATACTGCCGAAGCGCTGCATAGGCTCACTCGGCGCGTTCAGCATGCTTTCCGCCAACGCGGCCGCGGCTTTTTCCGCATTTTTTGCCGTGCTGCCGCCCGAAGCGCAGGCGGACAACAGCAGGAGCAAGCTAAGGCACAAAGAAAGCATTACGGTCATTCGTTTTTTCATAAAATCATCCGCCTTTCTGAAAATGGTAATATTTTTTCTACCTTGATTATAAAGGAAAATGCGCAGCAGCGTCAAGGCGCAAGTTGACTGAATTTTCCCCCCTGTTTTGTCGTTTCTTCCAATTTAAGGCATATGCCAAAAATCTGCAAAACACTTGCTTTTTGGCATATCCTATTGTATACTAAATTCGTGTAGATTAGAGTTCACGCGAAGTTTGCGGGAGTTTGATTTATACGGATAGATCGGGGCACCCGATGGGATGCTATACCAAGTAAAGGATGTTTTCAGATGGAAATCACAAAGCAGACCACTATGGGCGAAATGCTTGATTATGACCGCGGCATCGCTTATGTGCTGATGCAGTCCGGCATGCACTGCGTAGGCTGCCCGTCCTCCATCCACGAGTCCCTTGAGGACGCATGTGCCGTACACGGCCTGGATGTTGACAAGGTCTTTTCTGCCATTCAGGAATATCTGAACAGCAAGAAGTAATTTTTCTAAGATAAAGATAAGCGCAGAGCGTGGGTTTTCCCCGTGCTCTGCGCTTTCTTTTGATCGCATAAAGCGTTGCAGAAAAACACCCGCAGGGCGGTTTTTCATGCCGTTCTGCGGGTGTTGGATTAATTTTATCAGAGCGTTACAACAACGTCGCTGAGGTCTGCGTTTACCTTCAGGACAGTGCCGAGCTCATTTTGCTCGACTTCTGCGCCGGAGACGTTCTTCACGTTCTCCACGTTGCGCAGCAGCACGCTGAGGTTCTCTGCCTTGCCGTCGAACTTGAAGGTAATAACGCCGTTCTCGTTCACTGCGGAAACGCTGAGCATATCGTTGCCCTTGCTGTCGCAAACCTTTGCGCTCGCCTTATCGGAAAGCTCGAAAACGTGCAGGGTGAGGTCCTTGCCGTAATCGTAATCCGGCTGCTGGTTGTTCGCGCCGATGGCAACGATGGAGTTTTCTCTCGCAAAGAGCGGCAGAGAGAAGAAATCGTCAGTTCTCGCGCAGCCAGTGACCGCCCTCGCGCTTTTCGTTCGAGAGCAGGTGCGTCCACTTGCCCTCCGGCAGGTAGTACGTGACGTCGCCTTCCTTCGTGAAGACCGGCGCGACCATCAGGCTGTCGCCGAGCATATACTGGCGGTCGAGGTCTCGCACGGGAGTCATCCGGGAATTCCAGAACCATGGCGCGCATGGTCGGCACGCCCGTTTTATGTGTATTGACCGCAGTGGAGAACATGTACGGCATCAGGGTGCACTTGAGCTCGGAGAATTTGCGGACAACGGCTACGGATTCCTCGCCGTTCTCTTCACCCTCCTTGCTGAACAGCCACGGCACACGGTAGGAATCGGAGCCGTGCAGTCTGGAATGCGTGGAGAGCAGGCCGAACGCCGCCCAGCGCTTGTAAACGTCCGCCGGAGCCTTGCCCTCGAAACCGCTCATGTCGTGGCTCCAGAAGCCGAAGCCGGAAAGGCACAGGGAAAGGCCGCCGCGCAGGGATTCGGACATGGAGGAGTAGTTCGACGAGCAGTCGCCGCCCCAGTGTACCGGGAACTTCTGTCCGCCGACCGTGGCGCTTCTTGCAAAGAGGCATGCCTCGTTCTTGCCCTTGTACTCTTCAAGCACTTCCCAAACGCACTTATTGTAAAGGTAGGTGTAATAGTTGTGCATACGGAGCGGATCGCTGCCGTCGTAGTAGACAACATCGGTCGGGATTCTCTCACCGAAGTCGGTCTTGAAGCAATCGACGCCCTGGTCGAGCAGGTGGCGCAGCTTGGACTGATACCACTTCCATGCACCCGGGTTCGTGAAGTCCACGATACCCATGCCGGCCTGCCACAGATCCCACTGCCAAACGTCGCCGTTCGGCTTTTTGAGAAGGTAGCCAAGCTCCTTCGCTTCCTTAAACAACGGAGACTTCTGGCCGATATAGGTGTTGATCCAAACGCAGATCTTGAGGTTGTTTTCGTGCTTCATCACCTGCAGCTGGTGCTCGATATCCGGGAACATGGCCCGATCCCAGTCGAAGTTGCACCATTCGTTTTCCTTCATCCAGTAGCAATCGAAGTGGAACACGTGCAGCGGAATGTGGCGCTCTTTCATGCCGTTTACGAAGCCCATGACGGTCTCTTCGTCGTACTTCGTTGTGAAGGAGGAGGTGAGCCACAGGCCGAATGTCCATGCCGGCGGCAGTGCGGGCTTGCCGGAAAGCGTGGTGTAGTTTTCAAGCACGTTTTTCATGCTGTCGCCGCCAACGACCATGAAGTCGAGCTTTTCGCCCGGCACGGAGAACTGTACGCGCGTGACATGCTCGGAGCAGATCTCATAGGAGACCGGGCCCGGGTCGTTCACGAGCACGCCGTAGTTGCGGTTCGTGATGTAGAACGGAATGCTCTTGTAAGAAATTTCGGTGCAGGTGCCGCCGTCTTCGTTCCAGGTCTCCACGGTCTGGCCGTTCTTCACATACGGGGTGAAGCGCTCGCCGAGGCCGTAGACCTTTTCGCCGATGTCAAGGTTCATCTGGGCGCGCATGTAGTTGCCGTCCGGGGTGGAGATGGTGCTGATCATCGCGTTGCCGAAGCGGTTGCCGATGCTTGTCAGCTTCTTGTCCTTATAGTAGTAATCAAAGCTGCACGGGTTCTTGCCGATGACGAGCTTTGTGTTGCCGCTCTTGATCGTCACGGTCGTTTCGGTGTTCTCGACCTCCAGTGCGCAGTGTGCGTCGTTCAGCTCGAACGCCGGCATTTTCTGGTTGCTGCCCATAAAGTGGTACGCTTCCGTGCGGATGATATCCGGCTGCGGAGAGGAAATGTACATTTCCAGAAGCGGGGCCGCCCATGGCGCGCATGTCTGCGTGGTACGGCACGGTGTAGAGGTAAACGCGATCGTTTTCTACCTTGACTTCGCGAACCTGCACGGCGTCCGTGTTCGTCACGCCGGGAAGGTTCATCCAGTAGCCTTTCGTAAATTTCATATTCAGCTCACTGCCTTTCAAAAAAATTCAAAAATTCCGTTATTGGCACTTGCGCTTTTCGCGCGCCTGCTCTATCAATAAGTATAAGCGATATGCTTTGGAAAGTCTACCGCTAATTTGTCCGCTTTTATAACAATCCTGACCACTGAGCCTAAAAAGGAGGTGCGTTTACGGACAAAAATCAATTTGACCGCATGCGGGAGGACCCGCCGCCACGGCTGACGCGCATGATGCCCGTGATGAACTACTGCATTCGACGCGAAGACGCTTCACGCGCTGATGTCACTGGCACAGCGAAATGGAGCTTTTCCGTGTGATGCAGGGCACGCTGATCCGTGCAGTGC
>ENA-OQHF01001547-OQHF01001547.1-human-gut-metagenome-genome-assembly--contig:-NODE-1547-length-12496-cov-3.115773_pt1 | contig 12496 bp, 10 predicted proteins | sample MGYA00242559_ERZ504709 | MGnify/ENA primary metagenome ERZ504709 (study PRJEB26092, sample SAMD00036203) | human gut metagenome | host: Homo sapiens | study: EMG produced TPA metagenomics assembly of... | reverse complement strand
CCTGGAGGGCTGCCTGGAGTTCCTGGCACAGGACGAGCTGCTGGAGGTCACCCCGGAGAATCTGCGCATCCGCAAGCAGATCCTGAACCACGACCAGCGCATGAAGGCCAAGAGCAAGCTGAAGTAATTTCAAAAAAGCATTCTTTTATAGCAGCGCAGAAGCACCTACGGGCGTTTTTGCGCTGCTTTTTTCATGTTTAGCAAATCACCCCCATGTTTTTTGCAAAAAAGGCTTGCAAAAGCGCGGTGACTGCGGTATAATATTTCTCGCAGTCACTGATATGCCTCTTTAGCTCAGTCGGTTAGAGCACCTGACTGTTAATCAGGGTGTCGCCTGTTCGAGTCAGGCAAGAGGCGCCAGCAAGCGATGGATATTCTTCCATCGCTTTTTTGTTTATCTGCATCTTTTTCACCCTTTCTTTACGGTTCTTAAAAAATATCGCCTTGAAGAACCCTAGTGGTTGTGGTATACTTTTATAAGTTTATAGGCGTGGAAAGGTACTGTGCAGGCTGCACAGTCTTTTCTGCCCACAGACAGGCGCTCCCCGGTCAGAAGACTGCCGTGCAGGAGCGCAATTTTTTCGTTGGTCAAATCAGCAGGCAGGCCGGTGGTCTTGTGCGGCAAACGCAGGGCGGCAGGGCGGCTTGGTGTCGTTTGAATAAATCTTGAGAGTAAAAGGAAACATCTATGCGTTATACCTACGTCCGGCAGCACGATACCACCGACTGTGCGGCTGCCTGTCTGGCCATGGTGTGCCTGCACTACAAAAAGGAAGTTACCATTACCCGCCTGCGGGATATGATGGGCACCGACCTGAAAGGCACCAACCTTGTAGGCCTGCAAAAAGCCGCCAATGAACTTGGTTTTACCACCGCCGCAGTCCGCGTGGACCGCGAAAACTTTCTGAGCGATTTCTCGCTTCCCTGTATTGCACAGGTCATCACCGATCAGGGTCTGGCTCACTTTGTTGTGGTGTTCAAAAAGACCACCATCAAGGATGATGGCGCACGCCGCAAGCATATGCTGCAGGACGCCGAGAGCCGCAAGGAAGAAGAGGAAAAGGGCAAAAAGCATAAGTGCAAGGATTACGTCATCATCGGCGACCCCGGCACGGAACTGAAAAAGATCAGTCTGGACGAGTTCTACAAGAACTTTACCGGCGTTCTGCTGCTTTTGAACCCCACCTCGGAGTTCAAGGGCGGCAAGATTGAAAAGGGCGGCATGATGAAGCGGTATATCAACCTGCTGCTGCCCCAGAAAAAGCTGTTCTTCTACGCCATCCTCAGTTCGATCATCACCACCATTCTGGGCATCGCGTCCTCCATGTTCAATAAGATCCTGATGGACGAGGTGCTGCCCTACGGGTTGAACAGCCTGCTGGTCACATTGATCTTGGTGTTCAGTGTGGTCAGCATTACCAGCACGCTGATCGGCTTTGTGCGCCAATGGGTGCTGATCCATCTGTCCATTAAGATCGATATTCCGCTGATGCTGGGTTACTTCGGGCACATCTTCAACCTGCCCATGAAGTTCTTTGCCACCCGCAAGACCGGTGATATCACCACCCGTTACTCGGACGCAAACACCATCAAATCTATCTTTACCAGCATCGCGCTGAGCCTTGTGATGGATATTTCCATGGCTGTCATCACCGGCATCATTCTGTTCCGCATGAACGCCATGCTGTTCTCCATCTCGCTGTTCATGGCGCTGGTCAGCATCCTTCTGGTGCTGGTGTACAAACAGCCTTATAAAAAGATCAACGAAGAGAGCATGGCACAGTCGGCTGCGCTGAACAGCCAGATGATCGAGAGCCTGCGCGGCATCGAGACCGTCAAGTGCAATGCCAACGAGCAGACCGAGCTGGATAATCTGGAACGCGAGTACATGAAGAGCCTGAAGATCAGCCTGCGCTCCAGCCGCATCAGCACCACGCAGGGTCTGATCTCTTCCTTCATCTCCACCGGTTTCAGTATGCTTACCACCTACGTGGGCATCACGCAGGTGCTGAACGGCGAGATGACGCTGGGCGGCTTTATGGCCTTCAGCACCCTGTCCGGCTACTTCACCTCCCCCCTGAGCAACCTGATCGGTCTGCAGATGCAGATCCAGGAAGCCAGCATCTCCATGAAGCGTCTGACCGAGATCATGGACTACCCCTCTGAGTACGAGACCGCCGAGGGTGTGGAGCAGAGCGAGCTGGACAAGGTAGAGGGCGACATCGAGTTCAAGGACGTCACCTTCCGCTACGGCAACCGCGCTCCCGCGCTGGATCACATTAGCTTCACCATTCCCGCCGGTAAAAAGGTGGCGCTGGTGGGCGGCAGCGGCAGCGGCAAATCCACCATCACCAAACTGCTGCTGAAGTACTACGACCCCGAGGACGGCGAGATCGACATAAACGGCGCAAATCTGGCCGAGTACACCAACAGTTCGGTGCGCCGCGCCATTGCCTATGTGCCCCAGAACATCGAGCTGTTCAGTAAGACCATCTACGACAACATCCGCATCTCCCGCATGGATGCCACCATGGAGGAAGTGAAGGAAGCCGCCAAGAAGGCCGATGCCCATGAGTTCATCCGCCATCTGCCGCTGCAGTACAACACCTACCTGGAGGAAGCCGGCAACGGCCTGTCCGGCGGTGAGAAGCAGCGCATTGCACTGGCGCGTGCCTTCCTGAAGGATTCCGGCCTGTACATCCTGGACGAGTCCACGAGCAATCTGGACTTTGCCACCGAGAATCTGATCTTCAACATGATCTACGAGCAGCTGGCCGACCGGTCCATGCTGATCGTAGCCCACCGTCTGTCCACCGTCCGCGACTGCGACCTGATCCTTGTGATGGATCACGGCAAGATCGTGGAGCGCGGCACCCACGATGAGCTGATGGCCAAGGATGGCAAGTATGCTGAGCTGTGGAACATGCAGCAGGGCATCTACCGCCGCCGTGAGCCGGTGGCCAAGCAGCCTGTGGCTGCCGCTGTGGTAGAGGATGACGATGACTGGCGAAGCCTTTACCTACTGATTCGTTGCAGTCGGGTGCGCACCCGATTACATAAAACCGGTTCCCTCCCGGCAGCGCAGCCGGGGAGGAACCGACAAAAGTTCATTATTTGAAGGGAGTAATTCATCATGATGATGCCTGCAAATTTTTCCGCAATCTCTGAGAACGAGATGACCTACGTCAACGGCGGCGCAAGCCTGTCCGACATCCTGGCTCCTAGCCTGACCCTTGAGAACTGGAAGAAGTTCAACACCAACATGGTCACCATTATCGGCAATTCTTTCCTGGGCGACTATGTCAGCAACACCGTTGGCACTCTGTTCGGCGGCGCATACGTCCCCGGCAACCTGGGCAAGGCCTGGTTCAACTCTGTCAGCAAGTACTACAATAGCGGCTACGATACCGTTGTCGGTAACGGCACCGACGCCGGGATGACTTATGGCAATACTGCTCTGGGCACTCTGAACGGTGCTCTGAACGCTGGCCTGCGTCTGGCTGGTTCTGCTGCTGCCATCTACAACCTGGCAACCGCCAACGTCAAGAACGGTCTGCCCAGCCTCTTTGACTTCGAGAAGAATAAGACCGTCTTCCCTGACTAAGACTGTTTAATTCTGGCTTCCGGGGTTAAGTAATTGCACTGGTTTCCCTGCCGCGCAGGACTTTTCGGCAAACAGGTGCGCACCTGTTTGCCGAAAAAGTACCTTGCGGTTGCGCAGCCGCAAGGTACCCGGCAGTACGGCAGCTGGCAGAACGCCGTGCGGTATCTTACCCCACAAAAAACGATATGCAGTGTGTTTTCCGGCCCCGCTGCAAAGCGCCGGACCGGTGACAATGCCTCGTTATGGTGTGCCCGGAGGCGTCCTGCCTCCGGGCACATTCTATTTTTCGCATCACCCATTACTGCTACAGTAATAGGTGATCAGAAGCAGAGAAGGTGTGCTTTGCCCTTTCTCTGCCTGTGATTGCCTATTACGGCCTCCCCTTTGCGGAGGAAATTCAACGATAGGACAAAGAGGTATTTCAACATGAACGAGATCAAAGTTGCTGAAAACAAGACCCTCAAACTGACCAACGTGGTGTCTCGCCGCATCGCCCCCGAAGAACTGGGCAACATGATGGTGGCGCTGACCCAGCTGCAGAACTTTATCAAGAGCCACAACGCACAGCCCATCGGCCCGCTGGTGCAGGCCATCAAGATCGGCCCGGCCCCGGAGCATGCCCCGGAGCTGTACCTGATGCAGCAGGCCACCCAGCTGATCACCCAGACCGAGCCCGGCTACGACGTGGACGCCGTGCTGCGGGTGAAGAACTGCCTGTACGCCCACTACACCGGCCCGATGAGCCACAACCAGCTGGCTACCGCCAAGCTGCAGATCATGGCCTTTGAAAACGACATCAAGCTGACCGGCGACAACTATACCATCTATGTCAATCAGGACGATGACGATGCCGTGATCGACGTATTTATGGAGACCAAATAATTATGACGACAACCATTCAGAACCTTTCGGATCTGCAGGACCGCCGGATCATGATGGACAAAAAGCTGCCCCCCTACGGGTATGCTTTTGTCATTCTGACCGGTCTGTTCATGATTTTTCTGGTGATCTGGAGCACCCAGACCAACCGCATCTATGTCAGCCAGAACAGCGGTGTGGTGCAGGCCGCCAACAAGACCTACATCATGTCCAGCTACTCCGGCTCCATCACCGAGCTGTATGTCTCTGAGGGCAGCTATGTGAATGAGGGCGACCTAATCGCCCGGCTGAAGAGCACCGATCTGGATATGCAGAAGGATAACCTGCAAAGCCAGCTGGATATCTACCAGAAGCAGCTGGATCAGTACAACAAGCTGCTCAAGTGCATTCAGGACGACACCAACTATTTCGACGAGACGAATGCCGAGGACCAGCCCTACTACTACCAGTACCAGACCTACAAAAGCCAGGTAGCGCAAAAGACCTTTGACGCCACCACCTATCAGGCTGCCGGTTACTCCGACACCCAGATCAAGGCTTTGATGGAGCAGAACCAGAGCGAGCTGGAGTCTTTGTACTACTCTACCATGCAGTCCATCTCCCAGAGCATTACCAGTGCACAGGTCAACGTGGATAACCTGCAGGCGCAGCTGGATTCTTTGAACACCGGCGCCAACGATTACTTCATCTATGCGCCCACCTCCGGCGTGATCCACATGGACAGCCCTTACAAGGAGGGCATGGTGCTGAGTGCCGGTTCTGCACTGGCTACCGTTGCCAGCGAGAACGATGATCTGGAGATCATGGCCATGGTGACGGTGAACGACCGCCCCCTGCTGCATGTCGGCGACCCCTGCAAGATCGCCATCACCGGCCTGTCGGAGTATTCCTACGGCACGCTGACCGGCACGGTCACCTCCATTGACAGCGATGTGACCTCCAGCAACAACGGCTCCTACTACAAGATGACCATCAAGCCCGACGCCACCTATGTGGTGAGCCGCAGCGGCGACAAGGTGGATCTTTCCAACGGTATGAGCGTGACCGCCCGCGTGGAATACGATCAGGTCACCTATTTTGAGTATGCTATGGAGGCTCTGGGCGTGCTGTTCCGCTAAAAACGGATTACGCAGCACGGCAGGATGCCCCCTTCTACACCACCCCAAAGAGGTACAAACAACATGATTCGAACCGCAAAGAAACTGGCCGCCTGTGTGCTGATGCTGGGTGTGCTGGTATGCGGCACCGCACTAAGCGCTGCCGCAGCCAGTCTGCCCGTTGAAGAGCAGAACGGCGTTTCACTGCCATGGCTCAAGGACGTGCCCGCCGAGAGCATTGCCACCGGCAGCTACTCTGCCAATATGCTGCTGGGCGCTTCTCAGCAGCTGTCCCCCGTGGTCAGCCCCAGTTACAGCACCGACTCTGTGGTCTTTTTGACCGATGACAGCAGCGTGCTGACCGTAAGCAGCAGCGGCGTGGTACAGGCTGTGGGCGTTGGCACTGCCACCGTTACGGCAGCAGCCGGCAACCAGATCTGCGCCTACACCATCGTGGTATCCATGGACTCCTCCATGATCGTGACCGAGATGGACCTTTCCCTCTCCTCCAACACCATCTATGTGGGCAACTCGGTGTCAGCTTCGCTGCAGGTGCGCCCCAGCTCTGCTTCCAACTATGCCACTGTTACCCTGACCTCCTCTAACGAGAAGATTGCTACGGTGAACAGCTTTGGCCGTGTGACCGGCGTAGCTCCCGGCAAAGCCACCATTACCGCAACCTGCGGCTCGGTGGTAGCCACCACCACCGTTACGGTGCTTGCCCTGCCCACGGATTCCTCCACCGGCACAAGCGGCACCACCTCCAACAACAGCGGACAGGTGATCACCCCCAACACCAACTACATCGTGCTCAAGCCCGGTGCCACCCGCACCATTACGGCCAAGGCCACCCCTGCCAGTGCATCCCAGTCCTTCACCTTCAAGTCCGGCAACAGCAGCATTGCCACGGTCAGCCCCACGGGCGTGGTCACGGCGGTAGGCACCGGTTCTACCTCCATTACCATCTCCAACGGCAAGGCTACTGCCATGGTCACCGTCATCGTGAACCGCTCGGCAGATGCCGCCTCCGGCAGCGACAGCAGCAATGACGGCACGAACACCCCGGACGACAACACCACTATCCCGCTGGACCCTGTGGTGCAGACCATTCAGGACAGCACCGAGGATCAGGTGGTGTTCGCCCAGTCTGAGGTTCCCATCGTGACCGGCGAGATCCTGAACGCCCTGCGCACCACCGGCAAGACCCTGTGCGTGGTAGGCGATGGCTATACCCTGAACGTTTCCGGTAAGGAGGTGAAGAGTACCACCAGCGAGATCGACACCGCCATCACCTTCACCGAGAGCGAAGAGGGGCTGGAGTTTGAGCTGGATAACGGCCGTACCCTTCCCTGCGCGGTGCAGCTGGAACTGGACGTGAGCACTTACTCCCGCCTGTACCTGTACAACACCATCAGCAACAAGTGGCAGTTCCTGAACAGCTACAAGGACGGCGTCATCACCGCCGACACCGCCGGCCGCTACCTGCTGACCAACCAGAACCTGCGGTTCGGTGATATCAACTGGACCTTCTTCATCGCAGGCGGCGTAGTGGTGATCCTCATCGCCATTGCCTACATCGTGCTCAAGAAGCGCTACTGGTTCTGGTAAGCTCCCCTTCCCCTGCATATACGACCGCCCGCTGCACAGCATTTCGTGCAACGGGCGGTTTTGTGTTATAGACGATTTAGAATGGTCTCCGCACGGCTCCGACCATATTCAGAGAAAAGATGATTTTTACTGTGGTTCAGAAACGCCTGTGGGCGGTTCTAAACCACTTTTTCACAAGAAGAGATGCCCTTTAGGGGATGGCTTTTCCCGTGAAAAAACAAGTCTGGAAAATCCGCAGATTTTCCAGACTTGTAAAATTAAAAAATATTCTTCCACTAAAAATGGTCAGAGCACACAGCGGAGACCATTCTAAATCTTATTCTCCCCGGTCACTCCACCGTTACGCTCTTGGCAAGGTTGCGGGGCTTATCCACATCGCAGCCGCGCAACACAGCCATATAGTAAGCGAACAATTGCAGCGGCACGATGAGCTGCAACGGCATCAGAATGTCGTCATACTCGTCCAAGCGGATAACCTCGGTGGCAACGCCCTCCGGCACCTCCGCGTCCTTGGTGGTGAACAGCAGCACCCGTGCCCCGCGGCTGCGGGTCTCCTTGGCGTTGGAGATGGTCTTTTCGTAGACGTTTTTCTGGGTAGCCAGCGCAATCACCGGCACACCGTCCGTGATCAGGCTGATGGTACCGTGCTTCAACTCCCCTGCTGCGTAGGCATCCGAGTGCACATAGCTGATCTCCTTCAGCTTCAGGCTGCCCTCCAGCGAAAGAGCGTAGTCAAAACCCGCGCCCGATGCAAAAAAGCAGCTCTGGGTGTTCACATAGCGGCTGGCAAGGTACTTGATCTGCTCGCAGTCCGCAAGGCGGGGCTTGATGACCTCTGGCGCGTGCAGCAGCTGGGCGGTGTAATACTTTGTCTTTTCCTCGGTCAGCTGCCCCCGCGCGTAGGCCAGACGCAGGGCAAACAGGTACAGCACGCACAGCTGCACCATATAGGCCTTGGTAGACGCTACCGCGATCTCCGGCCCTGCGTAGGTGTACATGACGTAATCCGCTGCCCGGGCAATGCTGCTGCCCACCACGTTTACAATGGCCAGCACCGGCACGCCCCGGCTCTTGGCCAGCTTGAGGGCGGCCAGCGTATCGCTGGTCTCGCCGGACTGGCTGATGATGATAACCAGATCCTCCGGCTTCAGGATGGGGTCGCGGTAGCGGAACTCGCTGGCGATATCCACTTCTGCGGGCACCCGGGCCAGCGCCTCAATGGCGGTCTTGCCCACCATGCCGGCGTGCATGGCCGTGCCGCAGCCCACCAGATGCACTGTGCCTATGCTGCGCAGCTTTTCATCCGTCAATTCCGGGATGCGCAGCTCCGGCAGGCCGTTCTCCACCCGGGGGCTGACCGTTGCCGTAATGGCGGCGGGCTCCTCGTTGATCTCCTTGAGCATAAAGTGGGGGTAGCCGCCCTTTTCCGCGGCTTCCATATCCCAGTCTGCGGTCAGCTTTTCGCGCTCCACTGCCTCGCCGAACTCGTTATAGAAGCGGATGCCCTGTGCCGTGCACACGGCCATGTCCCCTTCCTCCAGCACGCTGTAGCTGCGGGTGTACTTGAGCAGCGCCGGGATATCCGACGCCACAAAGTTTTCGCCCTCGCCCCAGCCCACGATGAGCGGGCTTTCCCGCTTGACCGCAAAGATAGTGTCCGGGTAGTCCTTGAACAGCACCGCCAGCGCGTAGCTGCCCCGCACCTTGGCAAGCGCAGCCTGTAAAGCCTGTAAAGGCTCGCCCTGATAGCAGCTGTCGATGAGCTTTACCAGCACCTCAGTATCGGTCTCGCTGGCAAAGGTGTAGCCCTTAGCGATCAGACGCTCCTTCAGCGCGCCGTAGTTTTCAATAATGCCGTTGTGCACGATACTGACCCGGGGCGTGGAGTGCGGGTGGCTGTTCACGTCGCTGGGCTCGCCGTGGGTCGCCCAGCGGGTATGACCGATGCCGCAGCTGCTCTGGGGCAGCGCCAGCTCTTCCAGCTTACTGCGCAGGGTGGAAAGCCGCCCCTTGCTTTTGACCACGCGGATACCGTCCCTCTGGGTAAGCGCCACACCGGCAGAATCGTACCCGCGGTACTCCAGCTTTTCCAAACCGTCCAGCAGCACCTGCTGGGCGCTGCGCATGCCAACATAACCTACAATGCCACACATACAAAATACCTCCAGACCGACTGCGGCGCGCCGAAATGCGCTGCTGCACAGTCAGTTTCCTCTATCAAAGTCTATGTTCTTGTATGGCTTTCTTTGCAGGGTTCTGTTTCGGTATTGCTGCCGGTTTTTGCCCTGTTCTGCGGCTGGTATAGCCCTCAGCCGGAGAAACATCCGCCGAATCTTTCGATGATTCCTCTCCTCGTCACCCTCACGGCTGTCACCCGTGTGGCCCGGCGCTTTGCGTCAGCTTGCGGTACGCATTCCTTCTTTCAATGTTTTTGCAATGGCTTTTGGGGTTCAGTGCGTCCCCAGCATTTTATGCAGCTTGGGCTGCCACTTCAGCTTGTACAGCAGCAGTAGATTGCACAGTGCGCGGTCATACAGGGCAAAGGCCACGTTGCCCATGCTCAGTGTGAGCAGGGACATTGCCAGTGCGGTGGTGCGCAGCTCCTGCGAGACGCTGCCCGCCGGTACCAGCACAAGCAGCAGACCGTACATGGCAAGTACCGCCGCGTTGCACAGCAGCAGCTTACACACCAGCTGCAATGCCCGGGGACGGATGCGGTCAAACCGGGGCTTTACCAGCGGGTAATAGCCCAGCAGCACCGTGAAGATCAGGGCGATCTCTTTATCCGGCACAAAGAGCAGCCCCAGCAGGCTGACGGCGGCGTAGGCCGTCCACGCCATGGTGATGCCGCACTCCATGCACACCGTTGCAATGAGAAAGCTGGCCACCGCAGGCGCGATGAACATGGCAATGGGGATGATGGTGCCCAGCAGCATCAGTGCCACGCACAGTGCCGCTGCCATGCCGCAGTAGGCCATAGACCAGCTTTTGCTTTTTCGTTTCTTCATGGGATCTCCCATTTTTCGGTATCGGCGTCCTGCTCCAGCGGGTAGACCGCGTGCTGCAGGCCTAAGATCATGATATTGTTCAGCAGGGTGTCGTTCAGCTTGAGATCCAGCATCTTGTACGCCCGCATCAGGTCGTTGACCGCTGCCAGCGCCTGCCGCCGGGCGTTCTCTATGGCGGCAGCCTGTCCGTTGAGCTCATTGACCACGAACACGTTGTACTGGCCATTGCGGCGGTCGGCTTCAAAGCGCTCGGCCTTGTCCAGCAGATAGAAGATGCGGCCGATGCAGCTGCCGATGTACCGCATACTCTTGCGCTGGTTGGGGTCATCCGTAGCCAGCGTGGAGTACAAAGCGCCGTAGACGTTGCTCATAGGCTCGGCGGCAAGGGCGTAGTTTTTGGCGCTCAGGTTCATCTGCACCACCGCCTGCTCCCGCTCCTGCGCAAACAGCCGCTCCAGTGCCGGGTTCTCCTGCCGTGCTTTGTCGTAGGCGCGGCGCAGCAACAGCTTGTCCACTGCGCGGCGCACACGCTTCGCCGGGCGCAGCTCGCTGTACTTGCGGTCCTGCAAATTATGCCAGCCCATCAGGATCTCCGTCTGCGCCGCCTGCCGGATGCCCAGCGTCTGGCACATCATGCTGCGCCGAAAAAGCGTACCGGGCACCCGCTGCCGTTTGCAGGTAGGCATACGTCCTGCCAGACTGTCGGATAGGATGGCAAACAGTACCCCGTTGGTGCGCAGCAGATGGCAGGCGTAGAAGCCGTAAGACTTATACATCTGCCGCCGCACCCCGCGGAGGTAACGCATATAGGTATTGTAGTCCCGGATCGTCAGTTCCGGCAGATAGGGCCGCATCCGTCCCTTCATAAGAGCCAGCCATCCTTTCTGTACAGTTTTTGTATCCTGCGGTCAATAAGGTTAGTATAATCCTTTTTATGCGCCAGCGCAACTACCGGATGCAAAAACTGCCGTAATTTGTCATTATGCCGAATTTTGTGAAATCGTTTTCTCTTATAAAAAAACACCCGCAGTCCGTCTCTTTTGTGTAAAAGACAGGCTGCGGGTGTTTGTGCTTGATTTTCCCGGCAAAAGACACACTTTTCCGTGCAATGTCTGCCGAGAGCGTGGTTTAAATGCCCTTACTTCTTTTCAAAATGGGTGCGCTTGCCGTCAAAGCCGGATTTGGGCATGGGCTTTGCCACCTTCTCGGTCTTGGGGGCGTTATAGTACATATACAGCTGGCAGGGGATCATGCCGTTGTACATCTTGCGGCGCTTGTTGGCGCGCTTGCCGTAGTGCAGTTCAAAGTCCATATCGGCGGTAATGGCGTACAGACCGGCGCAGGGGCTGGCTTCCATCTGCTGTCCCAGCGTGCGCGCCAGCTTGGCAGCGCCCTCAATAGTGCCCAGACGCTCACCATACGGAGGGTTTGTCAGCACGATGGCCTCCGGCTTTGCGGCAAAGGTGGCAACATCGGCCACTTCAAAGTGGCAGCGGTTTTCCACACCGGCCAGCTTGGCGTTGACGTTGGCCTGTGCCACGGCGGCGGGGTCGATATCGTAGCCGAAGGCCTCAAAGCCCACGTCCAGCTTGGACTCTGCCAGTGCCTTCTGGCGCTTGCTCTGCCCACAGGGCAGCGGGCACAAAGCTGTAACGCTCGGCGGCAAAGCGGCGCTTCAGACCCGGGGCGATGTTCATGGCCTTCTGTGCGGCTTCGATCAGCAATGTGCCGCTGCCGCAGAAGGGGTCCTCCACCAGACTGTCGCGGCGCACACGGCCAAGGTCGGCGATGGTAGCCGCCAGCGTCTCGCGCAGGGGGGCTTCCATGGCGTTGCGGCGGTAACCGCGCTTGTGCAGACCCTCGCCGGTGGTGTCCAGCATGATCTCGCACACATTTTGCGCAACATAAGCGCACCTTGTACTCCACGCCGCTCTCGGGCAGCACGGTGGTGCGGTGGCCCTTCATCAGGCGCTTGACCACCGCCTTTTTAATGACGCTCTGGCAGGCGGGGATACTGGTCAGCTGACTGTTCAGGGAAGAGCCGGTGACCGGGAAAGCAGCGTCCGCAGGCAGAAACTCCTCCCACGGGATGGAATACACGCCATCGAACAGCTCGTCGAAGGTGGTGGCCTTGTAGCGTGCCAGCAGCAGCATCACGCGCTCCACGGTGCGTAGGTTGAGGTTTGCGGCGGCGATCATCTCAGCCCCACCGCAGAAGCTCAGACGGCCATCCTCCACCCGGATGTTCTCTGCGCCGATGCGGGTCAGCTCAAATTTAGCGGTGGATTCGCACCCAAAAA
>ENA-OQHF01001543-OQHF01001543.1-human-gut-metagenome-genome-assembly--contig:-NODE-1543-length-12526-cov-3.049359_pt1 | contig 12526 bp, 10 predicted proteins | sample MGYA00242559_ERZ504709 | MGnify/ENA primary metagenome ERZ504709 (study PRJEB26092, sample SAMD00036203) | human gut metagenome | host: Homo sapiens | study: EMG produced TPA metagenomics assembly of... | reverse complement strand
ATAACCTGACGTTCCCCGTCTTCTTCGAAAAATGCGCTAATCTCAAACTCTCTGAGATCCTCCGCCAAACGCTGGCCTCTTGTTTTTGAACCGGTTACAAGAAGAACCGCATATTTTTGCTCTTTATATTTTTTTAAATCCTGAACAAGAATCTCAAACTTGCCATTGTATGGGCTTACGTTTCTTGATCCCACTTCCACAAAATCATCCACGCTAAATCCCTGAATCTTCTGGGCAATTGCTGTAAATAGGACTTTTTCGCCACTATCAATCTTGGCAATTATCTGATTTTTGTCCCAAATTACATCTGTCTGCCCCGGAAGCACGTAGCCTTTCTGAAGGCGGTTAGCCATACTATCGCCAAACTCCGCATCTACCACGTTAAGTTGCTCCGTTACCCTCTTTGGCTCATCAATAAAAAATATTGGATTTTCAAAATAGTCAAGCAGACTTACCAAATTATCATAAAATAGTTTACATAACTATCTACTGCTACCTGACTTGGGTTAATATCCATATTTGTAAGAAACTCTTCAACTGTAACTCTAAGTCTGTTAGCCTCTTCCGTCTTAAAATCTTTTCTGAATTTTTCAACATTTTGGTCTAAATCCTGTCGAATCTTCGCCATTCCCGCCTGAATTTCTTTCTTAGTCAGTGAATATTCGCTGGCAGGATAAATTTTTACCGATTCAAGATTCTCAATTGAACGCTGGCTTTCCACCTCAAAACTCTTTATTATGTCAACCTCATCGTCCCAAAAATCAATTCGATAAGGCACCTCATCTGTCAGCGTGTAAATATCAACAATACTTCCTCGCACCGCAAACTGTCCCGGTCCATCAATCTGAACAACCGGCTCGTATCCCATCTGCACAAGCTTGCTCTTTAAGGCATCCATCTGAATTATGCTGCCTTCTTCTATTTCAAGATAATTATTTTTGATTTTTTCAATTGGCATTATCTTGTCCATAAAGGCATCCGGCGTCAAAATTACCGTAAATGGCTTATCTTCAACTATTTTTTGAATAAATTCAAGTCGTTGTTGCAATATAAGATTTCCGTGTACATCCGCACTAAAGAAAATAAAATCCTTTGCAGGATACATTACAACATCGTCCGAAAAGCCCTTTAAATCCTGATACAACTGACTTGCTTTTGTTGCACTAAAAGTAACAATGACTTTCTGCTTGTAGCCATTGCTCAATCCATTAATAAAATGAGCAAGCTGGGATTCCCCACACCCTGTAACCTGACAGGATTTGTGTTCAGACAAGCAGACCTTAACCTGCTCAAACTCATTTAATTGTAATAGTGGATAATCAAAACTTTTCATTTACTACTCCCGGACTTCACTATTTTGATAGATTCTAGTTGAATTTATTCATTGCTATATTTATATCTTCTAATTAAATTTGTTCATTGCTGTGTTTATATCTTCCAAAATCATAACTTCAACTGCTGAGGCTGCATCTTTTATACCCTGCTCAGCCAAAACTCTTTCGCCCTTGCTAAACTTACCAAGCACATGATTTACAAGATTTCCTTCATTTGCACCTACTCCCACGCGCACCCTCTTAAACTTCTGAGTTCCCGCGTGATTAATAATACTCTTCAAACCATTATGACCGCCTGCGCTGCCCTGGGCTCTAATTCTAATTCTTCCCGTAGCCAAATTAATATCGTCAGAAATAACAATAATGTCATTCTCCGGATCAAGCTTATAGAAATCCATAACTGCTCTCACGGACTCACCGCTAAGATTCATATAAGTCTGTGGCTTCACCAAAATCACTTTCTCGCCACCAATATTTCCAATACCGCATAAAGCCTTGTGTCTCTTAGTCTTCACCTCAACACCCATCTGACTTGCCAACTCATCTATAACATCAAAACCAATATTGTGTCTTGTTTTATCATATTCCTTATCAGGATTCCCTAATCCAAAAACTGCATACATAATCGTACCTGCCTTCTATAATTTACAAAATAGTCTTACTCTTAATGATACTATTTTTAGGAGTTTATTTCAACTAACTAAGGGGATTATGTTTGTATTTAATCCTTTTAAAAAAAATTACCCCTCCGAAAGCTGACACTTTCCGAGGGATTCTTCTTTTTTTAATATTTACTTTTCATCTCTTGTAACAACACTTATTCCAATACCAATTGCATTAGGTCCAACGTGACATCCTATACTAAATGACAATGAATCATAATATATATCGTGGATTTCGTTTTCAAATGTGTCTTTTACCATCTTGTACCACTGGTCTGCGTCTTCCTGTTTCTGGAATGTTCCTGCTGCTCCAAGTCTTAACTGTTTTCTATCTACATCAGCAAATCTTGTATTAAGGTCTTCTTCAATAGCTTCTAACATCTTAAGTTCAGCTTTCTTCATTCCTCTAACTTTAGTGAATGCATCAAGCTTTTCACCCTGAATTGTAAGTACAGGCTTAATGTTAAGAACTGCTCCTATGGCTGCTCCTGCTGCTGTAACACGTCCTCCTTTTTTAAGGTATTCTAAAGTATCAACAGCAATGTAAATACTTGAATTGTAAGCATTTTCTTCAAGTTTCTTTTTTATTTCTTCTGCTGTCATTCCCTGATTAGCCATCCATTTTGCTTCAAGAACTGACTCTCTCATTGTTACTGAGATTCTGTGGTCATCAACAACCTGAACCTTTCCGTCATATTCTTCTGAAAGCTGAATTGCCGCGTGACATGAAGCACTTAATGCGCTTGACATTGGAATGTAAACAACCTGTTCATAGCCTTCCTTCAAAATGCCATCCCACATATCCATTACATCCCCGGGTGATGGCTGTGATGTTGTAACATTCTTTCCTGAAGTCATTGCGCCATAATATTCTTCCTGTGTAATGTTCTTTCCTTCGTAAAAAACATCTCCCTCTATGATAACCGGCATTGGAAGAGAATATATTCCAATTTTCTTTCCTTCTTCCGGTGTAATTCCACTATTACTATCAGTCATTACTGCTGTTTTCATATTAGTCTACCCTTTCTCTAATAATTCGTATTGAATGTTTTCTCGTTATTTATTCTATATGATTGTATCTAAAACAGCCCAAATCAACAGGCATATTTTTCCCAATATTAACTTTTACAGTATAACATCTGATTGCTAATTAATCAATAACAGTAAGCATTTAGGGAATTTTTCTTCGATATTAAAAATAATTTTTGCAATTTAATAATTAGTACAAATTAGTTTATAAGAAGAAAAAGACACAGCCTACTAATTATTACCATAAACTGTGCCTTTTTAACTTAAATTTTATTTAGTATAAACACTCATTTCCCACAATGAATATCCATATGGAAGTGCTCTTTCCACGCCCTGCATTCTTACATATCTTGCCTTTGTAGCGTCAAATGTTATAGTTTCTTCTCCACCTTTTCCATCTGTTACATTCTTAACTGTTGTCCGGTGTTTTTCCATCTGTTGATGTCTGAATCTTGTATGCCTTTCCGTAAAGCACCTTCCCAGTTAAGTACTACCTTGTTGATTGTGTAAGCCTTGCCTAAGTCTACTAAAAGCCATGCATCATCTACAAAGTTTGATGACCAACGTGTTCCGTTGTCCCCATCTACTGCATATTTTGCTGCCATTGCATCAGTTTCATTTCCTGATGATGTAGTCTTAGCTGATTTTGCAACGTTTGTATCTGATGGAACTGATGAATCTTCATTATTTGAACCATCTGATGCTGAGCCTGAAACTTTACCGTAAACTTCCATTTCCCATAATGAATATCCATATGGTAATGCTCTTTCTACACCCTGCATTCTTACATATCTTGCATCTGTAGAATTAAATGCTACCGTTTCTTCTCCACCTTTTCCATTAGTCACGTTTTTAACTGTCTTCCATGTTTTTCCATCTGTTGATGTCTGAATCTTATACGCTTTTCCGTAAGCACCTTCCCAAGTTAAAACAACTTTATTAACTGAGTATGTTTTTCCAAGGTCTACATAAATCCATGCATCGTCTGCAAAATTAGATGACCAACGTGTTCCCTTATCTCCGTCTACTGCGTTTTTGCCACCAAATACATCATTTTCTGAACCTGATGTTACTGTATTGCAGTTCTTCGAAACAATCTTTGTCTCTGTTGTGCCCGGCTGTGTTGGCTGCTCAGGTTCTGTTGATAAACCGTCAATCTTGTATTCTGCTGTTGCCACAGGTGAATCAATCATTCCTTTTCTGTAAGCAATCGCTTTTAATGTTGTATTCTTGCTTATCTTAATACTTGGAACATATAAGTTTGACTTTTCGTTAGGTGTTGAACCGTCTGTTGTATATCTGATTTCCACACCCTTAGTATTACTGCTAATGTTTACATTCAAAGCCTTACTGTATGTTCCTGATGGAATGCTAAATATTGGTGTTTCAACTTTTACAGCTTCATACACACCCATTTCCCACAATGAATATCCGTATGCTAATGCTCTCTTTACACCTTGCATCTTTACATATCTACATTCAGTTGCATCAAATACAATGCTTTCTTCTCCACCTTTGCCATTGTTGTTTTCATATACTGTTGTCCAGTTGTTTCCATCTTTTGAAACCTGAATCTTGTATTCCTTAGCATATGAAGCTTCCCAGTTAAATGTAACCTTATTAATTGTGTAATTCTTTCCTAAATCAATCTGACAATACTGATTATCTGTAAATTCTGAAGACCATCTTGTTGTTCCGTCGTTATCGACTATCTTACTTCCGTCTACACTTGGATTTTCTGATGATGAAACCTTAACGTTCTTGCCTAATGCAATATTGTCTTTAAGTGAAACATCTGTGCCATTCACAGTGATTGTGCTTGAAGCCATTGCAGATGTAATATATTCATCTTTTACTACGATAGCTTTAACTGTTGCTGTACTTGATACTGCAAATACTCCATCATAAACCTTTGATGATGTTGTTGGCATTGTTCCGTCTGTTGTATAGTAAATAGTAGCTCCAGGTGTTTCTGATGAAATTGTTACATACTGTGTATCATCATATTTTCCTGATGGAACAGATATTTCAGGAGTTGAAGCCTGTACTATGTTAAAGCTCTTATTCTTATATACTTCAAAGTTTACAAGTGCCTTTGCACCAATTGTCGCTGTGCCAATCTTGTTACCGTTAGTTTTAAATGTTACAACCTTTGTGTCGTTAGTAGGATTCCAAACTGTTGCTGTGTATTTGCTTGTATCCTTGTTGTAATATACTGCTGCTGAGCAATCTCCTGTTGCAACAATGTCAGTTGTTTTTACGCCTAACTGTTTCATACTGTTAATAAACCAATATGTGTTAGCTGTATCTGTTTTCTGAACCTTTGTATCGTTTGCAAGGAATTTCTCCATTGCAAGACTTGGATTAGTCTGTGAAAGGAATGGCCATGTAATATGTTGCCAACCTGTATCTGCCTGTGGATACTCTTTAAGCATCTTGTCAATTTCTTCCTGACTCTTTCCTTCGTTCTTAGCTGCCTGTACTGCCTTAGCCATTGCTATTGTTGTATCATCTAACAATCCCTGATATATTTCAGCACATCTGCTCTGATTCATTCCGTAATATGTTAAATATTCTGAAATCGGAAGCCACTGAATACCATAAACATATAATGGCTGTCCACCAAAGAATGTTCCATAGAAGTTAATTCCACCGTAGACCTGACCTACTACATTGTATGGCCATTCTTTAATCCAGTTGTCTTTGTCGTAATCGAACCAATACTGTTCCACTGCTTCCATTTCATTTGTAAATCCAAATACTCCTGCATCTCTGTATTCATCATTTTCTGTAAGAACTCCCCAAAGATACATACTTACCCAGCTAAATAATGATTCACTGGCTGATTCCTGATTGTTACCTGAATCATTGTCTGCGTATCCGCCTGCCCATGAATGTCCTTCGTACATATCATAAGCTCTAAATCTACAGTATTCACTGTCATTGTCAGAAGGTCCGGCATAATCTCTAATCATCATTTCAATCATACCTTTGTAATCATTATAAAATTCATTATCATATGTAGCTAAAACTGTTGCTGCAAACATGAAGTAGCCATATGTAAAATGGTGATCACAAATTGCTGCATTTGCCCCAAACTCACTCTGTTCATAGTAAAGAGTTCCCCAGTTATTATTATAAATAAAATAACTGATATCATCCTTTCCGTCATAAGTAAACCAGTTAACAAGAATCTTCTTCATTCTCTTTAAGAATGTATCTCTAAGTTCTGTTTCTCCAAGCTGGTCTGCCATAAGAACTCCCATTCCCAAAGGATGAAGGTTCTTGCCTTCCCAATATGCATCACCTGCAGGATTTAAGTTCTTTGTTGCATCTTCCAATTCATTTAAGTAACCTAAAACTGCCTCTCCATCAAACTCTGCATTAGTTGGAAGTGCAAATGTTGGAAGAAGTCCTGCAAACTCTGAAACTGTCTTAAATGAAAGTCCTTCAATAGTCTTTAAATCACCTCTTACAGATGAATATGTTGCAAATGCCTTATCATCATCTGTTGAATTTTTCCACTGATGAGGAAGCATACATATAAATGTCTGATCTGTAAATCCATTTCTCTTAAGACTTGTTGTAGTCTTATATGTTGAAGTTACCTTTGCTTTACTGTCATCATAACTGTATGTAACTTTTGTATCTGTAACAAAAGCATATCCATGTCTATAGAATGTTTCAATCTGTGATTTATCTTTCATTGTTCCAATAGACATGTAACCGTTAGTTTCAGGGAATGTTACTCTAATATAACTTCCGATTTTCTTAAATGTTGTATTTTCAGGAACAGTTAAACAATAATAACTTTTTGATGTTTTTGTTTTGCTCTTGTTATCACTGTCTGTAATTTCAAGACCGATATGATCTGCTTTCATTGAATCTAGATTTTTTGCCAATATTTCATTTCCGTTACCGTCAAAAATTGATGTAATGGCTGATGATGAAATATAAACTGACTTTGTATCGCCATATTCTGTATAGATGTAAGGTGAACCTTTTACAAATGTACTTGTCATTGCAACATGATTGTCGTCTGCAAGCTGTGCTGTTACTGAATAGTCACCATATCCGCTTACCTTATCACAAGCTGTAGCTGTATCAAGGTTTTCAGGCAAAATATAAAAATCAGTTTCAGTTTCAGAATTAACCGATACGTTTACATCAGTACTGCCCATGTCAGGAAGCCAGCCACTTGTTGCTGTCAAAATGCCAAGTCCCTTAGTTGAATATTTCATTTTCATTGGAAGAGTTGACATTAAGTTTCCAAACTTATTAATAAGCATTGACTGCCACCAGTCATTACTTGCTATCGGTGATTTAACATCATCTGTTTTGTAAACAGGTAATTTTGCTTTTTCGTTGTACATTGAATTTGCAAGATATGTTCCCTTACCGTTTGAAACAACATACGAATCAGGAAGGTTTGGAATACTATGGGTTACCTTTCTGTCGCCTGCTTTGTACTTATAAACCTTCATTTCCTTTATGCTAAATCCGCTACCACTTTCAACCCTTGTATATCCATACATTCGTACATAACGTGCATTGGCATATATTTCAATATTTGCAACTTCATTACCATAACCTTTAAGCTGTCTGTATAAAGTTGTCCAATTACCCCCATCTTTTGAAACCTGAATGTCATACATCTTTCCTGCATCAGATGACCAATCAATTTCAACACGTCCAATATCATAATTTGCTCCAAGGTCAACCATAAACCACTGATTGTCTTTTTCTCCTGATGTCCAATATGAATTATCATTTCCATCAACTGCATTCTTAGCCAATACAGAAGTCTGGTCAATTACTCCATTATCGTCGTACATCCACCATACATCTCTTAATGATGATGCTGTGGCATTTTTATTTAAGGCAAGATTTTCGCCATAATCTACAGGTCTTTTTGTTATCCCGTCTTTACCGTACACTTCAAACTCATACAAAGAATATCCGTAAGCTTCTAAAGCCTTCTTTGTCATATAAACTCGTACATATCTGGCATTTGCTGTTATGTCTAAGTCCTCATTTCCACCTTTGCAATCGGAATTAACATAAACATCACTCCAATTTTCTTCGTCATTTGAAACCTGAATTTTGTATTTCTTGGCATAAGCACCTTCCCAATATAACTTTACGCCTGTTACATCAGTAACTTTTCCCAAGTCAACATAAATCCACTCTGTGTTATCATTCCATGCACTTTCCCATCTTGTACCGGTGGATCCATCTACTGCATAAGCCGGGTTACTATTTCCCACTGAAGAACTTGCATACACCATTCTTCCTGTAGAAATTACATAAGGTGAATCGTCTGCTGCCATAACATTTTTGAATCTGCCCTGCCTGCAACATTCCCGTAACCATTGCCGCTGTCAAAAAGGCCACTGATGGCTTTCTTTGCCACTGCAATCTTCTTACCTTTTCTCATTATTTTCTTACCTCCTAAATAAAAAAATACAATATATACTTTTAACCCTCTAAAACCTTCCGTACCTGGATTTCTTTAAAGAAATATTCTAGTCCTTTCCAATCTAAAACATTCTCAAAAAATCAAATTACTTTTCTAGAATATTTTAGGAAAACGTTTTTTGCAATATTTCAACAAAGAATAGTTGATTTTAGACGTATTTTTGTATATATTGTATAATTTTTACTTAATTTTACTATTATTTAGCACGAAAATTCGGCATAATTAAAATTTTATTTCTTTCATATTTTTATAAAAACGATTCATTTTTCTAAAAATAGTTTTATGCTAATACTTTTCCTTCAGGGAATATTGTTCTAAATACTTTTCTTACTAATGGTCCTGCAATAATTAACTGGAATGGTAATGCCATTACAAAATTCTTTGGTATGTTAGTTAACCAGATGAATAATACGTTGCTGAAATCACCCATTCTAATACTTGCTTCAACCGCACCATAAAGTGACATTATAATTACCATTGGAACAACCATTGAACATGAAACTGAAATAACTTTTCTAAGTGTACTGCTATCCGGCTTAACTAAATATTTAAAAGCAAAACCCTTTGCTAATCCTGAAACAACGAACCAATCCATACATGCTGCAAATACATAGGCAATTGGAAATCCTAACCATGCATCCTTAATAACCTGCGTGTTAAATGTTCCTGTGTGTAATGTTACGTTGTAAATGCTCATCCATAAAACCATAGTGAAGCACATAATTACTGTGTAAATAGAATGAATTTTTAAAGTTTAATTCTGATTTTCTCTCAGATTTTCAATTAATTTAAACACTTCCGGGTGCTTTTCTTTTAAAATGCTCATCAAGAATCATGTCTTCTTTCCTTAAATCTTTCTGCCATTTCAGGATGTTCATCCCTGATTCTTCTATGTATTTCTTCTCTATGCTTTTCGAAACGTTCAGCAATAGTTTTTTCATCTTTTCCTGAAATATTAACAATCTCTTTTAGATGTTCTTCAAGATGCTCTAACCACTCGTCCTCGTCAAAAGCATCCATATGTGACCAGCTTCCGTGGAAAAGTTTCTCCATATCTCCTGTTTTCTTTAACTGCTGAATCTGCAGAACAATCTGCTTTTCAATTTGCTCTTCACTTTCAGCTCCGTATGCCCAAACGAACTCCTGAACCTTGTTATCTACTCTTTTTCTTGAAGCACTTCTTTCTTCATTTTCTACGCCACCCTCTAAAGGATAAGGTCTTCCAATGCCCATATCCTTCAAAGCAATGTGAATAGTTCTTCTTACTCTTCCTTCTTCAATCATATACCCTAGCCCCAGTGTTCGAAGTTGCTCATTAATCTTTGCAATATGTTCAGTCATATAAAATCTAATGCCTTTGTCTTCAAGTGACTTGTACAACATTGCCAGCCTATCTGCTGCAGTTATATCAATACTTCCAACGCCGCCTGCATCAAGAATTACAGCTTTGGTATCCGGTTTTATGCTGTCTTCAATATCGCGTTGCAACACCTGAATATTACCAAAAAATAAATTACTGCTAAATCTATAAATTATAACTCCTTCAATGGCATGTATTTGGCTTCCCTCGTTCAAATCCCTAAAATGTCTATGCCCCGGCTGTATTCCAAGAAAACATCTTGAAGGTTTTGATGTTCTTATAATCATTTCTGTAAAAGAAAGAATAATACCAATTAAAACACCATTTATTGTTCCAAGTAAAAGTACACCGAGAAAAGCTCCCATAAAAATTAGAAATTCAGTTCTGCTTACCTTCCACAACCTTGCCGCCAAGTCAAACTCCGTTGCACCCATAAGTGCTGAAATAACTATTGCCGTCAAAATAGGAATAGGAAGATATCCGATAAATCCTGTTCCGCAAAGAAGTAACACTATCATAGAAAATCCTGCCACAATGCCTGTAAGCTGAGTTTTTGCCTGATATTGTTCACCCATTGCCGTACGGGAAACTGAACCGTTAATAGGGCAACATCCTGTAAAAGCAGCCATAAAATTACCTAGGGAAAATGCAAAAATCTCCTGATTGTCATTTATTCTGTAATTATTTTTTTGAGCAAAACTATTCTCTGCCAACAAAGTTTCAGCCATAATTACTACTGCCACCGACAAACTGATAGTAATAGTCTGCTGAATTGGAATAGCCGGGAAATCAGGATACTCCACTTTGGAAGTCCCGGCTCTACTGCATTTAAAGTCTTAATTCCCCAATCTCTTATTGGAAGACTTAATTGTGAAAATCGTAACCCACAAACATTAAAACTACTGCCATTGGAAATTTAGGCATTATCTTCTTCGAGACAAAAAGTATTACCAGCGCTATCACTCCCATAATTACTGATGGCATATTTATATTAAGCGCAGTCTTATAGATATGTTCGGCTAATTCGAAAAACTCTCCTGTTCCCGATGTGCCTCCCATAACCTTTGGAATCTGCATTAATATGATTGTTGTACAAATACCTGTTATAAAACCACCCATTACCGGTGCTGAAATGTAATTAACCAGCTTTCCGGCTTTCATAAAATAAAAAGCCAACAACCATAAGGCAACAAAAAACGTCATAACAGGAACTGCTGCCATAGCCTTGTCTGAACCAGCCTCTATGTTAAGTGTCAAAAGCGCTGAACCTACAAGAGCTGCAGGAGCCGCGTCCACACCAAATATAAACTGAGGCGATGTAGAAAAAAGTCCAAAAACAAGAATTGGAAATACCGAACCATACAATCCGTAAACTGCAGGCAGACCGGCTATCTGTGCATATCCCATAGAGATAGGAATAGACACCGCCATAATAATAATTCCTGCAATAATGTCCTTTATAAAATTGTCTTTGTTATAATTTCTTAATGTTTGCAATAGTTTTATATTCATTTTTAAACCTTTCTGTGTGCCTATAATTGTCAGATTTTAAGCTTTTGTAATATTTGTTCTTCTGACAAAGCCAAATAAGGATTTTGTATATTATATTACTATTATGTCATTGCCAATTCAATGTTAAATTATTACTTTTATATTGTTAAACACAAAAATAGCCACGGTTTAAACCATGACTATTTTTACCAAAACTTATATAGCTATTTTTTGTTCACAAACATTCTTGTTATTAAAGCCACTATCGGGGAAAGTACTCCTGCTATCGGCCACACAACCCATGAAATATCCCACTTTCCTGTTGGAAATGACCATCCTAAATAGATTGCCACAAAGATTAACCAGTACACTAGCATAACGGCTCCAACAACAGGAGCTTCTTTCTTTTTCTTAACAGTGTAGTCGCCTTCCTGCAATAATACGTCAAAACTTGAATTAATGATGCCTACTCTCACAAAAAGATTAACTGCCACTGCCACGATCAGAAGCAAAATTGAAACTGATATCACCACAATATCATCTTTTGCGTTAATTCCTGCGCAAAGCATTAATGGCACACAGCTTAAAATACATAGAACTACTCCAATTCCTACTGATATTGTAAACTTCCCCGAGAAATCATTCTTCTTTTCTCTGACAATGCCATCAACACCATATTCAGTTTCTATTTCTTCTTTGCCTAGAAATTCATATTTAGAGGATTCCCTTCCGCTTAAAATAAATAGAAATACTGCTACAGCCACCATTACAAGAAGTATTGCCACGCCTATTCCGCTGGCAAAATCCTCTGTAATTCCAATTCTTCTGCTTTCACTTAAACCTATAAGGGCAATCAATGGTGCTGCAGATGCCACACATAAAGATACTCCAAATGCTATGATAGGTGACGTTTTAGTCTTAATTCGTAAAAAATTCATCTGCCTCTTCCATAGTAACCTTTCGAAGCTTCTTAGAACTTTCCGTACTTTTTAAAAACCATCAACGTTTTCCGCTTCTTCAATTTCATCTTTTATAAGTAATTCAGTTGTAACACCAAAAATTCTTGCAATTCCAAATTCTGTTTAAATCAGGCACTGACTGGCCACTTTCCCATTTTGAAACCGACTGTCTTGAAACTGACAATTTCTCAGCCAACTCTTCCTGGCTCCAA
>ENA-OQHF01001540-OQHF01001540.1-human-gut-metagenome-genome-assembly--contig:-NODE-1540-length-12557-cov-3.037249_pt1 | contig 12557 bp, 13 predicted proteins | sample MGYA00242559_ERZ504709 | MGnify/ENA primary metagenome ERZ504709 (study PRJEB26092, sample SAMD00036203) | human gut metagenome | host: Homo sapiens | study: EMG produced TPA metagenomics assembly of... | reverse complement strand
CTCCTCAGCGGGCAGCAGCGGTTTTTCAAACAGCGCGCTGCCGCCGCCGGAGAGCAGAAACAGCACGGTGTCGTCCGCCCGCAGACCGCTGACAAGCGCCAGCGCCCGCTGGGTGGCCGCAAAGCTGTTGTCGTCCGGCACCGGATGCCCGGCCTCGCAGCAGGTCACGCCGGGCAGCGGCCCCCTGACGTGGCCGTATTTTGTGATGACGATCCCGCCGTCCACACGGCCCAGCACGGCCAGCGCCGCGTGGGCCATCTGCCACGCGGCCTTGCCCGCCGCCACGAGAAACACACGCCCCTGCGGGTGAAAATGCTCCAAAGCGCGGCGCACCGCCTCATCCGGCAAAACGGACCGGATGGCCGCTGTCCAAATCGATTCTGCGCGTTGGCGCAAGCGCTGCTCCATTGTGTTGCTCCTTTCCTTTCGTAAAAGCAGGGGACAGCCGCCCGGCCCTCTGTTTTTTGCCGGCAGACATAACAAAATCGGGGCGGAACCTTGCGTCCGCCCCGGTGGTATCAGATGATTGGAGTCATAGCCTCATAACCCTTTGCCTTATTTTTCGGTCTGTTTCCGTTTGGTCATAGGAATCATCCCTGTTTTATTTTGTTTCGGGTCTGATGCAGAGGTGTTGCCCTCTTAACTCTGGTACATGGGAGTTTCTCCTTGATGATCAGGTGAAGTTCAGATAGGATCTGTTGGGTGGAGTGGTGGTAGTCATCGCTGCCAGCCTTCTTTCAGCCTAATCTATATTCACGCGGGGGTCTGTTTTGACGGGCCCGTGTGTCTGCTAACAATTTTGTAAGATACCGTACATCACATTTTTATTGATCTTTTACAGAGAATGCTCTGCGGCTTTTGGATGCGGTCTTATTCTGTCAGCAGGCCCACGCCCGCCGGTGATGAATAGGATCCTTGAAGTTTGCCATTGGACTTGAGCCTCCTTCCTTGCGAAATCCTGCCGATCAGCCTTTCTGTTTCTCTGTTGAGAAATCCGCTCCCTGGGAACTTTTGGCTTTTTAGCTTCGGCTGTTTTCTTTCTGTAACTATACTATAGAACAGCCCCGGCCTTTCGTCTATTCGCAGACTTCACAACCTTGCAAGGCTGGATTTGTGCATTGTTTCCGAATGGGAATACACATGGTATAAATTTAACAGACTGTCGAAAAAGGTGTGCTCACCCCTTGGCCCCCTCTGCGAGGGGGCTCCGCCCGCAGGCGGTGGGGGAGAGAACTGTACGGTTGCCCGAAATATTTCGGGCTATGGCAAGGTTCTCTCCCTCCGCCCCTTCGGGGCACCTCCCTCGCAGAGGGAGGTTTTTCGACACGCAGCACAAAGCCCCTGCCGCAGTGCTGCGGCAGGGGCTTTGTGTAATATGAGGAATGCTGTGTAACGCAGCAAGGGAATGGCTTATTCGTTGTCGTCCTTGTCGGCTGGTTTGCTCCACTCTTTAAAGGACGGAACTTTTGGGTAAGCTTTCAGTTGCTTTTTCATTTTGCGGATGGCAATGCTGTAGGGGTTCAGGGCGCCGGACAGGTACAGCCCCGCGGCAAAGATGAAGAATACGCTGGCAATCAGCATAAACGCACGCTGCCCCATATTGGCGGCCAGCAAAAAGGTGACCGTTGCGCCGATCACCATCATTTCTGCGGTGGCATTGCCCTTGCGGCGCTGCTCCTTCGGTGTCAGGCGCACATCCTCCAAGGCCAGCAGCCAGTTCATCTGCTCGTCTGTGATGTTCAGCTCGGTTTTATAACGGTACAGATTGCGGCGGGTCTCGGCATCAGCGTTCTTGTATGTCTCGCTCTTGTGGTAATCCTGTGCCGTGGGGGTCTGTTTCTTTGCCATTTGCTTATCCTTTCCGTTTTGCGGGGGCCGGCAGCTGCAAGAGCACCAACGCGGCAATCTCGCACACAATGCCGGCTACGCCGAATCCATCCATCTTCTGCCCGAACAATACCAGCCCGAACAGCGCGGCGGCCACAGGCTCAAAGGTGGCGGCAATGGACGCACGACTGGCGGGGATAGTTTTCAGCGCGGCAGTGTACAGCCACTGCGCCGCCAAAGAGCACACCAGCCCCCAACCCAAGGTTTGGCGGCCAGCGCACCGGGCGTTGTCAGGATATAGGCAACCCCCGGCAGCTCACCTGCGGCGGCGGTAAACACAAGGCTTGCCACTGCACTGAAGAGGAACATGTAAAACAGATTTGTCATCGGGCTGTACTTTTTCAGCTTGGTAGCCAGCAGAATATTCTGCAGTGTGTAGCACAGCGCGGCACCAAGGCCGTAGGCCACACCGCCCGCATCCAGCGTTACGCCGCCTGCCACTCCGCTGACTAACGCACAACCCAGCAGGCTGAGCACAAGGCACACCATGGCGGTGAAGTTCATGCAGACACGATGCTGACAGCATGACAAGGGACGGCATAAGGTAGATGAGCACGGCAGCCGTGCCCATACCCACAAGCTGGATGGAGTAGGTGTAGAACAGGCCGAACATAAACAGCCCCAGTGCGCCTGCCGTGACAAACCATACAAGATCCCGCAGGTCGATTTTCAGCGCGGCGGGAGTTTTCGCTGCAAGCCAGATGCCTGTCAGAATGGCCATCGAGGCCATACGCACGAGGGTCATTTGGGTGCCGTTGACGCCGTAGGCCGTCAGGATATTGATAAAGATGCCGTTTGCGCCCCAGCAGGCCGCTGCCAGCAGCACCATCAGTACTGCTGCTGTTTCCTTTTGTTTCACAGTCCGTACTCCATTGTAATCGGATATTTTGCTTTTGTCAAAAAGCTTCCTTAGCCAAGGTCCTCGCCGTTAGAGGCGGTGACCTTCTTGTACCAGTAGTAGCTGTCCTTCAGGCTGCGCTTGCCGGTGCCGTTGAACTGGTTGTCGTAATCGACATAGATGAAGCCATAGCGCTTCTCGATCTCGCTGGAGGAGCAGGAGATGATGTCAATGGGGCCCCACGGATAGTAACCGCGCACATCAACACCGTCCTTGACCGACTCGACGACCTGCTCAACATGCTTGCGCAGATAGTCGATGCGGTACGGGTCGTGAATGGAGCCGTCGGCCTCGACCTTATCGTAGGCGCCAAAGCCGTTCTCGGTGATGTAGAGGGGCTTCTGGTAGCGGTCCCAGTACTCGTTCAGCGCAATGCGCAGGCCGAGGGGGTCAATGCTCCAGCCCCAGTCGCTGGCCGGAATGTCGGGGTTCGGCACCTGACCCAGCTCGGTGTGCAGGTACGGCTCCTCGCCGGACAGGCGGCTGTAGTAGTAGCTCAGCGATACAAAATCGACCGTGCCCTCTTTCAGAGCCTCCTCGTCACCGGGGTAGAAGTTGATATGAATGTTGTGCTCATCGTAATAGCGCAGGGCGTAACCAGGGTAGTAGCCGCGGACCATGATGTCGCCGTACAGATATTCCATCTGGTTGTGGCGCATATTCCAGTACACATCCTCGGGGCGATGGCTGATGGGATAGGTCAGGTTGGAGCAGAACATCATGCCGATCTCGTTGGCGGGGTCGATCTCATGGGCAATCTTGGTAGCCTTGGCGCAGGCGACCATCTCATTGTGGACGCCCTGATACTTGGCCTCCAGCAGGTTGTCGACCTTGTCGCTGGCAATACCCAGATGGTTGAAGCTCTCGTGGACAATGAGGTTGATCTGGTTGACGAGGATCCACTTATGGACCTTGCCCTTGTAGCGCTTGAACAGCACCTCGCAGTACTTCACAAAGAAGTCAACGACCTCGCGGCTGGCCCAGCCGTTGTATTTCAGGGCCAGATTCAGCGGCATCTCATAGTGGCTGACCGTGATCAGCGGCTCCATGCCGTTGGCAATGATCGTGTCGATGAGGTCATCGTAGAACTTCAGGCCCTCCTCGTTGGGCGTGGCATCATCACCGTTGGGGAAGATGCGGGCCCAGTTGATGGAGGTGCGCAGGCTGTTCATGCCGGTGCCTGCCAGCAGCTTGATGTCCTCCTTGTAGGTGTGGTAGAAGTCGATGCCGCGGCGTTTGGGGTAGAACTTGTCGTCCTCCTCCATGGCGCGCTTGATGTATGCGGTGTCGATCTCCATGTTGTAGCGCTCTTCCGGCGGGATGTCATACTGGCTGCGGTTGATGTCTGCCAGGCACCAGCCCTTGCCGCCCTCTTTCCATGCGCCCTCCATCTGGTTGGCGGCCAGTGCACCGCCCCAGAGGAAGTCTTTCGGCATACCGTTGTATTTGCTCATCTTTTCCATTTTAGATTCTCCTTGTCAAAAATCAGCCCTGCACCTTGGCCTCAAGGTCGGCAAGACGCTTTTCATAGTTTTTGGCGATCTTCAGCATACTCTTGGTCATGTTGATCTCAACCTGGATCGTCATAAGGGTATCCTGTGCGTGGGCAAACAGGACATAGTAGCCCATCTTCTCATCACCGCCGCGAATGTCGCCCTGGATCATCTCGGTCTGAACATTGTGGGCCTCGGCCTGCAGCTTGTCAGCCTCCTTCAGCTCAGCCTTGGCCTCGTCCAGCTCACCCTTGGCAATGTGGTCCATAGCCTTGCTGGCGTGCAGGCGAGCGTCACCGGAGCCCATGATGATATCCATGGCCTTGCCCATGACATATTCGTCTTTTTCTTCCTGGGTCATACCCGTCATCGGGCTCTTTTCCTCTTCCATAAAAATGCTCCTTTGTATTCGTTATGGTTAAATCGTGTGACTTACAGGATGTTGTGTGACTGCGCCCTGATGAAAATACCGCCCGGTCGAGTAGAGCCGGCCGGACGGTACTTTTTTCACTTTCAACTTACAGATCAAGCGGCACCTGTAAGCGTTTTGCGGCTATCAGGCCTTGATGGCGGCAGTCTCTTCCTTGACCTTCTGGTCGTCATAGGCCTTCACGAACGGGAACCAGATGACGGCAGAGAGAACAAAGGTCAGGATGGCGAAGATCACGCCGGTGATGCTGCCCTGCGTAGCGATAAAGGTGCTGATGGGGTACGGGCAGTACCACAGGTCGAACTGGATGCGCGGGATGGGGGCAAACGGGATGACCTTCGTGAAGATGTAGGTCACGATGGGAAGGATGATGCCCTGAAGCCACATAGGCAGCATCAGCAGGGGGTTCCAGGCGATGGCGCCGAAGATGATGGGCTCGTTGATATTGAAGATGCCGGGCACGACGCAGGCACGGCCAAGGGCCTTCAGCTCGCTGGATTTGCAGATGAACATCATCAACAGGCAGAGGGACAGCGTGCAGCCGACACCGCCGATCCACAGATAGGTGCAGAACATGAAGGTCTCGGTAAAGATGCCCAGGTTCTGGTAGGTGGCAATGCCAGCAGCGACCAGCTCCAGGTTGGCGGTGATAACAGCCAGCTTGACAGGCTCATCAACAGGGGTAAGCACCCAAGTGGAGATACCCATGGAGTAGATGAAGCACTTCAGGAAGCAGAAGAACACGAAGCCGACAGGAGAGGTCAAAGCACTCTGCAACGGCATAAAGACGGCCTGCACAGCACCGGCAACATCGACACCGGCGACCTGAACGATCAGCCAGCCGCCCGCGATCAGAAGCATGATGGGCAGCAGGGAGTCAAACCACTGACGAACGAAGTCGGGAATGACGGAATCCTCTTTGAAGAAAGAGAACTTGGCGAACGCACCAAAGACCAGACCAACGATAATGCCAGTGAAGATGGCAACGAACATACCGTTGGCACCGTACAGGGAGTGGCCCTGGCCCATTTCCTCCGCAGACTGCGGGTCGATGCAGATCATAAAGAGCATCATGCCCGTGAAGCCCGCGAGGATGCGCTGCTTACGGAAGCGCTTTTTCTCGCAGTAGTTAAAGGGGATCAGGAAGGAGGCCATCAGGCCGATTTTGCTCATCGTCCAGCCGAAGGGAGTCCAGAAGCTGGGCAGTGCGGGGATGTAGTCATTCAGAATGGTGCCGACGCAGAAGATAGAGCCTGCCAGAATGAAGGGCAGCAGCTGCATCATTGAGTCCTTGATGACCACGATCCAAATCAGGTTCGTGATCTTTTGCAGTTTCGGCGCGAAAGAATTTTCGAGCCATTTAATGAGTTTATCCATTGGTTTCCTCCTCATTTATGCTGCCGATCATCGGCAGCACTATTTAGTGCAGGGCCGCTTCCCTGCTTGGTACCGTAGGGTATCAGGCCTCGCCGAACAGACCAAGAATCTGATCCAGCGCAGCGTCGCCGTTCAGGCGTGCGTAGGCAGCCTGCTCAATGACGCCGACCTTGACATCATAGCCCTCGCAGATTTCCTCCATATCGGGCAGGGTAGATGCGAGGTGAGGTCCGATCATCAGGCAATCGATTTCATCGACATAATCCTCAACGGTGGACTCACTGCGTGCATTGACGGTGATGGACAGGCCGCGAGCTGCGGCAGCCTTGCGGATGTTGGCAGCCATAAAGCCGGAAGATGCGCCGGAACCGCAGACGAGCAGAACATTGTGCTTTTTCATAGTCGTTTACCTCTTTCGTGTCAAATTCCTCATATTTTGCGGGCCTTCGTGTCATTGCCCTTTCTGTGTTTTCAGCATACTGCAATTTTTTGCACCGTGCAACCCTGACTTTTGCACACCGTTGGTGCAATCCGTCGATGTGCAAAATAATTGCACACCAAACTTGTGCATCCTGCTCAAAAAAGCAGCTTTTACAGATTTTTGCAACAGGAAAAGCGTACTTCTTGTCATTTTGTACAGCTTTTTGCAGACCCCCTGTGAAAATTGCTGCTTTTCTTTTTGGGCAGGGTTGGGGTATACTATGAATATAAAAAGTACGGTGGGGTGTCTCCACTACGCAATGCGGCAGTCACGGCAGCGCCCTGCCCGGAGGGGACAAGCCGATTTCCTACCACTCATTCAACGAAAGGATTCACCGCTCATGGCTAGCAAGCAGAACCAGCTCGTGCAGACATTGCTGGATCAAAACCAGCAACTCAATGCCACCCAGCTTGCCAATTCGCTGGGGGTATCGGTGCGCACGGTACATAACTATATCAATGCAGTCAATGCGCAATACCCGGACGCCATCCTCTCAACGCCGACCGGTTACCGCATTGCGCCCGCCATGGCGCAGCAGATGCTGCACCAAAGCCCGAACGATATTCCCCAGAACGCGCAGGACCGCTGCACCTACATTCTGAACCGCCTTGTACAGAAGGGCGGCAGCCTGAACCTGTACGACCTGTGCGATGAAATTTATATCAGCGCAACGACCTTTCACGGACTGATGGGCAAGATGCGCCGCCTGACGCGGGAGTACGACCTGAGCCTTACCGTCAGCGGGGACACTGTAACACTGACGGGCAGCGAACGCAACAAGCGCCGCCTGCTCAGCGGACTGTTGTACCATGAATCCGCCAGCGCATTTACAAGCACGGACTCCCTGCAGGCTGCCTTTCCCAGCATTGACATTGATAAAATACGCGCGGATGTCATGGATGTGCTGAACGAAAACCACTACTTCATCAATGACTATTCACTACTGAATCTGCTTTTGCACATTGCCATCGCCATAAACCGTGTACAGAACGGCTGTGTTTACACAGAGGCCCCAAGTAATATGCATCCGCTGGACCCACAGAATGAAAAGCTCGCGCAGGAGCTGATCGAGAGGCTGGCCCGCAATTTCAGCATTCGTTTCTCTGCAGCTGAGCAATATGAAATGGCGCTGCTGCTTGTTTCCCGTACCTCAATGCTGGATTATGCGTCCATCACGCCCGACAACATTGCCGACTATATCGGCAGCGACTGCACCGACCTTGTACACCAGCTCATCAACACCGTAAAGGATTTTTTACGACATCAATCTGGACGAGCCGGAATTTTTCATCCGCTTTGCGCTGCATACGCACAATCTGCTGGTGCGCGCGCAGAACAGGAGTTTCTGCAAAAATCCGCTTGTCAGTGAGATACGCCAGAGCTGCCCGCTGATTTACGATGTGTCCGTGCAGCTTTCGGGCATCATCCGCGAAAAAACAGGCATCACGCTCGACGAGGACGAGATCGCCTACATTGCGCTGCATCTGGGCGGTGCGCTGGAAACGCAGAAGGAACTGGCAAACCGTGTGCCTGCCGTGCTGTATTGCCCCAGCTACTACAATATGGACAGCAGCTTGGCGGACCGCATCAGCCGCCGCATGGAGGGTAAAATCCTGCTTACCAATGTCTTTACAAAGGAGAGCCTTCTTGACCAGCTTACCGGCAGTGCGCTGGTCATCTCCACCGTGCGGCCCCACAGGGTGCTGAATATGCCGCTTGTGCTTATCTCGCCTTTTTTGACAAACTCCGACATTATGGCGCTGAACCGCAAGGTGGAGGAGATCAACACGCAGGCGCGGCGCGAGAACTTCCGCCGCAGCTTGTCGGCCATCCTGACGCCGGAGCTGTTTGAAACAGGCGCCCTTTGCACCACGCGAGAGGAAGTGGTCCACCACATGTGCAGCCGCCTGCTGGCGCAGGGCTGCATGACCCCGGCGTTTGAGGCCGCCGTCATAGAACGGGAGAGTATTTCGTCCACGGCGTTCGGGCAGTTTGCAATACCCCACACGCTGAAAATGTGCAGCCCGCGCACCTGTATGGCTGTATATGTCAGCCGTACCCCCATCCGCTGGGACGACACGGCTGTCAGCCTTGTGATCATGCTGAGCTTCAACCCCAACGACCGCAAGATTTTTTACGATATATCTGAGCCTTTGTCCATGATTTTGCTGGACAGCAACAATTTGAAGGGTGCCCTTCTGTGCAAAGATTACGCCGCCTTTATTGATTTTTTGGTGGAGCATATGGAATGATTTTGCCGCGCAGCCATCACATTGCACGGCATCGACCAATCGGGAAAGGAAAGACCTTGGGATGATACAGTTTCACACCTTAGTTGCCAGCGATCTGGACGGCACCCTGCTGCCGGAGGGGCAGACCGAGCTGCCCTGTGCCGTGTTTGACGAGATACGCCGCCTGCATGACTGCGGGGTGTTGTTCTGCGCTGCCAGCGGCCGCCCCCTTGACGCTTTGCGGGAGCTGTTTGCCCCTGTGGCGGACGAAATCGCCTATATGTCCGAAAATGCGGCCTATGTCTGCTATGGCCGCGAGCTGCTGCATACCATACCCATGCCGCGTGAGCTTTGCGCTGAGCTGGTCGCCTACCTGGGAACGCGCACGGACTGTGTATCCCGCGCCTGCACTACAACGGGCCGCTACTATTTTGTGCCGACCGAGGCCGCCCAAGCCAACCTGAACGCGGTGGGCGTTGAGTTCGGGAACTGCCGCATCGTGAAGGACTTCAGCGAGGTAAAAGGAGATGTAACCCAGATTTCCGCCATCTCCGCAGGGGATATGAACAGCCCGGCCAAGGAAATCCTGCCCCTCTGGCGGGATCGCATCGGCGCCGCCATCACGGGCGAACACTGGCTGGATTTTACCGCAGCGGGCAAGGATAAAGGGTTGCACCTGCTGTGCGAACATTTCGGTATTACGCTGGAAAATACATACGCCTTCGGTGACAGCTACAACGATGCCCCCATGCTCCGTGCGGCGGCACACCCCTATCTGATGAGCATTGCGCCTGCCGATTTAAAGGCAGAGTTTGCCACGCAGATCGATGACGTGACAAGTGTGCTGAAAACGCTGGGACACTGAATAGCGGCCTTTGCGGCTTTTCTTTACCGGGGCGGCAATGCCGGGCACACCTGTTTGAGAGCGTCAAAAATAAGAACAGCCGCGGGGCGATGCAGCTTTGGAACGGTGCTGCTATGGAACGTGCGTCAGGGGAAGCGCTGTTTGTGACGGAACTTAGTATGATTTACAAGCGCAATGTAATGTTGTCAACTATACTCGACAAAAACGCAAGAATATGATAAACTATACTTGACAAACAAACTGCGTTCCTCGGAGGCACACGCTATGAATCATGCCCTTTTAAAATCCGTCATCTACGACCAACACGAATTTGTTCGCAATTTTCAAATCGTGCCGCGCGACTACGAATTTGAGGAAAACGGCAATTATGTGCTGGTGGGTCTGCGCCGCGCGGGAAAATCCACGCTGCTGTATAAAATCGTGCTGGATCTGGTGGCGTCCGGTGTGGACTGGGAGCAAATCATCTACATCAACTTTGAGGACGAGCGCCTTTCCGAGTTCACCGTTGCAGACTTCAACGACCTGCTGTCGGTGCAGAGCGAGATGAGCGACAAAAAAGGCTATTTCTTTCTGGATGAGGTGCAGAACATTGACGGCTGGGAGAAGTTTGCCCGCCGCATGGCCGACGCCAAGGAGCATATCTACATCACGGGCAGCAACGCCAAAATGCTGAGCCGAGAGATAGAAACCACGCTGGGCGGACGCTTTTTTTGCCAAGCATATTACGCCCTATGCCTTCGGCGAGTACCTGACCGCCTGCGAGGTTCCCCACGATGAACCGGCACTGCTGGGCACCAAAACAAACGGGAAGATCCGCGCCGCCTGCGCGCAGTATCTACAATACGGCGGCCTGCCGGAATCGCTGCTGTACAAGGCAAAACGGGAGTATATTTCCGGCGTTTACCAAAAAGTGCTGCTGGGCGACATCATCACGCGGAACAGCATCCGCAACGACTATGCGGTAAAAATCTTGATAAAAAAAATAGCGGAGTCCGTCCGCAGTGAGATTTCCTATTCCAAGCTGCAAAAGACCCTGCGCGCCGTCAATGTATCGCTGGCCAAGGAGACGATTGCCGACTACATCCGCTATGCGGAGGATGCCTATCTGCTGTTCCATCTGCAGAACTACTACGCAAACCTCGTCGAGAAGGAGAGCTACCCGAAGTTTTATTTCTCCGACAACGGCATTGTAAGCCTGTTTCTGGACCGGAAAGAGTCGGTGCAGCTGGAAAATATGGTGGCTGTAGCGCTTACACGCGCCTATCCGGACGATGTGTATTATCTGAAATCCGCAAAGACGGGAATCGACATTGATTTCTATGTGCCCTCCATCGGTCTGGCCGTACAGGCAGCCTATTCCATTGCCGGGGATGCCCGCGAGCGCGAAGTCGGCAACCTGAAAAAGCAGGCGCAGAATTCGCAGGGGGCCGCGCGGCTCGTCATCGTGACCTATGAGGAGGAAGAAACCATCATCGAGGACGGCGTGACCATTGAGGCCGTACCGCTGTATAAGTTTTTGCTGGAGCTGGAAAACGGAAAATACGGTACAGCGTATTAAATTATAAAACGCGGGGGAGATATTATGACATCATGTCATAATATCTCCCCATTTGCTGTAACCATAAACGAAAAACAGGACAAAACAGCAGACAAATATGTTGCATAAACGGACAAAGTGCAGTATAATACATTTGAAAAACCGGACAAAATATTTTTCCGGAGGGAGGCATCAGACATGGAAACAAACCGCAAAACGATTTTACAGCGCACAGCCGCCAAAAAGATACAGGCGTTTTTAGAGGGCGAAGCGCGCAAGGCGCTGCTTGTCACCGGGCAAGGCAGGTCGGCAAAACGACCCTGATCCGCCAGCTGGGACAGGAAGCCTTCCCGAATTTTGTGGAACTGAATTTTTTGGAAAACACAGCCGCGCGGCAGCTGTTTGAAACAGCCACCGACAGCAGCGATTTCCTGCTGCGGCTCTCTGCGCTGGTGGGGGAAAAGCTGGTCCCCGGCAAGACGCTTATCTTTTTGGATGAAGTGCAGGAGTGCAAGGAGATCGTGACCGCCATCAAATTTTTGGTGGAGGAGGGCAGCTACCGCTATATTTTAAGCGGGTCGCTGCTGGGCGTGGAGCTTAAAGACATTCGCAGCGCACCGGTCGGCTATCTTGATGTACTGGAAATGTTCCCGATGGATATAGAGGAATTTGCCCGCGCCAACGGCGTGTCGGATCGCATCCTTGACCATCTGCGCAGCTGCTATGACAAAAAGCAGGAAGTTGACCCGCTGGTGCATCAGAAGATGATGGAGCTTTTCCGCCTGTACTTGATTGTGGGGGGGATGCCGGCGGCTGTGGCTTGCTACCTGCAAACACATAATCTGTATGAAGTCGCCAAGGTGCAGCAGTCCATTCTGACGCTGTACAAAAAGGATATTGCCCGCTATGACCCGAAGGAGAAACTCTATCTCGAGGATATTTTTGACCTGATCCCCAGCGAGCTGAACGCCAAGAACAAGCGGTTTATTTTAAAGGACCTGCATCAGGACTTTAAGTTAAGCCGCTACCACAATAGTTTTCTGTGGCTGGCCAACGCCGGCGTTGCGCTGCCGACCTACAACGTGGAAGAACCGACGCTGCCGCTGCGGCTGAACAGACAAAGCAACCTGTTCAAGCTGTTTCTCTGCGATGTGGGGCTGTTGGCGGCCACCTACGCCAACGGCATCCAGCTGGCGCTGCTGAACGGCGAAAAGAACATCAATTTCGGCGCGGTGTTTGAGAACGCCGCCGCCCAGGAGCTGGCCGCCCACGGCTATGCGCTGTACTACTTCAACAGCAAAAAGCAGGGAGAACTGGACTTCGTCATCGAGCACGAGGGCAATGTGCTGCCCCTTGAA
>ENA-OQHF01001538-OQHF01001538.1-human-gut-metagenome-genome-assembly--contig:-NODE-1538-length-12576-cov-16.178970_pt1 | contig 12576 bp, 6 predicted proteins | sample MGYA00242559_ERZ504709 | MGnify/ENA primary metagenome ERZ504709 (study PRJEB26092, sample SAMD00036203) | human gut metagenome | host: Homo sapiens | study: EMG produced TPA metagenomics assembly of... | reverse complement strand
GATCGAGAATATCGCCAAATATTGAATCGAATAGCTGCTTATGTGTTTCAATATTGGCTCTTATATTATATACTCTGTAATTCTATTTTTCATTACAACTAGCACACGAATTGTTTACTCTTAGAAAGTATTATAATGAACAGGCAGATGGAACATTTAAATTAGTTCAGACAGTTAGAACTAATGGAAACTCATTAACTGTACATGAAAAATATGAAGGTTACGAATTGTATAAATATAGTACGGGTTCAAATGCTCAAGAAACGGCTCAATATTGGAATAATCGAAGCTCAGTAAAAGATAAAGATGTAGTTAACGGAAATATCATCAATATTGCTTCTAAATTGAAAACTTATAGCTTGTCTTACTATAACTATAACAAGGTTACTAAGACAGAAAAGAGTATTAAGTATACAGCTTCATTAAAGTCTTATGCAAACTATACTCCTGCTAGACCTAGTGAGTTACCAGATTATTATGTATTTGGTGGTTGGTATAAGGATAAAGCTTGTACAACTAAGTTTGATTTTAATACTGAAAAAATGCCGAATGCGAATGTGCAGATTTACGCAAAGTGGACAGCTAAGAAGATCAACTTAACTTATAACTTGAATACTCCAGATGGTACTTCAAAGAAAGTTAATCGTGATGTTGATGCTGGTACAATTGCAAGTACAGTATTACCAAGTGCTTCTGAAATAGAAGGTTATTCATTTGCAGGTTGGTATTATGCAGATGGAAATGGTCATATGACTACTAAAGTATTCAATGCGAATGATGCAATCACAAAGGATACAAGTGTTATTGGTAAGTGGCTATATAATGGGGAATTAACAGTCGTTTATGATCCTGGTAAAGAAGGAACAAAGGCAACAGTTCCAACGGATAGTAATATCTATGCTGGTGGAGCTAAGGTTACTGTAGCTAAGAATGCGACAACAACTTCAAAAAAGAAGTTCTTAGGATGGAAGTTAAAGGGCAATTTATATCATCCTGGTGATGCATTTGAAGTTAATAAGGATTTGGCAAATGATGACAACGTTATTACATTAACAGCTATCTGGGGTAATGAAGAATCTTCAACAACAATGAGTTATAATCCAGGTAATGGTCGAGGAGATGTAACAAAGGTTGAAGTTAAGAATAACGAAAGTGTTACATTAAAATCTGAAAAAGATTTTGGCTATCAAGCTCCTGAAAAAGAAGGTAAAGAATATTACTTTGCAGGTTGGGCAACATCTATGGATGATGCGAATAATGGTAAAGCTACTTATGCAGCTGGACAGACAGTTCATGTAGATGTAAATGGTGAAAATGTTTTATATGCAACATGGATTGAAAAGACGGTCATTACACTAGTTGCGAATAGTAATTCAGTTACATACAATGGTGAAGCTCAATCAGTTGAAGGTTTTGGAGATGTGGCTGATGGATACACTATCTCTAATTTAACTGCAAAAGCTACAGGAACTAATGTTGGTGAATATACAACTAAAATTGAGGGTACTGCTAAGGTTACAAAAGGTGGCGAGGACGTTACAGAAAAAGTTGTTGTCAATGTAGTATCTGGTAAATTAACGATTTCTAGACGAAATGTCACATTGACAAGTGCAAGTGATGAAAAAGTCTATGATGGAAATGCATTGACAAATGATACAGTAACAGCGGATGGATTCGTTGAAGGCCAAGGCGCAACATATAATGTTACAGGAACAATCACAAATGTAGGTGAAAAAGCGAATGCCTTCGAATATTCATTGAATAAAGGAACAAAGGCTGACAACTACAATATCACTAAGACTGAAGGAACATTAAAGGTTACTCCAGTTACAGATCAAGTAACAGTAACAATTACAGGTAATACAGGATCAGTGAAGTATGATGGAGATAGTCATGAAGTAACTGGCTACACTACATCATTCAGTAATGCACTATATACTGCAAATGATTTCGAATTCAATGGAACAGCAGAAGCAAGCAGAACAGATGCTGGTCAAACAGATATGGGCTTAGCTGTAGAACAATTCACTAACACTAGTGACAACTTCACAAATGTAGAATTCGTAGTCACAGATGGATATTCAAAGGTAGAAAAACGAAATGTCACATTGACAAGTGCAAGTGATGAAAAAGTCTATGATGGAAATCCATTGACAAATGGAACCGTAACAGCAGAAGGATTCGTTGAAGGTCAAGGCGCAACATATGGTGTTACAGGATCTCAAACGGATGCTGGAGAAAGTAAGAATACATTTACATACACATTGAATGAAGGAACAAATCCAGACAACTACAATATCACTAAGACTGAAGGAACATTAAAGGTTACTCCAGTTACAGATAAAGTAACGGTAACAATTACAGGTAATACAGATTCAGTGAAGTATGATGGAAATAGTCATAAAGTAACTGGCTACACTACATCATTCAGTAATGATCTATATACTGCAAATGATTTCGAATTCAGTGGAACAGCAGAAGTTAACGGTAAAGATGCTGACACTTATAAGATGGGATTGAAAAAAGATCAATTCAAGAATACAAGTAAAAACTTCACAAATGTTGAATTCGTAGTTACAGATGGACAACTAGTTATTGGAAAACGTACAGTCACATTAACAAGTGGATCTGATTCTAAAATTTATAACGGAAAACCTTTAACTAATGGTGAAGTCACAGTAACTGGTGACGGATTCGCTAATGGTGAAGGCGCAGCGTATAACGTTACAGGAACAATCACAAATGTAGGCGAAACAGACAATACATTCACATATACATTGAATAAAGGAACAAATCCAGACAACTATGAAATCAAAAAGGCTGAAGGTAAATTAATTGTTACAGCTGATGCATCTGAAGTTGTTGTAACTATTACTGAAAATAGTGCAAACATAACTTACGATGGTAATGAACATGAAGCAACTGGATATACAACATCAATTACAGGTGGAACAGATTACAAAGAAGAAGATTTCACGTTCAATGGAAATGCTTCTGTAAAAGGTACAGATGCTGGAACATATAACATGGAATTGAAACCAGAAGACTTCCAGAATACAAATAACAACTATTCAAAGGTAACTTTCGTAATCGTTGATGGAACATTAACAATTTCTAAACGAAATGTCACATTAACAAGTGCAAGTGATGAAAAAGTCTATGATGGAAATGCATTGACAAATGGAACAGTAACAGCGGAAGGATTCGTAGAAGGTCAAGGTGCAACATATAATGTTACAGGATCTCAAAAAGATGTTGGAGAAAGTAAGAATACATTCTCTTATACATTGAATGAAGGAACAAATGCTGACAACTACAATATCACTAAGACTGAAGGAACATTAAAGGTTACTCCAGTTACAGATAAAGTAGTAGTTGAAATCGAAGGTAAGACAAAGACTGAAACTTATAATGGAAATACACATGAAGTAGAAGGTTATGATGTTACTAAGGTTTCGGATGCAGTATATCCAGAAGAAGCTATTCACTTTGAAGGCGCTGCAAAGGCATCTCGTAAAGATGTAGGAACTTCTTATATGGGATTGAATGCTTCTCAATTCAGTAATACAAGTTCTAACTTCACAAATGTGACATTCAAAGTAACAGATGGATGGTTGAAGGTTAATCCTAAGTCAATCACTCCTGATGGACCAAATACTCCAGACGAAAAGAAGACTGGTATTAAGGTAACTAAGCCTGACGATACAATGTACAATGGCGAAGAACAGAAGAACAAGCCAACTGTAGAAGATACAAAGACAGGTGCAACACTTGTTGAAAATGTAGATTACACATTATCTTATACAGCAGCAGTCGATGCGGGTACAGTCGAAGTAACAATTACAGGTATTGGAAACTATACAGGAACAGCGAAGACTTCTTATGAAATCACTAAGCGTAATGTAACATTGACAAGTGCAAGTGCTTCTAAAACTTACGATAAGACTCCATTGACAAAGAAAGAAGTGACAGTAAGTGGTGATGGATTCGTTAAAGAAGAAGGTGCTACTTACAATGTAACAGGATCTCAAACTAAGAAGGGTACAAGCAAGAACACATTCACTTATGAATTGAAGTCAAACACAAAAGCTTCTAACTACACTATCAAGGTAGTCTATGGTGATTTAACAGTCACAGCTGAAGATGGAGAAGTTGTAGTCGTAATTACTGGTCATAAGAAATCATTTGAATATGATGGAAATGAAAAGAGTGTTAAAGGTTATGATGTTTCTATTACTCAAGGAAGTAAATATGCAGAATCTGATTTCACATTCAATGGAAATGATGAAGTGAAGGGTACAGAAGCTAATACTTATCCAATGGGATTGAAGGCAAGTGATTTTACCAACAACAATGATAACTACAATAAAGTTAAATTCGTAGTTACAGATGGATTGTTGACAATCACTCCTAAGTCAATCACTCCTGATGGACCAAATACTCCAGAAAATAAAAAGACTGGTATTACAGCAACAGATCCAGCAGATTCAATTTATGATGGAAAAGCGCATGTAAATCCATTGACAGTTAAAGATACAAAGACAAATAAGGATCTAGTAGAAAACAAAGATTACACATTAACTTACAGTGATGATGTAGTCAATGTTGGAACAGTGAAGATTGAAGTCAAAGGTATCGGAAACTATACAGGCGAATTTACTAAGAAATATCAGATCACGCCAAGAGAATATACAGTGACAACAGACAGTGCTAACAAGACATATGATGGAACTGCATTAACAGCTGGTGGACATGTGAATGGTTTGGTAGAAGGCGAAACAGTCAACTTCAAGACAACAGGAAGTCAAACAAATGAAGGTACTTCAGATAACACTTATGAATTGAAGTTTAAAGGAACAGCTGTAGAAACAAACTACAAACATGGCAAAGATAGTATCGGTAAATTGACAGTTAAGAAACAATCAATTGATCCAGGTACAGATCCGGAAAAACCAAATCCTAATTATTTAGGAATTGAAATCAGTGAACCAAGTGATGAAGTCTATGATGGTAAGGAACACAAGTGGTCTCCTACAGTTGTAGATAAGACTGGTAAAGAATTAATTGTTGGAACAGATTATGCAGTAGAATATGCAACATCTGATTTCACAAATGTGGGTACAATCAATGTAACAATTACTGGTATTGGAAACTACACAGGTAAAGTTACTCGTACTTATTCAATTACACCTCGTGAATATACAATTACTACATTAGATGGTACTAAGGTTTACGATGGTAAAGCATTAACTAACTTTGGCTTGGTAGACGGAATCGTTTATGGTGAGACTTACTCATTTAAGACTACTGGAAGCCAGACTGAGGTTGGTACTTCTGATAACACTTATGAATTTAAGTGGGATGGAACAGCTAAGAAGTCTAACTACAAATTAGCTAAGGAATCTATTGGTAAATTGACAGTTAAAGCTAAGTCAATTGTTCCAGATGGACCAGATACTCCAAATGAAAAGAAGACTGGTATTACAGTAAGTGAACCAAGTGATTCTAAGTATGATGGTAAGGAACATAAAGAGGTATTAACTGTAACAGATACTAAGACTGGTAAAGAATTAGTGGCTGGAACAGATTACTCAGTAACTTACAGTTCAGATCTAGTAAATGCTGGTACAGTGAAGGTAACGGTAGCTGGATTAGGTAACTATACAGGATCATTCACTAAGACTTATAAGATCATTAAGCGTTCTGTAACATTGACAAGTGCTACAGTAAGTAAGGTATATGATGGTAGTGCATTAACGAATACTTCTATCGCAGTCAGTGGTGATGGATTTGTCAAGGGTGAAGGTGCTTCTTATGAGGTAACTGGAACTCAGACAGAGGTTGGAAATAGTGCTAACGCATTCGAATACAAATTGAATGAAAAGACATTAGCTTCTAACTACAACATTACTAAGGTTGTTGGTACATTAACAATTACAGCAGCTCCTGCTCCTGTAACTCCAGCAACACCAAGTACACCAAGTAGTACAACTAGTACAACTCCTCGTACTCCAAGTGCTCCTCAGGTAATTACTCCTGCTGAAACAGTTGAAAAAGAGACAACTCCTAAGGCTGAACCTAAGAAAGAAGAAAAGGTTGAAGAAGAGTATACACCTAAGGCATCACCTCAGTACTATTGGGCATTAATCAACTTGATTTGTGCAATCTTAACAGTATTATTCGGATTATTATTGTTGATTAGTAAACGTCATAAAGATGAAGATGATGACGAAGAAGATGATGAAACAAAACAACAAACAAATAACGATGATGAAGAGAAAGAACAAGAAAAGAAACGTGGATTATTCACTCGCGTACTTGCTGTTCTAATCGCAATCGTATCTGTTGTATTCTTCCTAGTAACTGAAGACTTAAGTCTTCCTTGGACTTGGACAGATCAATGGACAATTTGGATGGTTGTTATTGGATTCGTACAAATCGTAGTATTCTTCGTAGGACGTAAATGGAAAAACGTTGATAATGACGATGATGATGAAGAAGCACAACAAGCTTAACAAAAGTTAATAACACAAAAGGAGTAGCCTCGTGCTACTCCTTTACTGTCCAATATCCATTTCGATTCGAGCCTTTGCGAATTACAATTTCTTGTTGCTGCAACCTATTTAATATGCGATTAATAGTTGAACGGGATAGGTTGAGTTCTATTTGAGTGATTCTTGGATTTATTTTAATGAGTTGTATGATATCGGGTTCATTGGGTCCATTGGGTTCATTTACTTTGAACCCGATTTTATTATCATTATACTTAAAAACCCATCCTAGTGCTTGCTAGAATGGGATCTTTGTCGTTAATAGTTTTCTATAGAGTTCTACACCTTTGTATAGGATGACTTCATCAAAGGTGAACTTATTTGAGTGTAATGGAATGGTGTCTCCCGTACCTAAAAAGAAGAAGATGGATGGAGCTACGTTTCTATAGTAGCCAAAGTCTTCACTGATAAGTACAGGGTTTTCTAGTTTGTTGACTAGATTGTTTTTGTATAGTGTATAGAATAATTCTTCGTTGTTGAATACGGGTGGATAATGATGATTGACTTTGAAGTTGACTTGTACTTTGTATTTTTTTATTGCATTATTCATGTTTTGTTCAATGATATCAACAATTTGATCAAATACTTTCGGATCATAATAGCGAATGGATCCTCTTACGTGAGCTTGATCGGCAATAATATTGAAGGCTTGGCCAGAATGGAAAGTACCAAAGTGTAATAGGTGGAATGTATTGTTGTCAAAAGCTTTTTCTTCTTGTTCCAAAGACTTTTGTAGAATTTCTACACAAGCTGTTAGTGCATTGATTCCATTTTGAGGTTGGGCTGCATGACTGGCTTTTCCTTTTACTAAAAGTTCAAACTCACATCCGCCTGCCATCATTTCATTAGGACGTGTATAAACTTTGCCTTTTTCAAGTTCTGGATAGATGTGTGTTCCGTAGATGGCGGCAATATTAAATTTATCAAAGAATTTAGATTCAATGATAGGTTTGGCGCCACCAGGTTTTTCTTCGCCTGGCTGAAATAACAGTAATACGTTGTAGTCGCTTTCCTTGGCGTATTTAGCGAGTTCTAAAACCATGGCCATATGGCCGTCGTGTCCACAGGCGTGCATACATCCATTGGTGCTTTTGAATTCAAGGTCTGTATTTTCTTCCATAGGAAGTGCATCCATATCGGAACGGAATACGATTGTCTTTTCTTTCTTATTGTCAAAATAGGCGGTAACACTATTTTGGATGGGATGATCAATGGTGCAGTCATATAAGTCTAATACGTTTTCAATATATTGTGCTGTCTTTTGTGTGGTAAGTTCAATTTCTGGAATTTGGTGTAAATTTCTTCTGTTTTCAATGATTGTTGGCATAAAATTCTCCTTTTATTGGGTTCATTATACTAAATGTTAAATAAATTTTACATAGATTTAACATTGTAAAGATAGTATGAATTTGCGTTTAAATTTATATTAAGTACGAAAATATGAAAAGGTGGAAAATATGACAACAACAAATATATTGTCTTTATTGGGTGGATTAGCTTTATTCCTATATGGAATGCAGATGATGGGAAATGGTCTTGAAGCTGCGGCTGGAGATCGTTTAAAACAAATTTTAGAGAAATTAACTTCAAATCGATTTTTAGGCGTCATTGTAGGTGCACTTGTTACGGCGGTTATTCAAAGTTCGAGTGCAACAACAGTTATGGTTGTTGGATTTGTCAACGCACAGATGATGACTTTACAACAAGCCGTATGGATTATTATGGGGGCTAACGTGGGTACAACTATTACGGGTCAGTTGATTGCGTTAGATGTAAGTGCCATTGCTCCATTAGTTGCCTTTATGGGTGTGGCATTGATTATGTTTACAAAGAGTGCCAAGGCAACTGATATTGGACAGATCATTGCAGGTTTGGGTATTCTTTTTATTGGTATGAATATGATGAGTACAGCTATGATGCCATTAAGAGAATCAAAAGAATTTGTTGAATTAGTAACACATTTCTCAAATCCATTAGTAGGTATTTTGGTGGGTGCAGGATTTACGGCTTTGATTCAATCGAGTTCAGCTTCTGTAGGTATTTTACAGGCATTGGCAGCCAGTGGTGTTATTGGTTTGGATGGAGCTGTATATGTATTGTTTGGACAGAATATTGGTACTTGTATTACGGCTGTTCTTGCCTCAATTGGAACAAGTCGTGAGGCTAAGCAGGCTACCGCCATTCACTTGAGCTTTAATATCATTGGTACAACGATCTTTACAATTGTATGTATGTTTACACCATTGGTATCTTGGGTTATTCATTTAACGCCATACAATGCGACTGCACAGATTGCGAATATGCATACTATATTTAATGTTTGTACAACAATCTTGTTGCTTCCATTTGGAACATACTTGGCTGAGTTTGCGCAACACATCTTACCGGCTGAAAATAAAGAAACAGAAGATGAGCGTTTATTATATTTACAGCCACTACCTAAGTCTAAGAAGATGATTGGTGGTGCGGCTATTTCGGTTAAACAAATTAATGATGAAACAATGCACATGTTGAGTCTTGCGTATGAGAATGTAAATCAGGCTTTTGATCAATTATTGCAGTTTAGTGATAAGATAGATGAACAAATCTACAAAAGAGAGGATACAGTCAATTACTTGGATAAAGTCATTAGTGAGTATATTAGTACGGCTTTGGCTACACCAAACTTGAATGTGAATATTTCTCAAGCCTTGTCTAGCTACTATTTAATGTTAGTGGATATTGAGCGTATTAGTGATTATGCCGTGAATATGAATCATCAGGCGACAAAACGTCTTCAAGGAGATATGACGATATCTGAAATTGAAATTGTAGAGCACATGAAGAAGTTATGCGTGGATATGAAAAATGATTTGGATGATGTAGAAGAGGCAGAACGTAAAGATGATGTGATTGATTCACTTGTATCTAGTTGGCGTGAAGCACAGATTCAAGCTTTAAAACAAAAGAAATGTTCAAGCGAAGTCAGCATGATGTTGTCACGTATTTTTACAGATTTTGAGCGTATTAATGACCACGCTTTAAATGTGTCTCAAGAACTGGACAAAATTACTTTTGAGATTCCTGATTAATAAGCAGTTTTTCTGCTTATTTTTTTCGTGGATTTTGTTATAATCTGTGTATGAATATTGAGAAGTTATTAAATACAATTATTGAAGCCGGAAAGATGTTAGTGGAGAGTGGTGCGGAAGTCAATCGTGTCGAAGAAACAATGGTCAGAATGTGTCGTTGCTTTGAAGGCATTGAATATGCGGATAGCTATGTGACTTTAACGGGTATCATGTTTTCTTTGACGTATGACAATCAGACAATGACGCGTATTTGCAGGGTACACACGGGAGAGGTAGATTTGAATCGTATTGATCAAATTAATACGCTTTCTAGAAGAATTTGTTCAAATCCAATATCAGTGGATGAGTTAGCTAATGAATTGGATCGAATTAAGGGGATGTCTCGCTATACATTTAAAGAGACAATGCTTTTTGGTGCGGTTGGCGCTGCTGGATTTGGAATGTTCTTTAATGGGACTTTATTAGAAATTGTGATGTCCTTTTTTATTGGAATTTTGATTCGTTGTATCAGCTGTTTCTTGTCAAAACACAAACTAAATTCTTTCTTGAATAATGCGATATCGGCAGGATCTGCAGCACTAAGTGCGCAATTGATCCATCAAGTGTTACCGCAGACGAATGTGGATATTATGGTTATTTCTAGCTTTATGCTTCTAGTGCCTGGGCTTGCGATTACCAATGCGATTCGTGATACGATTGCAGGAGATTATGTTTCTGGTGTCGCAAGAGCGGTAGATGCTTTTTTGTGTGCTATTGCCATTGCGGTAGGGGCTGGTTTTGTGATGTATTTTTGGATATAGGGGAATGAATTATGGTATATGTGATTTTAAAAGCAGGAATCTCTTCATTCCTTGCTAGTTTAGGGTTTGGTTTCCTATTTAATATTAAAGGAAGAAATTTATGGTTTGCCGGAGTTGTAGGTGCCATTGGAGGTGTCTGTTACAAGGTGGGACTGTATTTAGATTGTTCTGAAATATTATCCAATTTCTATGGGGCTTTAGGTTTAGCCTTAGCCTCAGAAATATTGGCACGACAATGTAAGACGCCAGTCACAACATTTTTAGTTTGTGCATTGATTCCATTAGTTCCTGGAGGCGGTATGTATCGTACGATGCTTGCGGCCATTCGTGGGGATGCTCAAAACACACTAAATATGGGGCTTCAAACGTTGAGTATTGCGGGTGTTTTGGCTTTGGGAATCCTATTGGTTTCCACAATTATGCGTGTGTATTATCAGGAAAAGAGAAAATTTTTAGAAAAAAAGTAAAAAAGTATTTTTAGAAAAAAAGTAAAAAAGCACTTGCAAAGATGAATATTTATGGTATTATATATGAGCGTCTTGGGGATATGGGCCTGTAGCTCAGGTGGTTAGAGCGCACCCCTGATAAGGGTGAGGTCGTTGGTTCAAGTCCATTCAGGCCCACCATGATTTCTTTAGACGCTTATTCTAATGGGGTGTTAGCTCAGCTGGGAGAGCACCTGCCTTGCACGCAGGGGGTCATCGGTTCGATCCCGATACGCTCCACCATTTGTAAAATTTAAACTGCAGATGCAGTTTTTTTTTATACTTTATTTATTATATGTTATAATCATAAGTAATCGGATGATTAGAAAGCTGAGTAGATGTATGGAAAAAGAATTTTACGAAGAATTTGAAGATATGGAAGCCGGTATTGACCAAAAACAGGCTCTTGTCGAAGAATCAAAAAAAGTTGACGAAATTGAAGATTTCAACGAAGCTGTTCGCTTTGTGAATGATTTAAAGAAAAAATGGAGAAAGACTGGATTTGGGGAGTCTTTGGCAGAAGAAAAGTTAAGAGAAGAATTTGAGGCAAATGTTGAAAAGGTTTATGAGAAACAAAAGGCATTGGCTCAAAAGGTTGTAGAGGCTAAGGAAGCTTTGATTAAGGAAGCTGAAAAAACTTCTTTATCAGATGATTTTAAGAAGGCTACTGAAAAAATGACTTCTTTAATGGATGAATGGAAAGCTTCTGGAAATGCCGGAAAGAAAACGGATGATGAATTGTGGGAACGTTTCAATGCAGCTCGTCAGAAGTTCTATGATCGTAAACATGCAAACTGGGAAAATAGAGCGGTTCAGTTTGAAAATGCGAAAAAGGTAAAAGAAGATTTAATTGAAAAAGCTAAGTCTTTACAGGATTCTGAAGAATGGCAAAAAACAAGTGCTAAATATAAAGAATTGATGGATGCATGGAAAGCAGCTGGAAATGCAGGTCGTGAATTTGATGATGATTTATGGAATGCGTTTAATGAGGCTCGCCAAAAATTCTATGCGAAACGTAATGAATTCTATGAAAAATTGCATGTTGAACATGATGAAAAATATGCAGAAAAACAAGCTTTAGTAAAGGAAGCTAAATCTATTGCTGGTTTACAGGAATATACTCGTGAACAAACGGCAATGATGAAAGAATTGTCTAACAAATGGAAATCAATTGGTTTCTGTGGAAAAGATAAAGAAGATGAAATCTGGAATGAGTTCAGAGGAGTTATGGACGAATACTTTGCAGGTTTAAAATCGGCTAGTGAAAAGCGTCGTGCTAACTGGCGTGAACACATGTCAGAAATTATTTCTCGTAAAGAAGAACAAATCGCAAACCAAAAACGTCAAATCAAACGTCTTCAGGATGATATGACTGGTTTGGTAAGTGAAGCTACAGTAGCTGACTTACAGGATCAAGTAGAAGATAAAGAAGATTTTATCAAACAACTTGAACAAGAAATCGAAGATATTGAAAAGAAATTAGCAGAGTAGTTGATCTACTCTCTTTTTCTTGGGGTTTATTATATGGTGCGCCAGTTCGGAGCAGTTGATTTAGTTAGGTGAAACTCCTGACCTGGTAACTCTTTGAGCAAAGAGGCCAGTATCTAGTCCTTGGGCATTGTATCGTGAGGTACAGTGTTAAGCGTAGGAAGGAAAGACTTAGAGCCCT
>ENA-OQHF01001537-OQHF01001537.1-human-gut-metagenome-genome-assembly--contig:-NODE-1537-length-12584-cov-11.282652_pt1 | contig 12584 bp, 14 predicted proteins | sample MGYA00242559_ERZ504709 | MGnify/ENA primary metagenome ERZ504709 (study PRJEB26092, sample SAMD00036203) | human gut metagenome | host: Homo sapiens | study: EMG produced TPA metagenomics assembly of... | reverse complement strand
ACAGTGATGTCGCATCGCCTATAGCGTCCTTCTGAGAGCGTATACAGAATGTACAAGCGCAGTCGCATTTATTTGTGATATTTGCATAAACTTCGTTTTTGTATGTATAGATATATCAGCCATTATTAGTCTCCTCCAAATGTGAAAAATCTTCTCTTGAATCCGATTTATCGAGCACCAGTCCAAGAATAACAAATATTATAGCACTTCCGCCGCTTTGTATACAGCTTCCCGGAACAGAAACCGGAATTATTGCGATGAGACCGGTGAAGGCCTGTTTTGTGAAACCGTATGTGATAAATGCCTCTGCAATAGCATAGCCGGTTGCGGAAATGGCGAAAGCTATGATTGTCGATACTACATTTCTCACGGTCATAATTTTATCTGATTTGCTGGTAAACGGAATGGATATGAGTGCCTTGATGATGATTGTTGCAGGCGCCCAGATAGGTGCGGTCAGCAAATCTGCCATGCCACCGCCGATAGCTGCGGCTGTCATTGCGTACGGCCATGGAAGGAGGCACGCTGCGATATAGATAAGGCTGTCGCCAAAATGAATATATCCGCCATTCTGTCCAACCGGAATGTGGCATATATATGCTGTGAAAATAGTAATCATGGCTGCCATGAGGGCAGTAAATGTGAGTTTTTTAACCTGTGAGTTCATAAAATAGGTTCTCCTTTGTGTTGTGTTAAGCCTGACTTAAGAGCTCAATTGATAATCCGATAAATTTTCTGCAAAGGGTGATAAGAATCACATAAACATCACATCAGCTCCCGTAAAAACTTCTCGAAATTCACTCCGTCATTTGGTACGGTGTCATCATTCATGGTATCTGCGATGCTGTCATACAGGAATTTTCCGGCGCGCTCTGCGGCCTCCTCTGTGGAAAATCCGTTCAGCCTGCTTCCGCATATAACAGATGCAAACAGATCGCCTGTGCCGGAAAAGCTCACGTCGAAAAAGTGTGATTTGTGGGTTGTAGTACCGTTTGCGGTAGTCACGAGATTGTAGATAAAGGGCGACTTATCATCCCTGCATTTGATACCGGTGATGATTACATCCTGATTTTTGCCGGACAGGTCTCGCAGTTTCTCGCTTATCTCTGCCGCAAGAGGCAGGAGCACATCCTTTCTCGTGTCGCTGTATACCTTTTCGATATCATAGTCTGCCAAAAGGCATGCCTCGGTCAGATTTGGTGTGATGACATCGGCCTTTCTGGAAAGCGCCTTCATGCCATCCAAAAGAGCGGCAGAGTATATGCCGTAAGTTCTGCCGTCATCGCCCATCACAGGGTCCACGAGCAGCATTGTGTTTTCCTCATAAAATTCATCCAAAAAATCCATAAAAAGCTCAATCTGCTTTGAGCCTGTCATGAAACCGCTGTAAATGCCGTCAAAATGGGCATTGTTTTTCTGCCAGTTGTCGATGTAGTCCTTAATCATGGCTGTTAGGTCTGTGCATTTATGATATTCATATCCTGTCTGGTTTGTCAGCACTGCTGATGCCATGGGACAGCACTGTACGCCCTGCGCGGACAGTACCGGAATTGCGGCGGTCAGAGAGCATTTTCCAAAGCCGGACAAATCGTTAAAAACGGCTGCTTTCTTCATATATCCTCCAAATGTTTTAATTACTTAATCTTCTATGTTTATCTGCGGTTGTACACTTGTGGTGTGGCAGTCACCTGTGGCATACGCTTGATTTATGACGTGCCGTGCGGCATTTACTCCCACTAGGCTAAGGAATTATGAAAGCGTATGTCACAGGTGACTGCCGAACCACAAATGTACAGCCGATGACAAAAGTATACATGCGTCTGACCATATTTCTATGACCAGAAAGATAAAAAAATAAATGCCAGATAAAATGTTTTTGAAAAAGAACGCTGTCTGTGATATTATAGACGTGTATGTAAATACGGAGGTAAAAGCATGTTTCAAAAGAAACAGATTATATATAGTGAAACCCTTGGCGTATGCGTGGTTGACAACATAGTATCGCTTGCGGCATCTAAGAGAGAAAAACCGGTGCCGTACTATGTGCTCAAGCCTGTGTTTGAGGACAAGGTGTCATATATACCGGTAGAGCATCACCGGGTGGTACTGCGTGATATGTTCACCGGAGAAGAAGCTCTAAAGCTTAAGGAAACTGAGCAGTATGAGAAGGATAAGCACCTTAGGCAGGCAGTTGACTATGTACTGGACAAGGTGGAGTCAGATTACGGGAATGCGTAGCATGTAGTAATCTGATTAATCATAAATGAGGGGGCAAAATACTTTTTGACACTCATATCATAAAATTACAATAAGGAGGACAGGATTACATGGGACAGCAGCATGCAATACACAAATTTGTGCTGGGAACCAAGGACTTCGATGATAAGCAGTCAGAGTTCATGTACGATAAAGGCTGGTACAGCATCACGGATATAGTAGGTGAGGAGAAAAATATCATCTACAAGTCAAGAAATGCCCAGGAGGCATATCTTAAGTGGAATATCTATATCGGCAGGAAAAAGGAACGCCTCACACCTGAGGAGAGGAAGAGGCAGCGTGAAGAACGCTATGAGAAAAAGAGAGAACAAAACAGAGAGCACCACAGGATATAGGAGGGCATTATGGGCATTTTCAACATAGACAACAAATTTTTCAGAGCATTAAACAAACTGGTAGATATGGTTATTTTGAGCTTTTGCTGGATCATATCATGCATACCTGTTTTTACAATAGGAGCGGCATCCACAGCACTTTACGATACATCGCGCCGTGTCATCCATCACGATGAGGGCTATGTGTGGAGAGGCTACTGGCATGCGTTTAAGGTAAATTTCAAGCAGGCCACCAAGGCATGGCTGGTACAGCTTATAATACTTATCGTGCTTTTGGGAGATATTTATATTACGTGGTCAGGTCTTAAGACAGGCAATAAGTGGGGAGCCTTCTCTATCGTGTTCATCATAATGGCACTTATCGCCGCAGCCTGGGCCATATACACATCAGCGTATATTTCACGATTTGAGCAGGTCACAAAGATAACCCTTAAGAATACAATACTCATTCTTATCGCCAACCTGCCGTGGACATTACTGGTCATAGTGATACTTGTGGTATCACTTATACTTGTATGGATTCTTATTCCACTCATTTTCATACTTCCTGTCGGCGCAGCACTCACCTATGAGTTTATTTTTGAGCGTATTTTCAGAAAGCTCATGCCTGAGGAGGACAGGCTCCGCGAGGAGGAGAAGGATAAGGAGTACAGGGATTAGCATAATAAAAGACAATCATAATAATGCATAAGGAGGAAGCAGCAATGAAGAAAATTGGAATGCTTACCAGCGGAGGAGACTGCCAGGCACTTAACGCAGCCATGAGAGGCGTGGTAAAGGCGCTGGCACACAATATCGACGAGCTTGAGATTTACGGCTTTGAGAACGGGTACAAGGGACTCATATATGAGAACTACAGAATACTCACATCAAAGGATTTTTCGGGCATCCTGACAAAGGGTGGCACAATACTCGGCTCATCAAGACAGCCTTTTAAGCTTATGAGAGTGCCGGATGAGAACGGACTGGACAAGGTCGCAGCCATGAAAAATACATACAAGAAGCTTGGTCTTGACTGCCTTGTTATCCTGGGCGGAAACGGTACACAAAAGACAGCCAATCTTCTCAGGGAAGAGGGACTTAATGTCATTCATCTGCCAAAGACAATCGACAATGATATCTATGGTACAGATGTGACCTTTGGCTTCCAGAGCGCGATCAATATAGCTACAGATGCAATCGACTGCATCCACACCACAGCAGCATCACACAACCGTGTATTCATCGTTGAGGTTATGGGCCACAAGGTAGGCTGGCTCACACTGTATGCAGGTGTTGCGGGCGGTGCGGACATCATTCTGCTTCCTGAGATACCATACGATATTGACAAGGTCGTAGATGCCATCCACAAGAGAACAAAGGAGGGCAAGGGCTTTACCATTCTTGCAGTAGCAGAGGGAGCCATCTCCAAGGAGGATGCAGCCCTTTCCAAAAAGGAATACAAGAAGAAGCTTGCAAAGAGCAAATACCCGTCAGTATCATACGAGGTTGCAGACCGCATCAGCGAAAGACTCGGTCTTGAGGTCAGAGTGGCAGTTCCGGGACATACACAGCGAGGCGGCAGTCCATGCCCTTACGACAGAGTGCTTTGTACACGTCTTGGCTCAGCAGCAGCAAAGGCCATCATGGATGAGGATTACGGCTGCATGATAGCCATGGTAAACGGACAGACAAAGAGGGTTCCGCTTGCCGATGTAGCAGGAAAGCTTAAGACTGTAGATCCAAAGAGCCAGATGATCAAGGAAGCAAAGCGCACCGGCATCTGCTTCGGAGATTAAGCAGCAATATTAGATATAAGGAAGGTGAAAAGGCGTGTCTTATCAGGCCCTATACCGTAAGTTCCGTCCACAGGAGTTCGAGGACGTAAAGGGACAGGAACACATTGTAACAACACTGAAAAATCAGATAAAAGCTGACAGAATAGGGCATGCCTATTTATTTTGCGGTACGAGAGGTACAGGAAAGACCACTGTGGCCAAGATATTTGCAAAGGCAGTCAACTGTGAGCACCCTGTAGACGGAAGCCCGTGTGGCGAATGTCCGTCGTGCAGGGCAATCACTGAGGGCTCATCCATGAATGTCATAGAGATAGATGCAGCGTCAAACAACGGCGTGGACAATATCAGACAGATTCGTGAGGAGGTCACATACCGCCCGACAGAGGGCAGGTACAAGGTCTATATCATCGACGAGGTTCATATGCTTTCGGCAGGAGCCTTCAATGCACTTTTAAAAACACTTGAGGAGCCGCCGAGCTACGTTATATTTATACTGGCGACCACCGAGGCACACAAGATACCGATTACTATCCTGTCCAGATGCCAGCGCTATGATTTCCACAGGATTTCCATAGATACGATTGCATCCAGACTCAGCGATTTGATGGAGCAGGAGCAGGTGGAGGTCGAGGAGCGTGCCATAAGGTACGTGGCCAAGGCAGGAGACGGCTCCATGAGAGATGCGTTAAGTCTTCTTGACCAGTGCATTGCTTTCCATCTGGGTGAGAAGCTCACCTATGAAAATGTGCTCGAGGTGCTTGGAGCGGTGGACACAGAGGTGTTTTCAAGGCTCTTAAGGCGCATACTCGACGAGGATGTGACAGGCGCCATCCGCATACTGGGCGAGCTCATAGATGAGGGCAGGGAGCTGTCGCAGCTTGTCAATGATTTCACGTGGTATATGAGGAATCTTTTGCTTTTGCAGAGCTCCGACGATATGGAGGAGGTGCTCGACATCTCCAAGGACAATCTTGAGGCGCTTAAGGAAGAGGCAGCGCTTGTAAAGCCTGAGACACTCATCAGGTATATCAGGGTATTTTCCGAGCTGTCAAGCCAGGTAAAGTTTGCATCGCAAAAGCGTATTATGGTCGAGATAGCCATAATAAAGCTGTGCAGGCCGCAGATGGAAAAGAGCTATGATTCGGTGCTTGACCGCATAAACAGCATAGAGAAAAAGCTTGAAAAGGGTATACCTGTAGTAGCACAGGCTGCGCAGACACAGGATATGCAACAGGCCGCAGCAAGCGGGCCTATAGTGAAAAAGGAACTTCCCAAAGCAATACCACAGGATATCTCAGAACTCATGAAGCACTGGAAATCCATACTTTCGGAGATGGGAGCAACATCAAAGGTTTATCTGAACAAGGCTGTGACATCGCTTGGCAATTCCTCGGACCTGATTTTAATGTTTGATGATGAGAATGCATATGAGTATCTCTCTGAAAACCGTGCAGGCTGTATGGATACGCTGGCTTCGCTTATAGAAAAGCGTATAGGCAAAAAAGTCGAGGTGACGGTCAAGAAAAATAATTCCGCAGTCAGCGCAAAGGAAGCGGTTGTGGACTTGACAGATATGATAAATTTTGATATAGAGGAAGAAAACTAAGTTATAAGAAGGGCTGGGATTAGCCCATTAAAAACAAGGAGGACGCCAGAATGGCAAGAAGAGGTGGATTCCCTGGAGGAATGCCGGGAAACATGAACAATCTTATGAAACAGGCGCAGAAGATGCAGCGTCAGATGGAGGAGGCTCAGAAGCAGCTTGAGGATGCTGAGGTTACAGCAAAGGCAGGCGGCGGAGCGGTCGAAGTCACTGTTTCTGGAAAAAAAGAAATCACAAAGGTAAAATTATCTGAGGAGGTAGTGGATCCTGACGATATCGAGATGCTCGAGGATCTCATCATGGCAGCAACCAATGAAGCGCTTCGCCAGATTGATGAGCAGTCACAGGCATCTATGTCCAAAATTACCGGTGGCCTGGGTGGCGGTCTGTTTTAATGGATTTTTACAGCAGTGAGATATCAAAACTAATAGAGGAGCTGTCACAGCTTCCGGGAATCGGAGCCAAGACAGCGCAGAGACTGGCATTTCATATCATAAATATGCCAAAGGAGCAGGCAAAATCGCTCTCTGACGCCATAATCGATGCGAAGGAGCATGTCAGATACTGCAAATGCTGCTATACACTCACAGATGACGAGCTATGCCCCATCTGCAAGGATGCGGCAAGAGACCACAAGACCATCATGGTTGTTGAGAATACGAGGGATCTTGTGGCATACGAAAAGACCGGTAAATATGAGGGCGTGTATCATGTGCTTGGTGGCGCAATTTCACCCATGCTTGGCATAGGTCCTGCGGATATCCGTCTGAAGGAGCTCATGGTTCGCCTTGAAAAAGACGTAGATGAGGTCATTATAGCGACCAATTCAAGCCTGGAGGGCGAGACTACGGCCATGTATATCAGCAAGCTCATCAAACCTACCGGCATCAAAGTGACACGAATCGCGAGCGGAGTTCCCGTAGGAGGCGATTTGGAATATATTGACGAGGTGACCCTGCTTAGGGCGCTTCAGGGAAGAACAGAGATATAAATGATAGAAGGAGACATCATGAACAATCTTGAACTTGAGAAGATGGCGAATGAAATTCGCAAGGACATTGTGACAGCAGTTCACAGTGCCAAATCCGGACATCCGGGTGGATCACTTTCATCAGCAGATATTTTTACATATCTGTATTTTGAGGAGATGAATGTAGACCCTGCCAATCCTAAATGGGAGGACAGGGACCGTTTTGTGCTCTCAAAGGGACACGTAGCACCGGGACTTTACTCTACACTCGCAGAGAAAGGATATTTTCCAAAGGAGGATTTAAAGACACTCCGTCATACAGGCTCATATCTGCAGGGACATCCTGATATGAAGCACATCCCTGGCATTGATATGTCAAGCGGCTCGCTCGGACAGGGTGTATCTGCCGCAGTAGGAATGGCTGCAGCAGGAAAATATGACAAGAAGGATTACCGTGTATACACACTCACAGGAGATGGCGAGATTCAGGAGGGACAGATTTGGGAGGCTGCTATGTGGGCAGGCCACCGCAAGCTCGACAACCTCGTAGTCATCGTTGACAACAACAACCTCCAGATAGACGGTTCTGTTGAGGATGTATGCTCACCATACCCGATCGACAAGAAGTTTGAGGCATTCAATTTCCACGTAATCAATATCGATGGCAACGATTTTGACCAGATCAGGGCAGCCTTCAAGGAAGCCCGTGAGACAAAGGGCATGCCTACAGCCATTATCGCAAAGACTGTAAAGGGCAAGGGCGTATCATTCATGGAAAATGCCGCAGGATGGCATGGAAAGGCTCCAAATGACGAGGAGTATGAAATCGCAATGGCAGACTTAGAAAAGGCAGGTGAAGCATTATGTCAGAAGTAAAGAAAATCGCTACAAGAGATAGCTACGGAAACGCACTCGTAGAGCTTGGAAAAGCACACGATGACCTTATTGTACTTGATGCTGACCTTGCAGGCGCCACAAAGACCTGTATATTCCAGAAGGAGTTTCCTGAGCGTCACTGGGACTGCGGAATCGCAGAGTGCAATATGACAGGTATCGCAGCAGGACTTGCTACATGCGGCAAGGTGCCTTTTATCAGCTCATTTGCCATGTTTGCAGCAGGCAGAAACTATGACCAGGTAAGAAACTCAATCGGATATCCTCATCTCAATGTCAAGATAGGTGCCACACATGCAGGAATCTCTGTAGGTGAGGACGGAGCTACACATCAGTGCCTCGAGGACCTTTCGCTCATGAGAGAAATCCCGGGCATGGTTGTAATAAACCCATCAGACGATGTGGAGGCAAGAGCCGCAGTAAAGGCAGCATACGACCATGTGGGCCCTGTATACCTTAGATTCGGCAGACTTGCAGTGCCTGTAATCAACGACACACCGGACTACAAGTTTGAAATCGGAAAGGGTATCGTACTCAAGGAAGGCAAGGATGTATCTATATTTGCAACAGGACTTGAGGTATCAGAGACACTTGAGGCAGCAAAAATGCTCGCAGCAGACGGCATAGATGCTGAGGTTATCAATATCCATACAATCAAGCCAATCGACAGGGAGCTGATTGTTAAATCTGTATCAAAGACAGGCAAGGCAGTCACAGTAGAGGAGCACTCTATCAATGGAGGACTCGGAAGTGCTGTGGCAGAGGTACTCTGTGAGGAGCAGCCTGCAAAGCTTCTGCGTATCGGTGTAGAGGACCGCTTCGGCGAGTCAGGACCGGCAGTGGAGCTTATTCACAAGTATGGACTGGATGCAGAGGGCATCTACAACAAAGTAAAGAATTATATGAAGTAGTGGGTTTTATGTGCTTCGCACTTGGAGACTGTGTTCACCGGTGCAGCATACAGTATATTCTTCAGAAAAATATGAAGTCAGCCGCAGGATTTCGTGTGGATAGCGTGTGGAATGAGTTTAGTCATTCTTGCTATTTTACATAATGGAACCCTGCGGCAGTTCATATTGTTTCTTCGGAATATGCTGCATACTTTCCGGTGGATTACAGGTTGTCGAGTGCGAAGCATTTTACTTCTTCATATGTGTGAAAAGTCGGGCGCATGGATTCATGCGCCCTTTTTTCGTTGGGGATTAACTGCAAAATACCTTTATAATCGCATAATATTGCATAAATTTACAATCTGCAAGTGCTATGCTGACCGAAAAAGGAGGCTGGCATGATAGATATTGTGACGAACAACGTCAGGCAGATTGGCACACCGGCGGATGAGGGCCGGGTTTACATATCGGAGAAAGCGTACAAGCGCATAAAGACAGAGGGCTTTAAGGATAAAGAGGTTTTTGTACTTATGGGACATACGGAGAGCAGCGGAGGCAGGTATGCCACATTTGTGGAGGCGGCGATTGCAGTATATGATATGGAGTTTGACAAAAATGCGCCTCTTTGGACCAACAAGGTATGGAGCAGAGTGTTTGCGGAGATAAAGAAAAGCTACGAGGAGCTGATTATCGTCGGATGGGCATTCAGGCAGGAGGATTTTCCGGCTGAGCCAACACCTATGCTTGAAAATATACACAGGGAGCACTTTGGCGGCGCCCATCAGCTTATGTTCCTTTTGAACAGGAACGAGCAGGAGGAAAACTTCTTTATCAAAAAGAATAATCATCTGAAGAAAAAGACAGGCTTTTTTGTATATTACCGTATGAATGAGCATTGTGATAGTGCTGACAGCTATAATGAAACTGACACCTGCAATAAAACCTACGGCTATAGTAATGCAAACAACAATAATAAAATCGACAGTTATAGTAATGCCGATGACAATAATAAAAGCAGCAGCCGGTATGAGGACACTGACACAGCGGCCAAAAGCAGCTACAGCCGGATACATAGAAGAGCTTCGGCAGATGACAGTATCAATGTGTCGTTTCCTGAGGAATTTGGCAGCATATCGAAAGAACGCGGCCGGTACAGAAAAGCCATGGAGGCAGGAAAAGAAGAGCGCAAGGGTTCGTTTGCATCTGTAGTGATGATTGCAGCGATAGCAGTGCTTATAGTGCTTATCGGGCTTAAAGCCGGCGCTGGAATGAGTGGCACAATAGACAAAAAGGAGACACTTCCTGCCATGTCCACAGAAGAAGATTTAATTCCAGTGGAAAAAATATCCGGTGAATGGTATACTGACAAGTAACAAACACTTTGGAAGTAGAACAAAAGGATAAGATTATGGCACAGAAATCAGACTTTAAAACTGTCGAGACCGATTTGGACGAGCTCGAGGAGAAAATACGAAAGCATAGAAGAAAAATAGCAAAAAGAATAATAATAGTCGTGGCAGCAGTCGTGGCTTTATTTCTTATAGTATGGTTGTGGATGGCGCTGCGCACCTACAAGTCATTTGACGTCAAAAACAGCGTGGAGCAGAAGGACAAGAGCGCGGTGTCGTTCGTGGATTTCTGCGGAGCGGTAGTGGAGTACAGCAATGATGGTGTATTGTATACAGATTCAGACGGAAACCGCATATGGAACCAGGCATTTGAGATGTCATCGCCACAGGTAGTCACATGCGAAAGCTTTATGACTATCTATGACAGGGGTGGAACAGACCTCTATATCATGGAAAAGAATGGAGTAAAAAAAGAAATAGGAACATCGTGGCCTATTATAAAAGCCTGCATAGCAAGCCAGGGCACAGTGGCAGTGCTTGTCAGTGAGAATGAAAATTATTATGTAAAGCTGTATGATGTAAACGGAAAAGAGCTGGCAAGTGGTGAGTTTTTCGGAGAACAGAAGAACATACCTGTTGATATAGCTCTTTCATATGATGCTAAAAAACTGGCTGTAGATATGATAGATGTCTCCGGAGGAAAGACGGACAGCGTTATATCCTTTTACAATTTTGGATCAGTAGGACAAAATGAGATAGACAACAATGTCGGCACCTACAAGTATGAGAATCAGCTCATACCTGAAATAGCATATGTTTCCGACAGCAGGATGATAGCAGTTTCAGATCAGAATATTATGGTATTTGACGGAAGCCAGAAGCCAAAGCTCAAGCAGACTATTAAGCTGGAAAAGCTGATAGACAGCGTATTTTACAATAATAAATATATAGGAGTAGCATACTCCAACAATGATAAAAATTGCACCAGTCATATCAAGCTTTATGATTTTAACGGTAAGATGCTTATGGAAAACGACACAGCTATTGCCTACAATAGTATAGAGTTTGACAGCAATAACGAGGTGTGCGTCACAGGAGACACAGCCTGTGAGATATACACCATACACGGAGTTAAGAAATTCTATCATACATTTGACAACAAGCTGTACAAGGTGATGTATAAATCGGGTATGAATAACTATATCTTCATCTATGATGGCGCAATGGACGAGGTGAGACTAAAATGAATTGGCTGTTAATTGCGGTAATATGTATTATTGCGTGGAATGTGGTGAGAGGCTACACAAGAGGTGTGCTTCGCATGGTATATTCGCTTGCAGCCTGGATAGTAATGCTTGCTGCATCAACCATGGCAGCCCCATATGTCAGGGATCAGATATTATCACAGACAGGAATAGAGCCCGTAATTTTAAACGGTATTGAAAAACAAATAGCTGCACAGGGACAAAAAGCCACAGGCGATTTTGATATGGCAAACATATTGCTGCAGCAATCCGGAGCATATGACACCATATCCGCACAGCTTACAAATGCCATTATGACAGGTTTGTCATTTTTTATAGTATTTTTTTTTGTTGGGAATAGTGGCATACATAGTCCGTCACATCATCAGAAAAATAGAAAGGGTGCCCGTTATTGGCACTGTGAACCGGATTGCAGGCTTTGCAGTAGGTTTTATTAAGGGAATGGTTATCGTATGGCTGCTCCTTGCCCTGACATCATTATTTGCCGCATCTGAAATAGGACGGACAATGACAGCATATATAAATGATTCTATGATGCTTAAGTATCTGTATGAAAACAATCCTGTAATAAAGCTGATAGAAAATATACTGTAGCTTAAACCGGTGTAATAATGCATAAAAGAGAAAAGTACATAAGCAATAGATGGTATGTGGATAAGTATGTAAATACAATATATAGTTGTGTAAAAACAATGAGAAAAAAATATATATAAAAAGATAAAAAATGTGTTGACTTTATGCGACACAGATGATATTATATCAAAGCTGACTCGCGGGACACATTGAGTTGTAGAGCTTGTGAGTTACAATTTACAGACATGACTTTATAAATATTGCTTTGAAATAAGCTGATTAAAAAAGTTGTGAAAAAAGTTCTTGACAAATGAAAAACATTTTGATAGAATAAACAAGCTGTCGCAAGACAGAGAACTTAAAACAGAGTTCAAAAAAACAAAAAGTGCTTGACAAACGAACAGCGATTTGATAAAATAATCAAGCTGTCGCAAGAGAGCAAAACAAAGAACATTGATAACTGAACAGTGAGAAACCTTGAAAGATTTTGAGAATCAATCAGAACGCTTCAATGAAAATTTGGAGACCTTTAAAACAGTAAATTCAGATTCTATCTGAATGAACGAATTAGCCAAGTTTAACTTGACTGAGATCAACTTTTAACATGAGAGTTTGATCCTGGCTCAGGATGAACGCTGGCGGCGTGCTTA
>ENA-OQHF01001534-OQHF01001534.1-human-gut-metagenome-genome-assembly--contig:-NODE-1534-length-12603-cov-3.070455_pt1 | contig 12603 bp, 11 predicted proteins | sample MGYA00242559_ERZ504709 | MGnify/ENA primary metagenome ERZ504709 (study PRJEB26092, sample SAMD00036203) | human gut metagenome | host: Homo sapiens | study: EMG produced TPA metagenomics assembly of... | reverse complement strand
CGTTTTTTGGTATGTGAGGTAAAGTGCCAGCCACTAATCCATACTCACACAGATTCCGCCCTTCCTCTCCGAAGGCTGAATAATCACTGTAACCGGACAATTCCCATGCCACTCAAACTGGTAAGACTCCCCGGAAGCCTGTCCGATAAACGTTTTCCACGAAATATCAGCCGTCACCTGCGGATCACAATGTCCATTTCCAACCCAGCATACAACAGCGTCCGGATCAACAGAGATCGTATCCTGAGACATCACATTGCTTAAAACGATCGGGTTGCCGTCACAAAGCACAGCAACATATGCATCTTTTCCACGTGCAATCAGAGTGGAAGTTGCAAGACCTTTCTGGGAAAGCACACCGACACCGATAAAACGGACACTGTAATCACAATCCTGGGAGAAAGCGAGAATATTTTCGGATTCCACTGAGATAGTTTCCCCCTGCTCTAAGTGATAGACCACAACATGCTGACCATAATTTGCGTAATATGTAACAGAATCACCATTTAAAGTTACCTTCATAAGTGGGAGATTTTCTCCGGTCACTCTTCGTGCAAGCTGACCAAGCAGAGCCTGCCCGATATTATTCTGCGGTCCAAGCAAGACTTTTTCAAATTTGTAATTCTTTCCACCGGCATTTTCTCCGGCGATAAATGCACCTGCTTTTGTAAAGAGTACATCACTGCCAGTGCAGGTAACCTTTAAAGTAAGTTCGTTTACTGTTTCAAATGTTAACATAACAAATTTCCTCCAAAATCTAATCCTTTGTTTAAATAACCTGAACGCCGTACAAACCGCACAGTCCTGCGAGATCTTTTGCCACGCCGTTTCCGATGGCATTAAATTTCCATGCGCCGTTATGCAGATACAGTTCACCGATCATCATGGATGTCACGTTCGTATAGTATTCATCCATTTTAAAGCTGACCAGCTCGGTGCCGGCAGGATCCATAATACGGATATACGCATCCTCAAGCATTCCGAAATTCAGATTTTTTTCAAATGCTTCATTGATCGTCAGCACAAATACGATTCTGGCAACGGATGGATCTAATCTGGTAAAATCCACGGAAATGATCTCGCGGTCTGCGCCGCCGTCAGCGTGGAAAACCGTGCTGTGATCCGGGCTTTCGGTCTGCCCGTAAAAGACAAACCAGGAATCACCGATCACTTTACCGGATGAGCCGAGCAAAAATGCGGATACATCCACATCACAGGCAGGATTTTTGACATTCCATCCAAGACATGCCTTTATGGAAGTGAGCTTTCCGGAATTCTCCAGCGGTGTTTTCTGACCTTTTTGCACCATATGTACCAGTGGAGGTAAAGGTTTTGACGCCGGTGTGGATGCGTTTGATACTGCCTGAGATGACGTGTGATTGATCGAAGTGATGGTTCGTGTTGTTTTTGCCCCCTCAACTTTGCGTTCGTGATGGAAAGGACGGTCTGTCTGGTGACGGGAGCAGAGGATCTCATTGGAATATCTACCATAATAAAAAAACCCCCTTATCGTTTTAGTAAAATAATAGAATGTACGCTCCGCGGGCAATCTATTGTTATGAATTAATAAGTCTCTGGATTTCATTTTAAGTGATTCTGATAGAGGTGTCAAATTGCGAAATGTTGACATATAAGTCAACAAAAACATCGGTTGCAAAGGTTTCATCAAAAGGAAAAATCGTTGCAGTAGCGCCGGGAAGCTGTAAGATTTCCGTAAAATCACAAGGTGTAACCAGCAATATAACTGTTATTGTACTCCCGAATAAAGTAAAGACGGTAGCATCTGATTTTTCATCTGCAAACATTATACAGTTAAAGAAGGGGACAACGTATAAGTTCCGCGTTCGTGGATTTGTGAAATCAGGTTCTAAAAAATATTATGGCGAATTCGGAAAAACATATAAACTGAAGACAAATAAGTAATTATTGATCGAAAAACAGGAAATAGAAATCAAACATTTTATATGAGAAATAAGTTAGGGAGGTCGGATGGGCTTCCCTAATTTTTTTGATCGGATTTATTTGGAAATTATAGAAGATCCTTGTTATAATACAACAGGTAAGCAGAACAAACAGCTTCTATGGCATACAGGAATTTGAGATACAAATAATGGAATGTATGTTTGACAGATCATTTTATTATGATGAATAAAAATGCAGGAATGGAGAATATTTATGGCACAACATGAAAAATTTTATTTAAATGGTACCTGGCAGTTAAAAAAAGCGGATGAAACACTGCTCTGCCCGGTGGAGATTCCGGGTTCGGTACTTTCCGGACTGACAGAACACGGTTTACTTGAAGATCCGTTTTACCGGATGAATGAGTACCCGACAAGAGAGCTGCTGAAAAATGATTTTATTTTTTCAAGGGAATTTGAACTGAAAAAAGAAGAGGGAAGAGTGTATGCACTCTGCTGTGACGGAATCGACACGGTGGCAGATATTTTTATCAACGGCATGCTGATAAAGCATGTGGATAACATGCACCTTCGTTACCGGATTCTGTGCACAAATGTCCTGAAAAACGGGACAAACAATATCACAGTGAAAATCCATTCTGCAATCGCATATGTAAACGAACATGTGCCGGCAGCGGGAAAAGAGATTCATTACACGGCATGCGGTGCGATTGAAGGAAATCAGTATATCCGGAAAGCACATTCCATGTTTGGCTGGGACTGGGGTCCACAGTTACCGGATATGGGGATCTGGCGTGATATTTTTATTGACAGCTATGAGAAGGCAGAACTGTCTGATCTGCATATCAGACAGGAACACATAGATGGAAAAGTTTTTCTGTCGGCAGAAACAAAAGTGATGTTGCCGGAAAAGGCACAGGACGGTGAAATTGCGGAAGCTGAGTATCTGGTATTGCCACAGAGTGCGGAAAGTAATGCCCGGATATTGAAAGAAAGTGTGGGAAACAATGATTCGACACTGGAAGAGAATGCAGATAATCTTGAGGTAAAAATCACGCTGCAGACACCGGATGGAAAACAGATTTCTTTTTCGGATGGAAAATGTCTGGTTGAAGATCCGAAACTCTGGTGGCCGAACGGATACGGTGCACAGCCGCTTTATACGGTGCGTGCGGAACTTTTTCTGGGCGGAGAATTTCTGGATGCAAAAGAACTGCGCATTGGTTTGCGCACATTGACGGTCAGCCAGGAAAAGGATGCATGGGGCGAGGAATTTGCTTTTTGCATCAATGGGGTAAAGATTTTTGCAAAAGGTGCAGACTATATTCCGGAAGACTGTATTTATTCAAAAATTACTCCGGAGCGCATTTATGAGTTGTTAGATACGGCAGTGGCATGTCATTTTAACTGCATCCGCATCTGGGGCGGCGGTTATTATCCGGCGGATGTTTTCTATGATTACTGTGATGAACATGGTCTGATCGTATGGCAGGATTTTATGTATGCCTGCAATGTCTATGAGCTGACGGAGAAACTGCGGGAGAGCATTATAGAAGAAACGAAGGATAATGCGGGAAGGTTGAGACATCATGCAAGTCTTGGACTCTGGTGCGGTAACAATGAGATGGAATCAGCATGGGACCACTGGGGCGGTTTTAATGATCATTCGGATACGTTAAAACAGGATTACCTGACCATGTTTGAAAAACTGATCCCGGAAGCCTTAAAGAGCGAGGATGATGTGACGTTTTACTGGCCGTCGTCTCCGTCATCCGGCGGTAATTTTAAAGACCCGGACAGTGATGATGTCGGGGATCGTCATTACTGGGATGTATGGCATGGAGAAAAGCCGTTTTCCGACTATGAAAATTACTATTTCAGATTCTGTTCGGAATTTGGATTCCAGTCGTTTCCATGCAAAAAGACGATTGACACATTTACCCTGCCTAAGGATCGCAATATCTTTTCAGAAGTTATGGAAAGTCATCAGAAAAACGGTTCTGCAAATGCGAAGATCCTGCATTACATTGCGGAGAACTTTTTATATCCAAAAGATTTTGAGAGTCTGATCTATATCAGCCAGGTGCTGCAGGCGATCGCAATCAAGAGCGGTGTGGAGCACTGGCGCAGAAACAGGGGACGCTGCATGGGTGCAATTTACTGGCAGTTGAACGATAACTGGCCGGTCGCATCCTGGGCAAGTATCGATTACTTTGGAAGATGGAAAGCGCTGCAGTATTTTTCGAGACATTTTTATGCGGATGTGCTCGGCAGTTTAAAGGTATCTGCGGATGCTGTTTATACGCCTTATCTGCAAAATGAGACGATGCAGGAGGTGTCGTCTGATGTCACGGTTTTGTGAAAATATGCGTGGGAAGTGCTGTTTGAAACTTCACAGCGCACAGAGTGTGCACCATTGTCCGTGGAAGCCATGGAACCGGTATCTTTGAAAGAAGTGATAGAGGGCAGAGAAAGCGAGGTCTTTGTGGAGGCGGTATTTACACATTCTGATGGAACTGTGAGCTGCCAGGTGGAAATGCCAAAACCGTATAAACATATGCAGATCGAAAAAGCAGAGATCACATTCGATGCAAAAAGAGAGGGAAATCTGTTGACACTGCAGTTAAAATCAGATGTTCCGGCATTTTTTGTCTCGGTGGAGAGCGATGTGGATCTGGTCTGGTCGGATAATTTTATGCATCTGACCGGAAAGGAACCTTATGAGATTACGGCTATTCTGCCGGAGTGCGTGGAAGGCATGCCTAAGATCTGGGTACGGTCACTGTGCGATTCGTGGGTTACGGATTATTCGCAAGCTTGACACCTGTTGTCAGGCTGTGAGCCAGAAACTAAAGTATGTGAGGTGTTACTGTTCACTCGCAAGCTTGACACTTGCTGTCAAGCTGTGCGCCAAAGACTATATCATGCCAGATTACAGAAGAATCACTCCAAAACAGAATGACTTTACACCACCCGATACAAGTGCTATCATAAAAATAGTTAGAAGTAACTAACAAATGAGAAGCATTTTAAAGAAGATGGAATCCTATGAAAGTATATTGTTTTGGTGAGAAAGAAAAACCGGTTATTTTTCTTTTCCCCGGGACTTGTTGTCACTGGAAGGGCAATTTTGGAAAAGTAATAGAGCCGTTGGAAGAATATTTTAGGGTGGCATGCGTTTCCTATGACGGGTTTGATGAGACGGAACAGACAGAGTTTCCGACGATGACGGAGGAAACGGAAAAAATTGAACAGTATATAAAGAAAGAATTTGGCGGACATATCTGTGCCGCATATGGCTGTTCACTGGGCGGTTCTTTTGTCGGACTGCTTGCAGCACGCGGAAATATCCACATGGAGTATGGTATTTTAGGTGGTTCCGATTTAGACCAGTCGGGAAAATTTTTGGCAAAGCTGATGACGAAACTGATGATGCCGGTTTTTTATCCGTTTATCGCGAATGGTGAGATGAAAATTCCTTTCATGAAAAAGAAAATGGACAAGATGCTGGCGGAGGACAATGGCTATATCAGAGCGTTTATGGATATGATAAAGACGCCGGATGTCGATATGAGCCATATTACAAAAAGAAGCGTCGAAAATCAGTTTTACTCAGACCTCATTACACCGCTGCCGGATCAGATCGACCCGTCCGGAACGCAGATACATATTTTATATGCCCTTAAAATGGGTGAAAAATATCGTGCGCGTTACAAAAAACATTTTGCAGGACCGATCCTGCATGAACTGGATCTGCAGCACGAAGAACTGCTTGCGGTTTATCCGGATGATTGGGTAAAAGTGATCGCGGAGATCTGTAACAGAAAACAGGGAGATTGTGCGGCAAGATTTAAAATTAAGGGAAGCTGATGAAGTGGGGAAAGTTGAATCATCAGAGAAAACAAGAAGAGAAAGTGAGAAAGAGTCTCAATTTTTCTTCTTGTTTTTTTGATTGATGTTCGGTACACTGAACGATAGTTAGACAAAACTAACAATAGTGTAAATCATGCAGACTCCGGAACCGGAAAGTTGCTACCTTTCCTGCTCCGGTGGGATTGTCTGCAAACGAAGAAAAAGGAGACAGCGGGAATGAATTATTTAGAGATTGAAAAAGTAATTGGAAGGGAGATTTTAGACTCCAGAGGTAATCCTACCGTGGAAGCTGAAGTATATTTAGTGGACGGTACCATTGGAAGGGGAATGGCACCAAGCGGTGCGTCGACCGGAGAATTTGAGGCATTAGAGCTTCGCGACGGCGATAAGTCAAGATATCTTGGCAAAGGTGTTACCAGGGCAGTTGAAAATATTAATACAATGATCAACGATGCGATCGTCGGAATGGATGCCAGCGACATTTATGCAGTGGATGCAGCAATGATCGCAGCGGACGGAACAAAGGATAAATCAAAACTGGGAGCAAATGCGATCTTAGCAGTGTCGATTGCAGCGGCACGCGCAGCTTCCATCTCACTGGATATTCCACTTTACCGTTTCTTAGGCGGCATCTTGGGCAACCGTCTGCCGGTTCCAATGATGAATATTTTAAATGGTGGTGCTCATGCGGCAAACACAGTAGATGTGCAGGAGTTCATGATCATGCCGGTCGGTGCACCGAGTTTTAAAGAGGCACTCCGCTGGTGTGCAGAGGTGTTCCATGCGCTTGCAGCTCTGTTAAAGAGCAAGGGACTTGCAACCTCTGTTGGTGATGAGGGTGGTTTTGCACCGGATCTTGCATCCGATGAAGAAGCAATCCAGTACATATTAGATGCTGTGAAAAACGCAGGATATGAGCCGGACAGAGATTTCCGGATCGCCATGGATGCAGCTTCCTCTGAGTGGAAGAGCGAAAAAGGAAAAGGATTCTACAAACTTCCGAAGGCAGGCACCGAGTTTACTTCCGCAGAGCTGATCGAACACTGGAAGAAACTGGTTGAAAAATACCCGATCATTTCCATCGAGGATGCACTTGACGAGGAAGACTGGGAAGGCTGGAAACTTCTGACCAGAGAACTTGGTGATAAGGTACAGCTTGTCGGAGACGATTTGTTTGTAACCAATACGGAGCGCCTGAAAAAAAGGTATCGACAACGGCTGCGGCAATGCCATTCTGATCAAGTTAAATCAGATTGGTTCCGTATCCGAGACTTTAGAGGCAATCAAGATGGCTCACAAAGCAGGTTATACGGCAATTTCTTCCCACCGTTCCGGCGAGACGGAAGACACCACGATTGCAGATCTTGCAGTGGCATTAAATACCTGCCAGATCAAGACCGGTGCACCGAGCAGAACTGAGCGTGTTGCAAAATACAACCAGCTTCTCCGCATAGAGGAAGAACTTGGAAATGCAGCAGTGTATCCGGGAATGGGTGCGTTTAATGTAAAATAAGGAATTTACTCACATTATAGTTTAGTTTCTCCTCTATCTCATGGAAAGAACGCGAAAGGTCAGGGATGGCTTTTGGCGTTCTTTTTATGCAAGCAGGGCTGACCGAGGACATTGTGCAAAAAATCTCGGACGAAAAGGATGATCCGGTGTGGATGCGTGAGTTCCGGATGAAATCACTGCAGATTTACAGACAGATGCAGATCCCGGACTGGGGACCGCCGATCGACGGGCTGGACTCCATGATCGTCAGCGGATTTGTGGATGATGTATCGAAGGAACTGCCGGATTTTTTAGAAACATTTTATTTGCAAAATAATCCCTGACGGTCTACACTTGCTATAGCAACAATACACAATACCGAACAACAAAGATGCAGAAACGGTAAAGTTCCGCAGGCAGGCCCGCCAACAAAACCTTATCGTTTCTACACCCCACCAGAGAGGACACCACCAATGCCATCATTCGTAACATTTTCCAACGTCGGCAAAATCTACCACACCGGCGAACTCGACATCACCGCCCTCCATGATGTCAATTTTGAGATCGAAAAAGGAGAATTCTGCGTCATCGTCGGTGCATCCGGTGCCGGCAAAACGACGATTTTAAATATATTAGGAGGAATGGATACCTTAACCAGCGGACAGGTATTCTTAGACGGACAGGAAATCTCAAACTATGACAAAAAACAGCTCACCTCATACCGGCGTTTCGACATCGGATTTGTGTTCCAGTTTTACAATCTCGTGCAGAACCTGACAGCACTTGAAAATGTAGAACTTGCGGCGCAGATCTGTAAAAATCCGCTTCCGGCGCCGACAGTGCTTGAGGAAGTCGGGTTGAAAGACCGTCTGTTAAATTTCCCGGCACAGCTTTCCGGTGGAGAACAGCAGCGTGTCGCGATCGCGCGTGCGCTTGCAAAAAACCCGAAACTTCTGCTCTGCGATGAGCCGACTGGAGCTCTCGATTATAATACCGGAAAAGCGGTTTTAAAATTATTGCAGGACACCTGCCGCGAAAATGGAAAAACAGTCGTGGTCATCACGCATAACCAGGCACTTACAGCGATGGCGGACCGCATCATCACGGTAAAGAGCGGCACAGTCGTTTCCATGGAAAAAAATGAACACATTGTAGACATTGCAGATATAGAAGTGGTAGACGGTTATGAGATCAATGATTTGGAAATCAACATTCAGGGAAATAAAGGAAAGTCGTCGGCCGTTTTCTCGCTATCCTGGCGATCGTTGCATTGGGTGTCGGATTTTTTTGCAGGACTGAAAGGTCACACAGCCTGCCATGTTAAAAAACGGCGCAGCGTTATTTTGATAAGACAGCTCTTTACGACTACCGCCTGATCTCCACGGTCGGTTTTTCCGAGGATGAAGTAGAGACCATAAAAAAACAAAAAGATGTAAAAGCGGCAGAGGGAGCAGTCACGTTTGACATTATCTGTGAGAGCGGCGGCAAAGAGCGCGTGCTAAAAATGCACAGCATCACAGAGGATGTTAACCGGCTGGTGCTTGTGGACGGCGAATTGCCGGAAAATGCAGGGGAGTGCGTGGTGGACTCTAATCTTTACGGCGCATCCATGATTGGAAAAACGATCAAATTGTCCGACGGCAATGACGAGGACGATCTGGAACATTTTTCAAACCGCGAGTATAAGATCACCGGAATCGTGCAGTCTCCTCTGTATTCGCAGTTTGAGCGCGGAAGTACGTCGCTTGGCAACGGCAGGGTGAGCGGATTTGTCTATCTTTTGCCGGAAGGATTTGCAGACGATTATTATACGGAAGTTTATGTGAAATTTGCCTGCGATTTTCCTTTGTACAGTGAAGAATATGATGCTTACATAGAACAAAAACAGGATGCGTGGGAAGCACTGACGGAGGATCTTGCAGCAGAGCGTTATCAGACAGTGCGTTCGGAGGCAGAGACAAAACTTGCAGATGGAAAAAAACAGCTTGCAGAGAAAAAAGAGGAGACAAAGAGCCAGCTTGATGATGCAAAAAAACAATTAGAAGATGCAAAAAGCCAGATCGAAGACGGCGAAAAGCAGCTTGCAGATGCAAAGAAAAAATTGGAATATGCCCCGGATGAATTAGAAAAAAAGAGGCAGAACTGACGGAAGCAGAAAAGGCGATTCAGGAGAAAGAGACACAGTTAGATCAGGCGGAAGTTGCACTTGGAATCGGTTATGCGCAGGGAGTCGGACAGATCCAGAAAGCATTGAACGGAATTTCTGAGGGGCTTTTTTCCGAAAATGGAGATCAGGGAAATGGTGTGGCAGGCAGTTTTCTTCGGGAGATGCATTAGCGGATGCAGGATCACAGATTGCAGATGCAAAGGCACAGATTGCAGACGGAAGAGCGCAGATCGCGGAAGCCCAAAAGCAGATCGAGAGCGGAAAGAGCGCCATTGCAAAAGCGAAAAAACAGTTGGAAGAGTCCAAAACACAGATAGCAGAAAAGGAAGCAGAATTATCCGATGCGAAAACGCAGTATGAAGATGGGAAAAAGGAATATGAGGACGGACTTTCAACTTACAATGAGAAAATAGAAAAAGCGGAGAAAAAGATCAGTGATGGCGAGAAAACTTTAAAGGAATTAAAAGATCCTGATACCTATGTGCTCGGACGCGATACCAATGTTGGGTATGTCTGCTTTGAGAGCGATTCCGGTATCGTGGACGGAGTTGCCGATGTATTTCCGATCTTCTTCTTTCTGGTAGCGGCACTTGTGTGTGTGACGACGATGAACCGTATGGTGGAGGAACAGCGGACACAGATCGGTGTGTTAAAGGCACTCGGCTACAGTGAACATACCATTATGGCAAAATATATGTTTTATTCCGGCTCCGCGGCGCTGACCGGATGTGTGGCTGGATTTGCACTTGGGACATTTTTATTCCCGAAAGTGATCTGGTATGCATACGGCATGCTCTATAAGATGGATTCCCTGGTTTATGTGTTTGACTGGAAATTAGCAGTCATTTCCGTGATCGTATCACTGCTTTGTTCTATCGGTACAACCTTTGTGTCTGTCCGCCGCGAACTGACGGAGGTTGCGGCAGAGCTGATGCGTCCGAAAACACCGAAAGCCGGGAAACGTGTATTCCTTGAATATATACCGTTTGTATGGAAGAGGCTTAAATTTTTGCAGAAGGTTTCCATGCGGAATATTTTCCGGTATAAAAAGCGGTTTTTCATGATGGTCGCAGGCATCAGCGGATGCAGCGCACTTTTGGTGACCGGATTTGGGGTGAGGGATTCTGTGACGGGAATTGTGACGCAGCAGTATACGCAGATCCAGACCTATGATATCGGTGTGGCTTATTCATCGTCCGTCACACCGGAGCAAAAAAGTGAACTGGAAAGCAAAGAACAGGACGGTGTGGAAAAATCTGCGTTTGTGGCAGAAAAGAGCATGGATTTAGTTGGCAGTGAAAAGACAAAATCCGTCAGCCTTATCATTGCAGATCCGGATTCGGATATGACGCCGTTTGTCAATTTGCATACGGAAAAAGGAGTACCGATCACATTCCCGAAAAAGGGAGAGGCGGTTATTTCCGCAAAAGTGGCAGATGAACTTGGGATAAAGACCGGAGATACCGTGACACTGCAGGATTCCGACATGAAAACCATATCCGTGACGGTAAGCGGGCTGTGTGAAAATTTTGTATATAATTATGTCTATTTGTCTGCGGATACCTATGAAGAACAGATGAAAACGGAACCGGAATACAAAAACGCATTTGTGTGTGTTTCTGAGGGCACAGATGCACATCTGCTTGGAACATCCCTGATGGCAATGTCGGATGTGGCAGCGGTCAATATTTCACAGGATGACATGGAACGTTTTTCAAGCATGATGGGCAGTATGGATCTGATCGTTGTGGTCATATTTTGTGTGCAGCGGGACTTGCTTTATCGTTTTATATAACCTGACAAATATTAATATTGCGGAGCGTGTGTGCGAGATCGCAACGATCGAGGTGCTCGGGTTTTACGAAAATGAGACAGCCGCATATGTGTTCCGGGAAAATACGATCCTGACATTTCTTGGCGCACTTGCAGGGCTTGTGCTCGGTGTATTTTTGCACCGGTTTGTCATGAGCCAGATTGTCGTGGATATGGTGGCCTTTGATGTACATGTAAAACCGGTCAGCTTTGTATACAGCGTGGTGCTGACTCTGGTGTTTACCTGGTTTGTGGACCGGCTGATGCGAAAGAAGATCGATGCGATCAGCATGACGGAATCATTAAAAAGTGTTGATTAGAAAATAGAATTGGACGTTAACGCGGGAAAGTGTTATAGTTTATTTATAGAAAACGATGAATCAGGAGATGATACATATGGGAAAAATTATAACAATCGGACGTGAATTTGGCAGTGGCGGACGAGAGGTTGGAAAGAGACTTTCCGATGAACTTGGAATTGCCTATTATGATAACGAGATTATAACAGAGATTGCAAAGAGAACCGAACTTGCAGAAGGTTATGTGCAGCATGTAATGGAAAATGGTCCGACTGCCCTGATGCCGATCACAATCGGGAGAACTTTTTATATGGGCGCGGATCCTGTGATGGAACAGAACAATGCGATTTACAGAGAACAGAGCCTGTTAGTACAGGAACTCGCGGAGAAATCAGACTGTGTGATCGTCGGAAGAAGTGCAGATTATATCCTGCGCGACAAAAAGCCGCTGCGACTGTTTATTTATGCAGATATGGAATCACGCATGGAGCGATGCAGAAAGCGTGCACCGGAGCAGGAACATTTTACAGACAAAGAGCTGAGACGTCATATTCAGGATGTGGATAAGAGACGTTCCAAATATTATCAGTTCTTTACCGGACAGACCTGGGGCGAGAAGTTAAATTATGACCTGTGCATCAATACTTCCGGTGCCAATATCGAGGATCTGGTGAAAGTGATCGCAAAATTGGTAAAATAAAATATGCAGGAATATTATCTAAACAGTGAAAAGAAAATCTGTCTGATGGAATTGTCTGAGTTTAAGGAATTAGAGGGTGCGTATCCACATAAACGGAATTTGTTCCGCAGCATGAATCCGGTACAGTACTGCAAGGCAGAAAGTTACGGGGACTGCCTGTTTGGGACGATGAAGATACCGCGTGCCCTAAAGGGCAGAGTGACGTATATCGTATTTGGATTTTATCTGAGAGGCGAAGAACTGCTGTTGATCGAGGATGGCAGTTTCCTAAAGACGTGTCTTGGAAGGCTGGAAAAAATTATACCCACAGAGTGCAGCATGCATCAGTTCCTCGTTAT
>ENA-OQHF01001533-OQHF01001533.1-human-gut-metagenome-genome-assembly--contig:-NODE-1533-length-12613-cov-4.405815_pt1 | contig 12613 bp, 13 predicted proteins | sample MGYA00242559_ERZ504709 | MGnify/ENA primary metagenome ERZ504709 (study PRJEB26092, sample SAMD00036203) | human gut metagenome | host: Homo sapiens | study: EMG produced TPA metagenomics assembly of... | reverse complement strand
AGTTATGGTTCGTGGAGATGTAGGAGCAGTTAAATCTGCAGTAGAGAGCGGAAGTGCAGCAGCATCCAGACTTGGAGAGCTTGTAGCTACACACGTAATTCCGAGACCTCATACAGACGTAGAGAAAATCCTTCCGGTTCTTAAATAATCTAACTGATCAGTTCCAAAACGCACCGGCCTGAGGGCCATTAAGGCTTCCGGCCGGTGTGTTTTGAGTTAAGTTCAGTCATGAAACCGAAAGAAAGCAGGTGTACTCTTGGAAACGAATAATATTGAAATGATCACAAAAATGGTGATCGATGCGATCAACAAAAACGAAGACAAGGGCAATGGTTTCGTTGTTCCTATCGGAGTTTCCGCAAGACATATTCACCTGACACAGGAGCATGTGGAGGCACTGTTCGGAGAAGGCTATCAGCTTACCAAGAAAAAAGATCTGATGGGCGGACAGTTTGCATCCAATGAAACAGTTACCATCGTAGGACTGAAGCTCCGTGCGATCGAGAATGTAAGAATCCTCGGACCTGTCCGCAGCAAATCTCAGGTTGAGGTTTCCGCAACAGATGCGATCAAGCTGGGAATGAAGGTTCCGGTACGTATGTCCGGTGACCTTGCCGGAAGCGCGCCGATCGCCATTGTCGGACCGAAAGGTGCTATTTATCTGAAAGAGGGATGTATTGTGGCCATGCGTCACATTCATATGGCTCCGAAGGATGCCCAGGCTGCGGGTGTACATGATGGTGATATTGTTTCTGTTAAAGCGGACAATGAGCGCGGAACAATCTTTAATCAGGTTAAGATCCGTGTAGATGACAGCTTTACACTGGAAATGCATATTGATACAGATGAAGCAAATGCAGCAAGAATTGCCACAGGCAATACAGTTACCATAATCAAATAATATTCCTCCTTCGGGGATGCCGTTTCCGGCATCCCCAGCAGAGGATATAGAGAAAAACGGAGGCTCATATGATCGTAGGCAAAGTAGTTGGAAGTATTGTTTCCACACGAAAAAGTGAAAAACTCATAGGAAATAAATTCATGATCGTGGAGCCGGTGCATCATATGAAAGCCGAGCACAGCCAGATTGTCGCTATTGATATCATCGGTGCGGGAATCGGCGAATATGTATTGGTGGCACAAGGAAGCGCAGCAAGAATTGGCTGCGGCGTAGAAACAGCACCGGTAGATGCCGCCATCGTCGGTATCGTAGACGACGGTGCAGGATTGGAGTAACGCCATGGATATCAAAGAATTACAGAAAATTATGCAGGAGAATGGTGTTGTCGGAGCAGGTGGAGCAGGTTTCCCTACATACATGAAACTGACAGACAAAGCGGATACCATTCTTATGAACTGTGCAGAGTGCGAACCATTACTGAAACTTCACAGACAGTTGTTGGAGAAGCACGCATACGAGATCATGAAAACATTCGATATGGTTGCGGAGACGGTAGGAGCTTCACAGGCCATTATCGGAATCAAAAAGTCTTATGTACAGACGATCAATGCTTTAAATCAGCATATTGAAGAATTCCCGAGGGTTAAGATCCATCTTCTGGATGAGGTTTATCCGATGGGTGATGAGGTTGTTCTTATTTATGAGGCAACCGGACGTGTGGTACGGCCCGGAGGACTGCCGATCGAGCAGGGAGTAGCCGTATTTAATGTAGAGACTCTCTACAATGTATACCGCGCGGTAGAAGAACATAAACCGGTCACATGTAAATATGTTTCCGTTGTTGCTGAGGTTGAGAACCCTGTTACAGTGAAGGTTCCGTTGGGATGTACACTGGAAGAGGTTGTTGCCCAGGCAGGCGGAACAACTGTGAAAGATCCAGTATATTTCGTAGGCGGCCCGATGATGGGACGTATCGGAAATGGTTCTGATCCGGTTACCAAAACAACGAACGCAATCCTGGTTCTTCCAAAGGACCATGTTATTGTCATGAAGAAGCAGCGGACTTCTTCCATAGATTTAAAGAGAGCAGCATCCATCTGCTGCCACTGCCACACATGTACAGATCTTTGCCCGAGACATAATCTGGGACATCCGATCGATCCGGCAATGTTCATGATGGCAGCATCAAACCAGGATTTCAGAAATGTAAATCCTTATATCAATTCTGCATTCTGCAGCTCCTGTGGTGTCTGCGAGATGTATGCGTGTCCGCAGAGCCTGGCTCCGAGAACACTGCTTGCAGATATGAAAGGCGGACTTCGTAAGGCCGGGATCAGACCACCTCAGGGTGTTCAGCCGAAACCGGTACAGGAGTCAAGAGAATACCGCAAGGTTCCTGAGGAGCGCCTGATGGCACGTCTGGGACTTACCAGATATGACAAGGATGCACCGCTTCAGGAAGAGCTTGTAAATGTATCCAAGGTAAAAGTTCTCTTAAGCCAGCATATTGGTGCACCGGCACAGGCAATCGTAAATGTAGGCGATATGGTAACAGAAGGTCAGATGATCGCACAGCCTGCACAGGGATTAAGTGTCGGAATCCATGCAACGATCAGCGGAAAAGTTACAGAAGTAACAGACCGCCATGTTGTAATTGCAAGAAATTAGAAAGGACGTGCACAAAATGAGTAGAGCAATCGGAATGATTGAGTTTAAAACCACACCAGCTGGTATCACTGCAGCAGATGCCATGGTTAAGACATCTGAAGTAGAGATCGTGGAGGCGCAGACAGTATGTCCGGGAAAATATATTGCAATTATCACCGGAGATTTAAGCGCAGTAAAAGCTGCTGTAGACACAGCTGTAACAACATACGAGGACAAATGTATTGACAGTTTTGTACTGGGCAATCCACATGAGTCCATTTTCCCGGCAATCTACGGAACCACACAGGTCGAGGAGATCAGTGCCCTGGGAATTCTTGAGACCTATGATGCAGCATCTATCATCGAGGCGGCAGATCAGGCAGCTAAGACAGCTATCGTTGATCTGATCGAGCTTCGTATCGCGAAGGGTATGTGCGGTAAATCATACATGCTTCTTACCGGCGAGGTTTCTGCAGTGGAGGCTTCTATCGAAAGAGCAAAAGAGCTGGTAGCTGAAAAAGGAATGTACATGGATTCCTCAGTGATCGCTCATCCGGACAAGAGAATGATCGATACGATCCTTTAATATTGTCTTTATATCTGAGGGATATCCTTTTGAAGGATATCCCTGCAATGACATCTGAAAAGGAGGCATCTTATGCTAGCATTAGAGAGAAGAAATCTGATTCTCGAGAAATTACAGGAAGAGAAAAGGGTTGTTGTAAGTGAACTAAGCCAGCTTTACAGTGTCTCAGAAGAAACCATCCGCCGTGATCTGGACAAGCTGGAAAAAGAGGGACTTGCCACAAAGAGTTATGGCGGTGCGGTGATCAACGAAGATGTCGGTATTGATTTACCATTTAATGTTCGTAAAAACCAGAATGTACAGGGAAAGCAGAAAATGGCGGAGATTGCTGCTTCCATGGTGAATGACGGAGATCACATTTTTCTGGATGCCAGCACAACGGCAGTTTTTGTAGCCAAGGCTCTGAAAGAAAAGGAACGTCTTACCGTTGTTACCAATTCTATGGAGATCCTTCTGGAGCTCTCGGATGTATCCGGCTGGAATATTATTTCCACCGGTGGAGTGATGAAGGAAGGATATCTTGCATTTCTTGGTGCCAGGACCGAGGAAGTGATCCGTTCTTATTATGTGGACAAGGTGATCTTTTCCTGTAAGGCATTAAACGAGGATATGGGGATCATGGAATCTAAAGAAGCCTTTGGAACAACCAAAAAAGCCATGATCAATTCCGGAAAAATGCGTATTCTGGTGGTAGACAGCACGAAATTTGATCAGACTGCTTTTTCCGTGGCAGGACAGTTGCGGGATATCGAGACGATCATCACAGACAAAAAACCGTCTGAAAAGTGGTTGGATCATTTCAACAGGCATAAGATCGAATGCATCTACCCGAAATAGACGGAACATATATTGTGAAACGATTATGTTCATGAGCATGCAGTGTATGCGGAATGCGGAGATCCGCTTTACTTTATCCGAACACAGACAGACAAAAGAGAACTGTGTTTCGGTTTGACGAGAGGGAGCAGTTTCTATGAATACATTTGAAATGAAAACAGCCATCCATTTTGGAGCTGATGCCCTGGGAAGACTGAGAGATATTCCATACAAAAGAGTCCTTGTTATCACAGACCCGTTTGTTGTAAAAAGCGGAATGATCGATATGATCACAAAACCGCTTCAGGCAGGTGGAAAAGAATTTGATATTTTCTGTGATGTTGTTCCGGATGCACCGGTTGGAAAAATTGCCGAAGGAGTTAAGAAATTCCTTCAGTATCAGCCGGAAGCTATTGTTGCAGTAGGTGGTGGTTCTGCCATCGACTCTTCCAAGGCAATCCGTGAGTTTGCCTTGAAGATCAATAATTACGGAAAAGTCGGACTGGTTGCCATTCCTACAACAAGTGGTACCGGTTCCGAGGTTACTTCTTTTGCAGTTGTAAATGATACAGAAGCACATGTGAAGTATCCGCTGATCTCAGACAGCCTGACCGCTGATGAGGCAATTCTGGATGCGGAGCTTGTACGCAGTGTTCCGCCTGCGATTACAGCAGATACAGGTATGGATGTTCTGACTCATGCAATTGAGTCTTATGTCAGCATCAACCATAATGAGTTTACATCTGCACTTGCAGAGAAAGCAATCGAGATCTGTGGCGTATATCTTTATCGTGCATATGTTGACGGTAATGATATGCATGCAAGACAGAAGATGCATGTAGCGTCCTGTCTGGCAGGACTTTCCTTCAATGCAGCAGGTCTTGGAATTACTCACAGTATGGCTCATCAGCTGGGTGCTATTTTCCATATTCCTCACGGAAGAGCTAATGCGATGCTGTTGCCGCATATTGTTGAATATAATGCAAATATCAACAAACGCAGCAGAAGCCAGAAGGAATATCTTCCGGCAGTAAAGAGATATTCCAATATTGCACATCTTCTTGGACTGAGTAATTATAACGAAGTTATGAGCGTAAGATCTCTTGTAAACTGGATCCAGTTTATGCAGAAAGAGATGAATATCCCACTTACCATCGAAGAGATGAAGACAATCACACCGGATGCTTATTTTGCGGCGGTTGATAAGATGGCGGATATGGCACTTGCGGATGCCTGCACAGCGGCAAATCCGCGTGTACCTAAGAAAGAGGATATTATTAAGATTTATACTAAACTTTGGTCTTTTTGATAAAAGATGAAAACCGCAAAGGGGGCCGCAAAGCCGCGGCCCCTCTGCACACCCCTCGGGCTTTTTTTAGAGTGCTTGACTATGACGGGCGGAAGGGTATTGACTTGTGCCTGTATGCTGCGGTTGTTCCGGGTTGAACGTTGTGCCGATGGGGCGCCGTGGGCGCCTTGAATGTGTGACGTTTTGACGGAGACTGGCGCGTTTGTGAACGCCGCGCTTGGTTTGCCGGGATGGTTGTGGTGTGTTACGTTTGCGTGGAATACGTGGACGCGTTTGTGGACACTGCGCCTGGTTTGCTGGGATGGTTGTGGTGTGTGTTACGTTTGCGTGGAATACGTGGACGCGTTTGTGGACACTGCGCCTGGTTTGCCGGGATGATTGTGGTGTGTGTTTACGTATGTGTGGTATGCGTAGCATTTTGAGGATTGTAAAATTGGTCTGATATGGGTGGGATTATTTATCAGGAGTTGCTGGGAGGTTGAGCTGGGATGGAGGTTTATACCGGGTATGGTGATAAGGGGATGACGGATCTTTCCCATACGAAGAATGTTTCAAAGTCGGATGATCGGATTTGTCTGATGGGGTCAGTTGAGGAGCTGATGAGTCATATTGGGCTTGTGCGGGTTCTGGTTGATGATGTGGATGTTGTCCGGATGCTGGAGAAGATCTCGGAGACTTTGAAGAAGATTATAGATGGGGTTTCTGATCCTTATAATCGGGAGTTTAAGGTCAGTGAAGACCGGACGGAGCTTCTGGAGGAGGAGATTGGCCGGATGAAAGAGATTTTTTCCGGAGAGAGGCTTCCGATTCTTCCGGGGGATTCCCGAGTTGCGGCTGAGATCGATGTGACAAGAGCTGTGGCGCGGAGGGCTGAGAGAGAGCTTGCGCTGGTCAGTGTGAAGTTTGGATCGGATACCGGAGCCAAGAAATATATGAACCGTCTGTCAGATTATTTTTATGTGCTGGCAAGGTATGTGGATGTTGCGAAGATCGAAGAGAAGAAGACAGATATTTCTGAAAGTGTTCAGAAATCTGTGAAAGCAGAAACTGCTGGGATTGAAGCTAATGTTGGGGTAGAGGCTGTAGGAACTGTTGGAAGTAGTGCGGATGTTGCAGCGGGTACATCGGCGGTGGATGTAAGAGCACAGGATTCGCAGATGGTGCAGAAAAGGGATGTACAGGCTTTTGATGTGCAGAATGGGACTGTGACGACAGCAGTGGGAGGAAATACGGCAATGGCACAGAATGACAGTATGGCAGCAAATACGGCGATGATCCAGGAAGTGCTGAAGCGTATGGGTATCCAGGGTCGTATCACATTGGATTCTGCCAAGAGGCTTATTGAGAAGATCGAGCAGGAAGCTTTGAGAAGAAACAAGCCTTCCGTAATTGCGATATGCAGCCCGGACGGAAATCCGGTTGCGGTTCATGTGATGGATGGATCTTTTCTTGTAAGCTTTGAGGTGGCTTTGAAGAAGGCTTATACATCGGTTGCAGTGAAGATGTCCACCATGGAGCTTTCCAGATTGACACAACCGGGCCAGACCTTTTATGGTCTTGGAAAAATGAGTGACAATATTGTGATATTCGGAGGTGGTGTACCCCTGAAGGTTGGAGACACCATCATCGGCGGTCTTGGTATCAGCGGCGGTACCGGCGAAGAGGATAACAGCCTCGCAGAGTATGGACTGCAGGTACTGAATGAGGTACTGTAGGATACAGGATAAAAACAAAACGTATAGACAGCTCAGAGAGAATAAATAAAAGGGACGTGTTGCAGTGATGATTTTTAAATCAATACTGCGGCACGTCCCTTTTGAATTATTTACTTCCAGCTAATCTTCAGGCATTTAACGGAAATATCACTTTTTTCCGGCGCCTGGACCATGTTCTGGATGAAATAGGTTTTTGTCATGGATTTTCCGGGCTTCAGGTTCAGTGTCAGATCCTTGGTCCAGTACATCTGATCATAGATACCGGAACCGGTGGTGATCTGTACTTTTGCGGTGGTGATGGTTTTCGCAGAAGTATTGGTGAACTTTAAGGTATAATAGGTCTTCATGTCATTGGGGCCATACTTGATACCGGCAACACTGATCTTCAGATTTTTGACGGTAGGTTTGGCGGCCGGTGTGGTTACGGTAATAGTGATCTTACGATTGACACCGTTTAAGTTTGCGGTAACTGTGGCTGCCCCTTTTTTCTTTGGGACAAGATAGTTTTCGGAAATGGCGAGTACAGAAGGCTTGCTGGATTTTGCATTTTTGATGTTGATCGGGAAATTAATGTCTGAAAACTCATCTTCGATCACACCGTCGGTATCACGGATGGTGGAAGTGGTTCCTTAGGTCACGACCCGGACTCTGGCGTGGGCATCCTGGGGAAGCAGGAGCACAATAACGGAAAAAAGTATCAGGAAAAAAATTGCTTCGATGGTTTTTATTTTTCTTTTACACATAACAAACCCCCTTTTTTTATGAGCATTCCGGCTGTTACTGAACAGAGAACCGGGTACTCCGTGAATTTATGGTCCTCTGCTGTGGGACAGTATAAACAGATTCTTTCTCTTATAGCATTATAACAGGAAAAACAGGGAGAGCGTGCTTTGTGATTTTTTTGTATCAATTGGCAATTTATCTGTAAATATGTTAAAATAATATATTCGGAAAACAGCAGCGATTCGACAATGAAAAAGAGAAGCGTTACAGTTCCGGTGGGAACGTAACAGAAAGGATCATGTCGATTTATGACGAAACAGGAACTTTTAAAGACCCACTTCGGGTATGATACTTTCAGAGAAGGGCAGGAAGCAGTGATCGATGCACTTCTTGAAGGAAAAGATGTTCTGGCAGTGATGCCAACCGGCGCAGGAAAATCGATCTGCTATCAGGTACCGGCACTGATGATGAAGGGGATCACGCTGGTGATATCACCATTGATATCCCTTATGAAGGATCAGGTGAGAAGCCTGAACCAGGCCGGTATCTCAGCAGCATACCTCAACAGCTCTCTGACGCAGGGGCAGTATTTCACAGCCTTACGTTATGCAAAGGCAGGACGATATCCGATCATCTATGTAGCACCGGAGAGGCTTACCACAGAGGCGTTTCTGGATTTTGCGCTGAGTGCGGATATTTCCATGATCGCAGTGGATGAGTCACATTGTGTATCACAGTGGGGACAGGATTTTCGGCCAAGCTATCTGAAGATCGCAGAGTTTGTGGCACAGCTTCCAAAAAGACCGGTGATCGGCGCATTTACAGCTACAGCCACGAAGGAGGTCAGGGAGGATATTGCAAGACTTCTGGGGCTTCAGGATCCCTTTTGCACAACCACAGGATTTGACCGGGAAAACCTTTATTTTGCAGTGAAAACACCGAAAGATAAATATAAGGAAGTACACGATTACATACTGGAGCATCCGGACGACAGTGGAATCATCTACTGTCTCACCAGAAAACTGGTGGAGGAAGTCTGCGGAAAGCTGATCCGTGACGGCATTACGGCCACCAGATATCATGCAGGACTTTCCGATGAGGAACGCCGGAACAATCAGGATGATTTTATTTATGACCGCTGTCGTGTGATGGTAGCCACCAATGCATTTGGAATGGGGATTGACAAGTCTGATGTGCGCTATGTCATTCATTATAATATGCCGAAGAACATGGAAGGCTATTATCAGGAAGCAGGCCGTGCGGGCCGTGACGGCGATCCTGCGGAATGTATCCTGCTTTACAGCGGGAAGGATGTGGTTACCAATCAGTATCTTATCGAGAGAGGACAGGATAACCAGGAAATGGATGCGGCAGCCTGGCGCCTTGTCCGGGAACGTGATCAGGAGAGACTGAAGAAGATGACCTTTTACTGCTTTACCCATGATTGTCTGCGTGAGTACATCCTGAAATATTTTGGGGAATACGGAAAAAGCTACTGCGGAAACTGCCTGAACTGCCAGACCGAGTTTGAAGAGCAGGATGTGAGCCGGGAGGCCAGGGCAATGATCCGGTGCGTGGAAAGCAGTGGTCAGAGATACGGGGTGAATGTGATCCTGGATACTCTGCGTGGTGCATCTACGGCGAAGATCCGGCAGTATGAGATGGATGGAAATCCGGAATATGGAGTCTGTGCAAAGATCCCGGCACACCGTCTGCGGCAGATCTTTAATTATCTGGTACTGAAGGAATATCTGCATCTGACGGATGACGGATATACTATTGTGAAGCTGACCGCCGCTTCCAGGTCATTTCTGGAGGAGGGGCATATCCTCACAATGAAAATGCCAAAAGAGCAGGAGCCGAAGAAAAAAGAGAAACGGAGCAGACTTCCGAAATCTGCAGTCGGTGATCTGGGAGAACAGGATGAGCCCCTTTTTCAGAAGCTCCGTGCTCTTCGCCTGGAGATCGCCAGAGAGGAAAAAATTCCCCCTTATATGGTCTTTTCCGACAAAACCCTTATCCATATGTGTATTCTGAAGCCTGGAAACGAGGAGGAAATGCTGAATGTGACAGGAGTCGGCAGGCACAAGTACGAAAAATACGGAAAAAGGTTTATAGACGCGGTGAAAAATCTGTAGGAAAGAGACTTTTGCCGTCGGAAAATGAAGAGCGAAATGTTCTGAAATTTCTTGCATTTTAAAGAGGCATTTGTTAGAATAAGACAAGCAGGAAACATCCGGCGGCTATAGTGCGGCCGGATCGTTTTTAACTGTATCATATTTCTGCTGCACGTTCCGGTGCAGCGTACAGGCATTTCGCAAGCAGAGTTCTATGCAGCAGTGGAATCCCTTCGAGTAGATGGACCGACTGTGTGAGATATCCGTCGGTCAGAAGCAAGCAGTGAGGTGGATGATCGTATCCGCTTTCAATTAAGACATAATCAGGTGCTGGTCACTGAGTGAACAGAGATCAGACTTCTTCACGATCTGCGTCGGCTTTTTCATGCAGAAAATCTGCCCTGCCGGCTTTTTTTCTTATACAGAAGAGTAGCATGTATTCATAAAGACATGAACATAGCCCGTCTGCAAAACGGGAATCCGTTCCGGCATGACTGTTCTCCGCCAGGCCGAAAAAACTGTATTTACATACAACAGCCCATCCTCAAAAAGCAGGATATCCGCAATATGTGCGAGATCCTGCTTTTTGTCATGTAATGCTCAGGTATGTGCCATTAGGACGTGAAAAAATATTTCAGCGTCTTTTATATTTACCGGGGGTGATCCCCTTGTACTTTTTGAAGGTACGGATAAAGTAGCTCAGATCATTAAAGCCATTCCGGTAGGCGATCTCCGTGATGGAATCATCGGTGGTAGCCAGCTGGCAGCAGGCCTGTTCGATCCTTTGGCGGTTGAGGTAATCCATTGGTGTCTGATGAGTCATCTCGGAAAAGAACCGGCAGAAATATTTGGGAGACATGGAAACCGAAGCGGAAAGCTCCTGCAGGGTAATGGGGCTGGCATAGTTCTTTTCAATAAATTCTACGACCTGCTTCAGCTGGACAATGCGCTTGTAATCTCGTCTGGTTTTCCGCAGGCTTTCCAGGTAGTAATGATTACCAAAAACCAATCCGAAAAAGTGGTAAAATTGTCCAAACACAACCAGCTCATATCCTGGCTTCCTCTGCCAGAAAGAATCAAAAAGAGAGTTCACTGCTCTCCGGATATCAGGCTGCTTTTCAGTGAAATGGTGATAGATCAGCAGCTCCTGGTGGCTGATCTTCTGCATATATTCTGTGCAGACGGAATTAAATTTCAGAAACATGTTCATATCAAAAACAATGCACTGATAGATACAATCCTGAGGAATTCCGGAATGCAGAACTCCACTATTGACAAAAATTACATCTCCGGCTTTGGCTGTAAAACTTTTTTCGTCTAAAGTGACGGTGAGAGTGCCCTGTAATACACGCATGATTTCACATTCCACATGCCAGTGGTAGGACATGACATAGCGTGGATGGCTGCTGTCAATGTGGTGGAATTCAAAAGGAAATTCATAGGTACCTCGAAGTCTGTCTTCATTTCTTCCAAGATCGTGCAAAATACAACCCTTCTTTCTTAAATTTTATAGATTTTTTAGGAACTCATACGAAAAAGTGAATATTGTACTGTTTTTTGCTATTATAACACAAGTAATTTAAAAGATGCAATCGTATAATAAAAGCATAGTTCGGACAGGGGGTGTCGGGTTACTGTTCATTGGTAATATCCTGCTAGGTGTTTTTTGTGAGCGAAGGCCACAGAAAACCCGAGACATACCGTGCGGATTTATGCGATCAGCATAGATTCTGTGCATCGCGAAGCGTGTTGCTGAGAACGGAGTGAACAGTAATGTTGTCAGAACCTGAAAAACCTGTAAGTTATAATAGTGAATATAAATTTAGGAGGTAATTGTTACTATGGCAAAGAGCAGATTAGTAGGCAGCTATCCGGTTATCGGTATCAGACCAACCATCGATGGACGTAGAGGAGCCCTCGATGTAAGAGGATCTCTGGAAGACCAGACTATGAACATGGCCAAATCCGCAGCAAAGCTTTTCGAGGAGAACCTGAAATATTCAAATGGTGAGCCTGTAAAAGTTGTTATTGCTGATACCACCATCGGACGTGTTGGTGAGAGCGCTGCATGTGCGGATAAATTCCGTAAAGAGGGTGTAGATATCACTCTTACAGTTACACCATGCTGGTGCTACGGTGCTGAGACAATGGATATGGATCCACAGACTATCAAGGCCGTATGGGGATTCAACGGAACAGAGAGACCTGGTGCTGTATATCTGGCATCCGTTCTTGCTACACATGCACAGAAGGGACTTCCGGCATTCGGAATTTACGGACATGACGTTCAGGAAGCTGACGACACATCCATTCCGGAAGATGTTAAAGAGAAACTGTTAAGATTCGGCCGCGCAGCAGTTGCAGCTGCATCCATGGAGGTAAATCCTACCTGCAGATTGGTTCTGTTACAATGGGTATCGGCGGATCCATCATCGATTCTGATTTCATCGAGTCCTATCTCGGAATGAGAGTTGAGTCTGTTGATGAGGTAGAGATCATCCGTCGTATGACAGAGGGTATCTACGATCACGAAGAGTTTGAGAAAGCTCTCAAATGGGCAAAAGAGACCTGCAAGATCGGCTGGGACAAGAACCCGGAAGAGCTTCAGTTCTCACCAGAGAAGAAAGAGGAGCAGTTCGAGTTTGTTGTTAAGATGGCAGTTATCATCAAAGAGCTGATGAACGGCTGTGATAATCTTGCTCCGGAATTCTCCGAGGAAGCAATCGGGAACACAAATGCTCTTGCAGCTGGATTCCAGGGCCAGAGACAGTGGACAGACTTCTATCCGAACGGTGACTT
>ENA-OQHF01001531-OQHF01001531.1-human-gut-metagenome-genome-assembly--contig:-NODE-1531-length-12625-cov-3.187470_pt1 | contig 12625 bp, 12 predicted proteins | sample MGYA00242559_ERZ504709 | MGnify/ENA primary metagenome ERZ504709 (study PRJEB26092, sample SAMD00036203) | human gut metagenome | host: Homo sapiens | study: EMG produced TPA metagenomics assembly of... | reverse complement strand
TTGATCGATTACTTCATAAGAGGGAGTGTCATTGTAGGCCAATACTCCGAAATCGCTTCCCGCATTTTAATCCTTCGGCGCGACTTTTCTTAATGATATTTACCACATCTATCTGGCGTATGACTATATATGCTTCTCCTTTCTTTATGTTTATTTCATCGGTATTGTCAATAATTTCTCCTTTCAGTTGTTTCTCACGGCAAAACTTTATAAAATACCTGCCACTGCTGCCGGGATGCTTGCTTTCGCTGGGAAGCAAAAGGATGAGTCTTTCATATTTGCCCAATTGCTTTTCCAGACAGTTTAATGCCTGATAAAATCCATCATCAAAATCCTGGCATACATACGAATATTCCTTTTTATCGAATTTTCCGAAGTCCAGTAGCAATAGTTTGGACGGCTCTATCTTATAAAGATTGCTGGAGAACTTTTCATTGTCGAAGTTCATCACGATATATTTGTTGTATCTTCCCGATGATTCGCGGATAATGGTGTTGAACAGTCTTTCATTATATTGGTGGAAAAGCAGGTCCACTTTATAATTAATCGATAATTTCTTGATGAAACTGTTGTAAAGTGAATATTTGAACTGGGAGTATTCATCCAGCAGCAATAAAATGTTCTTCAGCTTGTTAGTGACATAGTACCCTTTTCCGGGAGTGGAATCAATCATGCCGCGATCTTTCAAGTCGATAAAAGCTTTGAATACTGTATCTCTCGAAACATGATAATTACGGCTTAATTGATTGATAGAGGGCAATGCACTGTCTGATTTATAGGTACCCATGGAGATTTCTTGGCTGATTAAATCTGCCAATTGTTTTACTTTCGTTGTCTGTTGTCCAAAGGTTATTTTCATGTGCTATTCAAGAATTTAATTCAGACGCCAACTGTGCTGAACTGTCCCGATGCAAAGGAATGCAATTTATTCATAAACAGCAAGATGAAAAGGTATGTTTTATAACACAAGAATCGAAGCTTCTATATCGATTTCCGGAAGAATGTGTAGTACGTACTAATCAAATAATATAATTAGAGTATTTGCCGAAGTATACTACCTGCATACAGAAAGCAAGGGGGGGAGTCGTGTCTTGCCGGTGCGCCGGATATTGTTTTGCTGGTTTGTGAAATGATTGCCGGGCGTATGAATGCAAAATTGACTCGGGATATGGAATTTAAAGACGGACTGCATTTTGTCATCGAACTTCCTCTATAAAAAATAGGTGAAACATTATTCATTGACAGGGCTTTTTTGTACCTTTGCACCCGGAAAAAGCAAGGATAAACTTTAAACAAAATAAGATTATGAGTAAAAAAGCCCTTTTAATGATTCTTGATGGTTGGGGTATCGGCGATCAAGGTAAAGACGATGTAATCTTTAACACTCCCACTCCTTACTGGGATTCTCTGTTGGCAAACTATCCGCACTCTGAATTGCAGGCTAGCGGTGAGAACGTTGGTTTGCCCGACGGACAGATGGGTAACTCTGAAGTAGGTCACTTGAACATCGGTGCAGGCCGTATCGTATATCAGGATTTGGTGAAGATTAACCGTGCATGTGCCGACAACAGCATTATGCAGAACAAGGAAGTAGTAGCTGCTTTCTCATACGCAAAAGAACATGGAAAAAACATCCACTTCATGGGATTGACTTCCAATGGTGGTGTACACTCTTCTTTGGAACACTTGTTCAAATTGTGTGACATTGCAAAGGAATACGGACTGGAAAATACTTTCATCCACTGCTTCATGGACGGTCGTGATACAGACCCGAAGAGCGGTAAGGGATTCATTGAACAGCTGACTGCTCATTGCGAAAAATCAGCTGGAAAGATTGCTTCTATCGTAGGACGTTTCTATGCAATGGACCGTGACAAACGTTGGGCACGTGTGAAAGAAGCATACGATTTGCTGGTAAATGGTATAGGTAAGAAAGCTACCGACATGGTACAGGCTATGCAGGAATCATACGATGAAGGTGTAACAGACGAATTCATCAAACCGATTTCTACTGCAAACTTCGACGGTACTATCAAGGAAGGTGATGTAGTTATCTTCTTCAACTACCGTAACGACCGTGCAAAAGAATTGACTATCGTATTGACTCAGCAGGATATGCCGGAAGAAGGCATGAAGACCATCCCGGGATTGCAGTACTACTGTATGACTCCGTATGATGCTTCATTCAAAGGTGTACATATCTTGTTCGACAAGGAAAACGTACAGAATACATTGGGCGAATACCTTGCAAGCAATGGCAAGACTCAGCTGCACATCGCAGAAACTGAAAAATATGCCCATGTAACCTTCTTCTTCAACGGTGGACGTGAAACTCCGTATGACAACGAAGACCGTATCCTGGTTCCTTCACCGAAGGTAGCTACTTACGACTTGAAGCCGGAAATGAGCGCATACGAAGTAAAAGATAAACTGGTAGAAGCTATCGGTACACAGAAATATGACTTCATCGTAGTGAACTATGCAAACGGTGACATGGTAGGTCATACAGGTATCTATGAAGCAATTGAAAAGGCTGTAGTAGCTATCGACAATTGTGTGAAAGATACAGTAGAAGCTGCTAAGGCTAACGGTTATGAAGTCATCATCATTGCTGACCACGGAAATGCAGATCATGCATTGAATGAAGACGGTACACCGAACACAGCTCACTCTTTGAAATCCGGTTCCGTTTGTATATGTAACTGAAAACAAAGACGCCAAAGTAGAAAATGGTGTATTGGCCGATGTTGCTCCTTCTATCCTGCACATTTTGGGTATGGCACAGCCGTCTGAAATGACAGGTCGCGACCTGATTAAATAAGAATCCACAGTGATTTAGAATATAGAGCCGGGGTTCGTTATCGGAAGATAATGGACTCCGGTTTTTTTATGCGTTATGCCAGTACAATGATACTTCAGATAGTAGGAACGCTGGTAATGCAGTCTTGGACAAAATAAAAAGCCGCAAAGTAAATAAAAGGAATTACTTTGCGGCTTTCTGTCAAAACAGAGTTTATTATGCTTTTACTCCGTTGTATTCATCAGATACAGTTAATTTTTTGCGGCCTTTAGCGCGACGTGCTGCCAATACTCGGCGACCGTTTGCGGTAGCCATTCTTTCACGGAAACCGTGTTTGTTTCTTCTCTTTCTGTTAGAGGGTTGGAATGTTCTTTTCATTTTCGTATATACTATTTTATGTTATTATTCCATGCGTTCGGGCTGCAAAATTAGTGACTTTTTTTTAATAATCAAAGTGCTAAATCATTTTTAGACAAATCTTTTTGCGTTTTTTCGCGATTTAGATTAATTTTGCAACCGTATTCAGAGAATAAATCAAACTATTACATAATAATAAAGGATTTAAGTTATGATTAATGCTCAAGACATTAAAATCGGAACCGCTATCCGTATGGATGGCAAATTGTATTTCTGCATTGACTTCCTGCATGTAAAACCGGGTAAAGGAAACACTTTCATGCGTACAAAACTGAAAGATGTGGTAGACGGATATGTATTGGAACGTCGTTTCAACATCGGTGAAAAACTGGAAGATGTACGTGTAGAACGTCGTCCTTATCAGTTCTTGTACAAAGAAGGTGATGATTATATTTTCATGAACCAGGAAACTTTCGAACAGGTGCCTATCGCTCATGACCTGATTGAAGGTGTAGACTTCCTGAAAGAAGAAATGATTGTAGAAGTTGTTTCTGATGCTTCTACTGAAACTATCTTGTTCGCAGAATTGCCGGTAAAAGTTCAGCTGAAGGTTACTTACACTGAACCGGGTCTGAAAGGTGATACTGCTACTAACGCTACTAAGCCTGCTACTGTAGAAACTGGAGCTACAGTACGTGTTCCGTTGTTCATCAACCAGGATGAAACTATCGAAGTAGATACTCGCGACGGTTCTTACGTAGGTCGTGTAAAAGCTTAATGCTGACAGACACTGAATTTCAGATAAAAAAACGAAAGCCGTACTGGATGATTCCGGTGCGGCTTTCTTTTTGTCGTTTAATCGATAATGTAAGTAGTCTATATCTACATATCCAGATTCACTTTTGTCGTTGAAGCAATAGATGCCGATGCGGTCTCCCCGATAGTTTCCCCATACCATTTGATACGGTTCTCCAAACTGAATGAAATTATCTCCGTCCAGGCTGTAATAATATTGTGATTTCCCATCCATTCCCCAACAAGTTTTGAACCAGACAAACGAAGTAGAAATTTCGTTTCCTTTTAGGATGTGGCCATTATTCCGATACTCGATAAAATACTGCGTTCCTTCTTTTACCACACCAAGAGCCGAATGATGAGAGGAAAAGTGGCAAATTCCATTTCTTTGTCCGTCGGCCATCTGTGAAATGTCCATTTTCACAATCACTTCGTTATCTTGTTTCCGGAATGTACGCTGTGTAAGCGTGTTTCCCGCTTTTAGGAGTTGATTACTTTCTATCGGGCGGAAAGCTTTCAGACGCATCCATCCGGGACGTTCTGTCAGAGAAAAGAAATCTTTTCGAGGCTGGTAGTTCCATTGCCATTGTGGACCTAGTATTTCGCTGTCAAAGTCATCACTTCTTAAAAGTGTCAGTTTCGGTGATGAGAAGGCTGGCATGGGAGCTTCCCATTGCATGGTGCCGATTTGCTGTGGCAGAACTTTTCCGATGAGCGGCCAGCCGTCTATCCATATAACGGGGAGCAGACTGACAATTCGCCCGCTCCAGTCGCCTGTACCGTGATGAGTCAGAAAATACCATTTCCCGTCTTTTCCTTGTATGATGCCTCCCTGATTGGGCTCCATGGCTTCTCTGCTGGCTAGTGCAAGCTGTTTTTCTTCTTTATAAGGTCCAAATAGCTTTTTGGAGCGCCTTGCCATCACGTATCGTCCTGTTCCCGGTTTGTGCTCACTGAAAACCAGATAATACCATTCTCCAACTTTTATCAGTTTATTGGCTTCCCTTCCGTTTCCTGAATGAATAAGCTTGGCCGATTTTCTGTTGATACTTTTTCCGTCTTTTGCCATGGGGAAGAGATAAGTCTTGTATCCGTCCGCGAAATGAGTCCCTACGAAACAAGCTTTCCCGTCTTCATCCCAGATGGCCGTGCAGTCATCCCAGCCTGCTTCCAGCAAGAGAGGGGTAAGTGGTTCCCAAGGTCCTTCGGGTTTGGAAGGGGAAGTCATAAAGTATCCTTCATCCGGTGTGCCGAAGAACAGGTAAAAGCGTCCATTATGGTGACGCAAGGTACCCGCCCATACTCCCCGTGCATAGCGGTCCATCTGGTCCCAGTTCAATTTGGTTCCTATTTGTGTCAGGTCACTGATAATATTCCCACAGAACTCCCAGTTTACGAGGTCTTTGGAGTGTAGCAGGGTCATACCTGGAGAAAAATTGGAAAGTAGAAGAAATGGCATAGTAATCGTCTCCTACCTGAATGCAGTCTATGTCACTGTAATCAGCCGGAATGATGGGATTGCGATAGGTGCCATCATTTTGTTCTCCCCATTTTTCCCAGTTTCCCCATACGGGATTGGATTCATTAGAGGTGTTTTGAGCAGTAACGTCACCTAGAATACAAAAACCGGTTATCAGGCCGACATATAAAATCCGTTGTATCATAAAAGTTTAATTCCTTTTCCTCCTTTTAATGTAATGTTTTTTACCTTTCCGTTGAAGCAGACTTTCGTCTTTCCGCCTTTGCGTGACTGGATGTACAAGGATGTGACTTTATTGTCTTTCCATTCCATGTCGACGATGAATCCTCCACGGGCACAGATACCTTTCACGCTGCCGTCCTTCCATTCCTCCGGAAGAGCCGGAAGCAGAGTGATACTGTTCTCGGAAGATTGCATCAGCATTTCAATGACGCCGGCGCAACCGCCAAAGTTACCGTCAATCTGGAAAGGCGAGTGTGCATCGAGCAGGTTGGGGTAGGTACCTCCTCCGCGTCGTGCATCCTTTCCTTTGTATCCGTCCGGACTGACATAACGCAGCAGGCGACGGTAAATGTGGTACGCATTTTTGCTGTCTTGCAGGCGTGCATAAAGGTTGACACGCCAGCCGGTGCTCCAGCCCGTAGTATTGTCGCCTTTGATTTCCAGCGTACAGGCACAGGCCTTTGCCAGTTCCGGAGTTTCTTTTACAGACAGATGATGTCCCGGATACAAACCGAACAGATGCGACTGATGACGGTGTTGCGGTTCCTGGTCTTCCCAGTCGTGGAACCATTCCTGTAGGTTACCTTTCTTGCCAACCTGGTAAGGCAGCAGGCGGGGAAGCGTCTTCTCTATCTGCTTCCGGAAGGTTTTGTCTGTACCTAATGCTTCGGCAGCCTTGGCCGCATCTATCAGGCATTCACGTGTCATAGCCAGGTCGGAAGTACAGCCGTAGGAAGTAGCTCCTGCGTAGCCGTCGGGAGTCAGGAACTTGTTTTCGGGCGATGTACCCGGTGAAGTAATCAGCTTGCCGTCTTTTTCTATCAGCCAGTTCAGGCAGAATTCGGCTGCACCTTTCAATACCGGATAATATTGCTGTAGAAATTCCTTGTCCTGCGTGAAGGTGTAGCGTTCCCAGATATGAGTAGACAGCCAGGCGCCTCCCATGGTCCAGCATGCCCACGACGGGTCACCCACGTTCAATCCTACCGGACAGGTCATGGCCCAGATGTCCGTATTCTGTCCCAGACACCATCCTTTCTGTACGCCGTAATAAGCCTTGGCACTCTCTTCTCCCGTGTGTTGCAGGTTGGCGATGAAGTCCATCAGTGGGCGGTGCATTTCACTCAGATTGGCCGTTTCAGCTGCCCAGTAGTTCTCCTCCAGGTTGATGTTGCTGGTATAGTTGCAGCTCCAGGGCGGGAGCAGGCGTTCGTTCCACAGACCTTGCAGGTTGGCGGGTACTCCCGGTGTACGTGAACTGGAAATGAGCAGGTAGCGGCCATATTGAAAATACAATGCTTCCAGTTCCGGATTCCTTTGTGACTTGTCTGTATATTGCAATAGCTGTTCGTCGGTAGGCAGGGCTGCAATGGCCTGGTCTGTCTTACCTAGGCAAAGTCCCACGCGGTCGAAGAAAGACTTGTAGTCTGTCACGTGTGCATTCTCCAATTCCTCGAACGTTTTCTGTGCTGCCCGTTCCATGCGTCGTGTTACCAGGTTCCGGTAGTCGCGTCCTTCTTTCATGGGGTCCTTGTCGAAGCCGTTGAAGCTGGTGACGTTGGCTATCAGAATCAAGGCTTCTTTTCCGCCTTTCACCTTCAGCTCGCCCGATGGAAAGCTTTTGACCTCACTCTGAGGAGCTATGACCCGAATCAGTGTGCGGAAATGCGTTCCCCGTTCCGGATCATACAAATGCTTGTTGTTTACTCCGTCAAAATATACGGGATAGGAGTGATAGGCAGCATATCCTTCGGCTGAAATCTCATTGCCGTTGGCCGTAGTGGCATGAGGCAGGAGCGAGTTGAATGAAAGAGTGGCTTGCAGCCCTTGTGCGCTTTCCGTCTGCAGGCGCAGTACAATCACTGAGTCGGGGGCTGAAGCAAAATAATCACAGGCAAAATCTGCACCGTTTCTCTGGTAGGCGGTTCGTGCCATGGCCCGGCTGATGTCCAGTGTCCGTTGATAGTGGCTTATCTTAGCCGGTTCGGCAGAATAAGTGATGGAAAGTTGGCCCAGCGGCTGATAGTTTTCGCTGTAGTGTCCTTGAACCTTTCGTTGGGCACGGTCGGCTCCCCGGTAATCTTCCTTGTCGAGCAAGGCACGGATTTCCGGAATAGCCTTGTAGGCATCGGGAGTTGTGACTTTCCGGTCGGGTTCTCCGGTCCATAGGGTGATGTCGTTCAGATAGAGTACGTCTTTGTCGGTGCCTCCGTAAAGAATAGCTCCCATCGTACCGTTTCCGATGACGAGAGCTTCTTCAAAGAATTCAGCAGGACGGTTGTAGTGCAGCACTAAGTTTTCTTGTGCTGTAAGATAAGAGGTCGGTAAGGAAAGGATATAAGCTGTAATCATGGCACCTTTCCACCTTCTTGCAAAGTTACTTTTCATAGTCTATGTGTGAATAAAGAAATCAGTTGCAAGTTATCAAGAAATCTTTATATGGGCAAAGTTCAAGCATGAAAAGTAAGGTGAAAAATGCCGATGAAAAAACGCCCTTGCGTTTTATCTCAAACGCAAGTACATTTGAGATGAAACGCAAGGACGTTTGCATTAAAACGTAAAGGCGTTTTGTCTTAAACTCTTTGGCGTTTTGAACGGAACGCAAAAGAGTTTTGTGGAGAGTTTTTAATTTCTTCCGAAACCCCATAAAAAAAGCCTTTCCATCATCGCGATGAAAAGGCTTCTTTTTATTCTTTCCAGAAAAATAATCAATTATTTTTTCTTGTGGTTTGCATAACGGCTCATGAACTTGTCCACACGTCCTGCAGTATCCACCAGCTTAGACTTACCAGTGTAGAACGGGTGAGATGAGCTAGAGATTTCCAGCTTAACCAACGGATAAGTTTCTCCTTCGAATTCAATTGTGTCTTTAGTAGCACAAGTTGAACGAGACAGGAACATGTCGCCGTTTGACATGTCTTTAAATACTACCGGACGGTAGTTTTCAGGATGAATGCCTTTTTTCATTTTAGTATATACTTTTTATTGTTATTATTGACAAATAAATATGTGGTAACACTGGTAAAGTGTGTAATGGTCTATTTCGGGTTGCAAAGATACGCTATTTCTTTGAAACTAAAAAGAAATACCCGAAAAAAATATTCTGTCACTCAAAGGCTTTTATATAATAGGTAAATCAGTTTTTGTCATATCTACTTTGCATCCTTGCCGCATGTTATGGTAAATATTCCGCTTAAAATTGATTTGCCTCAAGAAAAGACAGAAAATCTCCGATTTAGTATATTGCTAATTCTTTTTATATTGTTACTTTTGCAGATGGAATTAATTACTAACAATTATAAAACTTACAAAAATGGTTAATTACAAAGAGTTAGGCTTGGTGAACACAAGAGATATGTTTGCCAGAGCAATCAAAGGTGGATATGCTATCCCTGCTTTCAACTTCAACAATATGGAACAGCTGCAGGCCATCGTGAAGGCTGCTGTAGAAACAAAATCTCCGGTTATCTTGCAGGTATCTAAAGGTGCTCGTAACTATGCTAACCAGACTTTGTTGCGTTACATGGCAGAAGGTGCTGTAGAATATGCAAAAGAATTGGGTTGCGCACATCCTGAAATCGTGCTTCACCTTGACCACGGAGATTCATTCGAATTGTGCAAATCTTGCATCGACATGGGATTCTCTTCAGTAATGATCGACGGTTCTCACTTGCCATACGAAGAAAACGTAGCTTTGACCAAGAAAGTGGTTGACTACGCTCATCAGTTCGATGTAACTGTAGAAGGTGAACTGGGTGTGCTGGCTGGTGTGGAAGATGAAGTTTCTGCAGAACACCACACTTATACTAACCCTGAAGAAGTAATCGACTTCGCTACCCGTACAGGCTGCGATTCACTGGCTATCTCAATCGGTACTTCTCACGGTGCTTACAAGTTCAAACCCGAACAGTGCCACGTTGATCCGGCTACAGGCCGTCTGGTTCCTCCTCCATTGGAATTTGCCGTACTGGATGCTGTAATGGAAAAACTGCCGGGATTCCCTATCGTTCTTCACGGTTCTTCTTCAGTTCCTCAGGAAGAAGTGGATACTATCAACAAGTTCGGTGGCAAGCTGGAAGCTGCTATCGGTATTCCTGAAGACCAGTTGCGCAAGGCTGCCAAGTCTGCAGTTTGCAAGATTAACATCGACTCAGACTCTCGTCTGGCCATGACAGCTGCCATCCGTAAGGTGTTCGCTGAAAAACCGGCTGAATTCGACCCGCGTAAATACCTGGGTCCGGCTCGTGACAACATGGAAAAACTTTACAAGCACAAAATCATCAACGTATTGGGTTCTGACAACAAGTTGGCTCAGTGCTAATTGCGCTTGATACTTATTACACCTGAATAAAATGAATGAAGGCTGCTTTCCTTTCGGAAGGCAGCCTTTTTTTTGAGTTCTTACCAGAATTTGTTCTGAGAAGGGTTATATTCAAATCCTGCTTCTTTCAAACGGTTCAGAATATCTTCCTTGCTCACGTTCATGTCTGCACAAAGGGCATCGAGCGAAGGATAATAGTCTCTTAACTTCATGTTGATGAAGCTGAAAAGCATCATCGGGTCTTTAGGTAATTCCATATTGATAAATAATTTTCGATGTATTCTTTTTTCGGGGTGCAAAGTTACGACTTTTATTGCTTCATTAATCCTATTTAATTGATAATTTATTTGTTATCTTTGTCCCGTTATGTCAACTAAACGAATTATAGAAGATAAAGATTTCCACCGTATTGTGATTGCCACACGCCGGGGAGCAAGAAACATTACGATGCGTGTCAAGCCCGACGGCCTGTATCTCACGGTGCCGCCTTACAGCAAGACGGACAAAGTGCTTTCTACCCTGGAGCAGTTTCGTGCCGATTTACGGGAACGCTTTCGGCAGGTGGCGGTACGGCCAATCGATTTCAGTTTTCGGATTGAGGCCGACTGTTTTCGTTTGTCACTGTCTCCCAGTCACCTGAAATGTTTCACGGTGCGGCAGATGCCTTCGGGCGAAGTGACCGTGTTCTGTCCGGAACATACCGACTTTTCGGATGAAGCGGTTCAGAAGCTGGTGCGTGGGGCTATTTTGCGTGCCATGAAAAAAGTGGCGGCTGAGTTTCTGCCACCCTTGCTGAGTGTGTGGGCAGAACGCTTCGGGTTGACTTACCGAAAAGTACGGATTACCGCTGCCCGTTCACGATGGGGAAGTTGTACTTCAGCTAAAACCATCAGTTTGTCCTGTTACCTGATGCTGGTACCTTCGCACTTGATGGATTATGTGATTCTGCACGAGCTGGCTCATACGCGTGAGATGAACCACGGCTCCCGCTTCTGGGAGTTGCTTGACAGCATGACGGCAGGGCAGGCCTTACGTTTGCGGGGAGAACTTCGGAGGTTCCGGCCATCTTTTAAAAGAATTTCAAACATGTGTATAATGTACACTTTTTGATGTAATTTTGTACCGTAGAAGATAGGTAACAGGTAAAAAGATTGTTTGCATGAAAAAAGTTTACTGGCACTTGCCTCCGGTACACTCGGGTTAGGTATTGCTGAGTTTGTGATGATGGGAATACTGCCCAATGTGGCTCGTGATTTGAGTATCAGCATACCGGAAGCTGGACATTTTATTTCGGCGTATGCCATAGGAGTTTGTGTGGGAGCACCCTTGACGGTGTTTGTGGCTCGTACGCGTCCGTTGAAACAGTATTGTTAGGACTTGCTGCCATTTATGTGATTGGTAATTTGTGTGCGGCGCTTGCTCCGGAATATTGGACATTGCTGCTTATGCGGTTTGTGTCGGGACTGCCTCACGGAGCATTTTTCGGAGTCGGTTCTATTGTAGCCGAGAGGGTGGCCGATAAAGGGAAAACCTCGCAAGCTGTAGCCCTGATGATTGCCGGTATGACCATTGCCAATTTATTTGGAGTGCCCTTTGGTACGTTGTTGAGCAATCTGTTCTCCTGGCGGTTCCCCTTCCTGTTTAATGGATGCTGGGGAATGCTGGTATTCTTCCTCGTTTGGAAATGGATACCTGTTTTGCCCGCTTTGCCGGATGTGGGCTGGAAAGGACAGTTCCGCTTTTTGCGCAAGTTAGCTCCGTGGCTGATTATCCTGACCACGATGTTTGGCAACGGGGGTGTATTTTGCTGGTTCAGCTACGTCACTCCGCAGATGCTGCATGAAGCGGGTTTCCAACCGGAAAGTCTGACATGGATTATGATGCTGGCCGGATTGGGGATGACTATCGGTAACCTGGTAGGAGGACGATGTGGCGATTTGTACGGACTGGCACCGGTGATTCAGTTTACGCAGGTATTTATGATGCTAGCTTTGCTGGGCACGTTTCTGTTTGCAGGAGTACCTTGGCTTTCCGTATTGCTGATGTTTATTTGTGCGGCAGCCTTGTTTGCGGTGTCTCCTCCTCAGCAATTGTTGTTGCTGCAGAACTCCAGAGGAAGCGAAATGATGGGAGCGGCTTGTGTACAGATTGCCTTCAATTTGGGAAATGCGGTAGGAGCATATGCCGGAGGACTTCCGATTGATGCAGGATTAGGTTATCGCTATCCGGCACTGGTAGGAGTCTTTGTGGTGGCTTTAGGATGGGTCTGCGTTACCTGGTATATCCGGAGAGAACGCAGGCATTTTATAAATGAACCGATACGATTGTAACATAAATATGCTATGAGACTACTTTTGTTGACTTTATGTATTATTTTATTTGGGGGGAATACGCTACGCCTGGAGGCGAAGAAACATTTCTTCTCAAATTATAATTTCTGTCATATAACAGAGGAAGCCGGCTTGCCTAATAACTCGGTGACTGCCGTAATGAAAGATTCATTCGGATATATCTGGGTGGCCCTATTCTCATCGGTAACAATCTCAGAAACCTCACCCTGTCTGATGGTCAGATGGTCGGTATTTTGAAGGGTTTTTCTCATTTCCATACTATATTCCGCTTTATCCGCCTGCGCGCGGAGAGAATGAAC